>Ga0209676_1000989_pt1 | contig 33718 bp, 19 predicted proteins | sample AraplaCvi_mLB_r2_FD_184282 | JGI IMG/M metagenome (GOLD analysis project Ga0209676, IMG submission 184282) | Arabidopsis root microbial communities from North Carolina, USA - plate scrape MF_Cvi_mLB_r2 (SPAdes) (version 2) | ecosystem: Host-associated > Plants > Roots > Endosphere | place: USA... | reverse complement strand
AAGCCTCCCTGGTGAAATTAGCGCTGTGGAACCACCCGATCCCATCCCGAACTCGGAAGTGAAACGCAGCTGCGCCGATGGTAGTGTGGCTCAAGCCATGCGAGAGTAGGTCATCGCCAGGGTTTATACCCAAAAACCCCGCTGCTCACGCAGCGGGGTTTTTCTTTGCGCGTGGACAATCACGCCTCGGGGGATTCTGCGCGTGCTTGGTGGTGCCGGCCAGCGGTGCCAACCAAGGTTGGCATCTACCAGTAGAGCCACGCCATGCGTGGCTGCACCGTATCCGCGCAACGCATGCAGCGAGGACAGTAATGCCGGAAGCTGGCCGGCACAGGCACAGGCACAGGCACAGGCACAGGCACAGGCGCGGCACCCGCGCCCGCGCCAGGCAAGATGCCAACCGCGGTTGGCACCCACCCAAAGCACAAAGCAATAACCGGGCGCGTGGCCTCAGGCCAGCGCCATCTCCCGCGTTTCCTGCTGCCGGAACACCGCCACCGCTTCACTCAGCGTGCCCGCCTGCACCTGCAGTTCGCGTGCGGCGGCAGTGGCTTCCTCCACCAGGGCCGCGTTCTGCTGCGTCGCCTGGTCCATCTGCACCACCGTCTGGTTGATCTGTTCGATGCCGCTGGACTGCTCCTGCGACGCCGCCGAGATCTCCTGCATCAGCGCGCTCACGCTCTGCACGCCGCCGACAATGCCCTGCATGCGCTGGCCGGCATCGGCCACCAGCTGCGCGCCTTCGCCCACCTCGCGGCCGGCTTCGTCGATGAGCTTCTTGATCTCCTGAGCGGCCGCCGCCGAACGCTGGGCCAACACGCGGACCTCGCTGGCAACCACGGCGAAGCCGCGTCCCTGCTCACCGGCGCGGGCGGCCTCCACCGCGGCGTTCAGGGCCAGGATGTTGGTCTGGAACGCGATACCGTCGATGACACCGGTGATGTCACCAATGCGACGCGAGGCGGCTTCGATGGCCTGCATGGTGGTGACCACGCGCTGCATGGCCAGGTTGCCTTCGTTGGCCGCGCCCTGGGTGGTGCTGGCCAGGTCACTGGCCTGGCGGGCATGGCTGGCGTTCTGCCGCACGGTGGCGGTCAGTTCCTCCATCGACGCGGCAGTCTCCTGCAGGTGCGCGGCCTGGCGCTCACTGCGCTCGGACAATGCATCGTTGCCGGCGGTGATCTCGCTGGCAGCGCCGCGGATCGCGCCGGCACTGCGCTGGATGCGGCCGACCATAAGCGCCAGCTGGGTCGCCGTGGCATTGGCGTCGCGCTGGATGGCGGCAAACGCACCGTGGTACTCGCCTTCCATGCGCCGGTCGAGTTCACCGCGGGCGAGTGCGGCCAGCATCTGCCGAACCTCTTCCACCGTGCCGCCGACTGTAGCCATCAACTGGTTGATGCCACCGGTCAGGCCGTCCAGGAAGCTGGCGCCCTCACTGGCCTGCAGCCGCTGGTCCAGATCGCCGGCCGCCGCCGCTGCGACGATGCCGGCCACTGAATTCTCCAGCGCCAGCTCATGCGTGCGGTCATGCCACTCCACGGCAAACCCCAGGCGCATGCCCTGCGCATCGAACACCGGGGTGACCACCTGGGCGAAGTGTACCGGGCCGATCTGGATCTTGCCGTTATGGGCGACCTGCAGCGTGTTGAGGATGCCGCGGATGCGGTCGGGGTTGGCGTGGAAACGATGGATGCTGCTGCCGACCAGCTTTTCGGCATCGAAATCGGGGAAGGCCTGGCGCAGGTTCGCCTGCTGGTTGCGCAGCAGGGCCACCACCGAACGGTTTACGTAACGGATCACGTGGTCGTTGTCGGCGATCATCATTGCCGTACGCGAAACATCCAGCGCCTGGCGGACCTGTGCGTTGTCGGCATGACCCTGCGCCTGGCGTTCGCGCTGCGCCTGCACGTGGCGGGCGGTGTCGGCCAGGGCGTGGGCCAGGGAGCCTGCGGCGTAATCCTGCACGTTGCCGTGTGCGGACAGGTCGGCGCCGGTGGCGATATAGCGGGCGAGGGCGGCCAGCCGCTGCGGGCCGTGGCCCAACGCCTCACTCTGCTGGCGCAGGCGTGCGGCGGTCTGTCCGAGCACGGCCGCAAGCGCGGCCAGCGCCGCCGTGTGCAGCACGGCCGGCAGTACCGCGGCGCCCTGCACCAGCGGCAGCAGCAGGGCGATCACCCCGACCGCGCCGGCCAGCCACAGTGGCAGGCGGTGGCGATGACCCAGCAGGACCCCCAGCAGCACGGCAATCGGCAATGCCGGGCCGAGGCCACCCAGGTGGCAGAGCAGGCAGAGCTGGATGCCGACGAGCACGGCCAGGCCATTGCGGGCCAGCGGCGTGCCGGCCTGCGGGCCGCCCAGCCACGCGGCAGGCAGCACGGCGGATGCCGCCAGCGCGGCTAGCAACCCGCCTTGGCCGCCGACGGCAAGGCCAAGCCCCAGCAGGGCCATGACTGCGCTGCCTAGCAGCAGGCGGCGGTCACCGCGTCGTGCAAGCTGTTGCAGGTAGGGAAGGCGGCCCTGGTCGGGCGGACGGGGGGATGCAATGGACATCAGCGACTCCTGGATCAACGGACGGCAACGGCCCCGCAAACCGGCACGCGCGACGGCGGGACGGTGGCAGGGCCAGGATTGCGAAAGGGGGAAGTGGAGCGGGCAGGCACCGGGGCCACGTCCTGTGGGCGGTGGTGCGGACAGAAAGGCATGCGGGCTTCCTTGCAGGACCACGAACAGCCGCAGGCCCGACCGGGCCCGCGTGAGGCGGGCGCAGGTGCCCGCAACTGTTCTATCGGCCGCGCGCGCGCGGAGTGAAGCACGCGTGAAGGTTGCCGCTCAGCTCCGGTTGCGTTGAAGCGGCCTGATCAAGCGGCAAGGAAGCCGTTGATGACCTCGGCGATCTGCGCTGGCTGTTCCATGTGCAGATGGTGGTTGCCCGGGAACACGGCCAGGCGGCCGTCGCGCAGGTGCTGCAGGCGCTGGCTGCGCCCCGGCTCGGGATAGTAGGACTGCGCCGGCGTGGCGTAGATCACCTGGGTGGGGCAGGCGATGGCCTGCAGCAGGTTGTCGATCTGCCCTTCGCTGAGGCGGATGGCGGTGGGCAGCATCAGGCGCGGATCGCTGCACCAGCGGTAGCCGCCTTCCACCGGTTCGACGCCGCGCTCGACCAGCAGGCGGGCGCAGCCTTCGCTGAGCTGGTTGGTCATCATCCGCGCGCGGATGGGCGCGGCCAGTTCGGGGAACACGCGCAGCTGCTTGCGGGCCAGGGCGCGGGTGGCGTTCACATGCTCGCGCAGGCGATCGGCGGTTTCTTCTTCCGGTCCACGCAGGCCACCCAGCGCCTCGATGGCGATCAACCGCTCGACGCGATCACTGACCGCGGCAGTGAGGCTGGCGATGCCGGCGCCCATCGAATGGCCCATCAGGGTGAAGCGGTCCCAGCCCAGCGCGTCAGCCACATCAAGCACGTGGGTAATCGCTGCCGGTGTGGTGTAGACCGCGCCGGCCGGCAGGTGGGCGCTGTGGCCGTGGCCGGGCAGGTCGATGGCCACCAGCGCCACCTCGGCCAAGTGTGGCGCCAGCGGTACGAAGCTGGCGGCGTTGTCCAGCCAGCCATGCAGGGCCAGCACGCGGGTGCCATCGGCAGAGCCGCCGCGCAGGCCCGCCACGCGCGCGCCGGCCACGTCCATCGCGAACGGTTGCAGGCTCACGCCAGCGATGCCACGGCGAGGCGTGCCAGGGCACGGGCATGCTCGGGTTCGGCATTGAGGCAGGGGATGTAGCGCATCTGCGCGCCACGCTCGGCCAGCGTTTCGGTGAAGCCCATCGCCACTTCTTCCAGCGTCTCCAGGCAGTCGGTGGCAAAGCCCGGGCAGACCACGTCGATCTGCTTCACACCCGATTCGGCCAGCGCCCACAGGCTGGGTTCGGCATAAGGCTGCAGCCAGCGTTCGCGGCCGAAGCGCGACTGGTAGCCGAGCTGCCACTCATCGGCAGCCAGACCCAGTGCCTTGGCGATGGCCTGCGCGCTGGCCTCGCAGCGCTGCGGGTACGGATCGCCGGCATCAGCCAGGCGCTGCGGAATGCCGTGGAAGGAAAACATCAGCTTCTGGCCGCGGCCGTGCTGCTGCCAGTAGCGCTGGATCGAGCCGGCAACCGCAGCGACCCAGTCCGGGTCGACCGAGTAATCCTGCACCAGGCTGATGGCGATGCCGGGATGGCGCCGCTGCCAGTCATCCACGCGGTCCTCGATCGAGGCGGTGGTGGTGGTCGAATACTGCGGGTACAGGGGCAGCACGACGATGCGGCGCACGCCTTCGGCGGCCAGGCGGTCGAGCTCGGCGGTGAGCGCAGGTGCGCCGTAGCGCATGGCATGGCGCACCCGCAGGCTGGGCAGCAGGGCCTGCATGGCCTCGGCCAGGCGGCGGGTATGCACCATCAGCGGCGAGCCTTCCGGCAGCCACACCTGGGCGTACTTCGCCGCTGATCGGCCACTGCGCAGCGGCAGGATGAGCCCGCGCAGCAACGGCTGCCAGAGCAGCGCCGGAATCGAGACCACGCGGGGGTCGGAGAGGAATTCAGCCAGGTAACGACGGACGGCGGGGGCCGTCGGCGTCTCGGGCGTGCCTAGGTTGACCGCCAGCACGGCGGTATCGGGTGCGTCGAGCATGAGGGCTATTGTCGCCGATCCGGTGCCGCGCCGGGATGCAGGGTTTGAATCCTGTCGATGCAGGGCGTCTATCCGGTTCGGACGCGCTCGACGCGCTCATTGGATATTCATCACAACGCTACTAATTTCAGTCACTTGCTATATCTTCCTATGGACTGACTTCTGGAGCCCGCCATGCGTCGCCCGATCCAAGCCCTGCTGATCGCCGCCAGCCTGCTGTCCAGCCAGGCCATGGCCGGACCGCAGGAAGACCAGCGCGCCCGCAACGCGGTGCGTGTGCTGGCTGAAATCCAGGAAATTCCCGAACAGGGCATTCCGGACAAGTTGCTCGACGAAGGCCGCGCGGTCATCGTCATTCCCGACACGATCAAGGCCGGTCTGGTCATCGGCGGTCGCCGTGGCCATGGTCTGATGTCGGTGCGTATGCCCAATGGCGCCTGGTCCAACCCGGTGTTCATCAAGCTCACCGGCGGCAGCATCGGCTTCCAGGCCGGCGTGCAGTCTTCCGACGTGGTGCTGGTGTTCCGTAACGACCGCAGCCTCGACAATCTGGTCAACGGCAAGTTCACCTTGGGCGCCGATGCCGGCGTGGCCGCCGGTCCGGTGGGCCGCAATGCCGCCGCCGCCACCGATGGCCAGCTGAAGGCCGAGATCTGGTCGTGGTCGCGTGCCCGCGGCCTGTTCGCCGGCGTCGCCCTGGATGGCGCGGTGCTGCAGATCGACGATGCCGCCAACCTCGACGCCTACGGCAGCAACACTACGCCGCGGATGATCTTCGAGGGGCGAGCGGCCGGCTCGCCGTCGATGGACGTCGTCGCCTTCCGTGACCGCCTGGAAGAAGCCACCTACGCCGCGCGCAACAACCGCACCGGCAACGGTGGCACTGCCAGCGCACCGCCGCCGCCGGCCCAGGCGCCTGTTCAGGCACCGGCCGCGGCCCCGGCCGAAGCGACCACCGCGCCGCTGCAGAACATGCCGCAGAACCCGCCACCGGCACAGCAGGGTTTCCAGCCGGTCGGCGACGGTGAGATCCGTACCGAGACGCTGGGCGGCAACTGACTTTCGTCACGCGCGCCGGCTTACAGCCGGTGCGCTATGCTCGACAGCCTGATCACAACGTAACGAGTGTCTTTATGGGCAGTTTGAGCATCTGGCATTGGTTGATTGTCCTGGCCGTAGTTCTGTTGGTGTTCGGCACCAAGCGGCTGACCAGTGGTGCCAAGGACCTCGGCTCGGCGGTGAAGGAATTCAAGAAGGGCATGCGCGACGACGACAAGCCGTCGGCGCAGCTGGGCGACGAGTCGCGCAGCCAGGACGCCTCGCGCACGGCGCAGGACGAGCACGACCGCAACGCGCGTTGATCCGGAGCGGTTGCGGTGTTTGATATTGGTTTCAGCGAACTGCTTGTGATCGCGGTGGTCGCTTTGGTGGTGCTCGGTCCCGAGCGCCTGCCCAAGGCAGCCCGCTTCGCCGGCCTGTGGGTGCGTCGCGCCCGCAACCAGTGGGACTCGGTGAAGCAGGAGCTGGAGCGCGAGCTGCAGGCCGAGGAGATCAAGCGGCAGATGCAGGACGTGCGGCAGAGCATGCAGGACACCGAGAGCCAGCTGCGCGCCAGCGGCGAAGCGATGCGGCGCGAGGCAGCGCAGGCGCAGCAGCAGGGCGATGACCTGGCCCAGGAAGTGCGCGCGCCTGCCCCGGCGCAGACGCCGCCGCACCTGGCCGATGATGTCCCGGCCCCCGCGGCGGCGCAGGATGCCGTTTCAGCACCCGATGCCCCTGTGCAGCCGGCCGCTACCGCGCCTGCTGACACCCCCGTGGCCGATGCGCCCGTTCCGCCGGAGCGCCAGCCATGAGCGACCATGATTTCGGTGAAAGCTCGCTGGTCGAGCACCTGGTCGAACTGCGCGCGCGGCTGATCCGCGGGCTGCTCGGTTTCGGCGTGGTGCTGCTGGGCCTGCTGCCGTTCACCCAGAAGCTGTACAACGCGCTGGCCGAACCGCTGGTGTCGCAGCTGCCGAACGGGCAGACGATGATCGCCACCAACCCGGCCGGTGCGTTCTTCGCGCCGCTGAAGCTGACCTGCTTCGTGGCCCTCTTCGTGGCCGTGCCGTGGCTGCTGTACCAGCTGTGGGCGTTCGTCGCCCCGGGCCTGTATGCGCGCGAGAAGCGCCTGGCGGTGCCGCTGCTGGTGTCGTCGGTGCTGCTGTTCTACACCGGCTGCGCGTTCGCCTACTTCCTGGTGCTGCCGGCGGTGTTCCACTTCCTCACCACCTTCAGCCCGGAAGTGATCGCGATCACCCCGGATGCGAACGCCTACCTGGATTTCGTGCTGGCGATCTTCTTCGCTTTCGGCGGCAGCTTCGAGCTGCCGGTGGCGATGGTGATCCTGGTGCTGCTGGGCTGGGTGACCCCGCAGCAGTTCAAGGAAGGCCGCGGCTACGCGGTGGTCGGCATCTTCGTTCTTGCTGCCGTGCTGACCCCGCCGGACGTGGTCTCGCAGCTGATGCTGGCGATCCCGATGTGCCTGCTCTATGAGCTGGGCATCCACGCCGCACGCTGGCTGGTGCCGTCTTCCGCAGTGAAGAAGCCCGCCGCCTGATACGGGAACGCCGGGCATGGCCCGGCGTTTGCGTGGCGAGGCGACATCGATTCGCCGGGCATGGCCCGGCACTACCGTTGAGCGACAGGTCAGGCGTGGAAGACGTCGTTCTGCGGCGGGGTGGCCGGCACCGGCGGTGCGGCGCGGTTGCCGCGGTGGACGAACATCTGCTTCCAGGCGGCATAGACCGCGCCGACATACAGCGGCATCACCACCGTGGTCAGCACCAGCTGGGCGATGAAGGCCGCCGCCAGCGGGCCGCCGATCAGCATCGCGATCTGGATGACGATGACGAACAGGATGTAACCGCAGAACGCGGCGATCAGGCCCAGCACCGCGAACACGATCATCGCCACGATGTTCTCTACGCAGCCCTGCAGGCTCAGGCGCAGCGCGTGCATGCCGCTCTGCTTGTCAAACACCACCAGCGCCGGCTGGGTGAACATCGCCAGCGACAGGCCCACCGCGGTAACGAACACCAGGAACAGCCACAGCGCGATGCGCTTGGCCGGCAGGTTGGCCACCAGGTTCGCCGCATCATCCGGACTGATCTGCTGGCCGCTGCGGCTGATCTGCTCCATCCTGGTCATGACCTCGCTGAAGGCGGCAAAGCCTTCGCGGCCGATCATCAGGAACAGCAGCACGCCCAGCAGCAGCACCGCCAGCACCTGGATGGCCAGCGGCACCAGCAGGTGGCTGACGCGGTGGTCGCGGATCGGCTGCAGCAGGTGCGAGGCCAGGCCGGGACGGCCCTCGTCGATCTCGCCCATCGCGTACAGCATGCCGCCGAACATCACCGGCGAAATGGCCAGGGTCATCAACTGCACGGCCAGGCCTGCGGCACCCGGGATCAAGGTCGACAGCAGGGTGACCACCCAGCTGACCACCAGCCAGGTGAGGCCGATCCGGGCCAGCTGCAGCGGCGCACGCCGGTACAGCGAGAACGTATCCAGCAACCACTGGGCGCCCGCCGAAGCCGGCAGCTTGCGAATCTCTTTCATGGACATCCGGGAAGGGACAGAAGGGGGCCGGGCGGGTGCCCGTGCCGCCGATTATCCCTGTTTTGCGACCGGCTGGGCTGAAGACTGGCGGGCCTGGCGGACGAAGCGCCGCAGCAGCTGGCGGGCCAGGGGCGCGGCGCTGACCGCGCGCTCGATGCTGCGCGCGCAGCCGCCGTGGCGGCCGATGCAGTCGGCGCGCGCACGGATGTAACCACGCATGTGGTGGGTGGCGAATTCAGGGTGGAACTGCACGCCCCAGGCCTGGCGGCCCCAGCGGAAGGCGTGGCAGCCATCCAGCGGCGAGCGCGCCAGCACCGCGGCACCCTCGGGCGCGCGCAGCACGGTCTGCATATGGGTGGCGTGGGCCGGGAAGTGGCTGGGCAGGCCGCCGAACAGCGGATCCTCGGCGGCGGCCGGGTCCAGCGCCAGTTCGATCGTGCCCGACTCGCGCCCGGCCGGGTTGTAGGCCACCTCACCGCCGAGCGCGTGCGCCAGCAGCTGGTGGCCGTAGCAGATGCCGAACACCGGCACGCCGTCGTAGGCGACCTGGCGCAGCCACGCCGCGCTGCGCTCGCTCCATTCGGCGTGGTCGGTGACGTAGGCGGCCGAGCCGGTCACCAGTACGCCGGCGAAGCCGCGGGCGTCGGGCAGGTGGCCGCCGTGTTCGACGTCGACCACCACCGTCTCGTGTTCTTCCAGCCCGGCGGCGACGCGGATCCAGTGCGGAAAACGGCCGTAGCGCCGCAGCGACGGCACCGGGCGGCCGGTTTCAAGGATCAGGAACGGTGCTGGATTCATCCGGGGGCGGCAGGACTGACAGGACTTCCTCGATTGTAGTCAGCCCCTGCGCCACCTTTTCAAGCCCCGCCTGGCGCAGGCTTCGCAGTCCTTCAGCCTGTGCGGCACGGCCGAAAGCGGCCAGATCCATGTCCGCGCGGATCAGCCTGCGCAGCCGCGAGCCCAATGGCAGCAACTCATACAGGCCGATGCGGCCGAGGAAACCGGTGCGCCGGCACTCCAGGCAACCGACCGGCCGACAGGGCGTGGCGGCATCTGGATATGCAGCATGGCTATCAGCCAGCACCGCCCAATCGGACGCGCCGAGGGTGTGCGGCTGCTTGCAGTGCGGGCACAGGGTGCGGACCAGGCGCTGGGCGAGGATGCCGTTGATGGTGCTGGCCAGCAGGTAGTGCGGCACGCCGATGTCGAGCAGGCGGGTGATGGCCGAGGCCGCATCGTTGGTGTGCAGGGTGGACAGCACCAGATGGCCGGTCAGCGAGGCCTGCACCGCCATCTGTGCGGTCTCCAGGTCGCGGATCTCACCGATCATGATGATGTCCGGGTCCTGTCGCAGCAGGGTGCGCACGCCGCTGGCGAAGTCCAGGTCGATGTTGACCTGCACCTGCATCTGGTTGAACTCCGGCGAGATCATCTCGATGGGGTCCTCCACCGTGCACACGTTCACGTCCGGCGTAGCCAGCCGCTTCAGGGTGGAATACAGGGTGGTGGTCTTGCCCGAACCGGTCGGGCCGGTGACCAGCACGATGCCGTGCGGGCGCTCGACCAGCGCATTCCAGCCGGCGGCCTCCTGCGGACTGAAACCGAGCTGGTCGATGCTCTTGAAGGCGGCATCCGGGTCGAAGATGCGCATCACGCACTTCTCGCCGAAGGCGGTGGGCATGGTCGACAGGCGCATCTCGACCTCGCGGCCGCCCGGCGAACGGGTCTTGATGCGGCCATCCTGCGGGCGCCGGCGTTCGGCCAGGTCCATGCGGCCGAGCACCTTGATGCGGCTGACCACGGCGGTCATCACCGCCGGCGGCACCTCGAACACCTTGTGCAGCACGCCATCGATGCGGAAGCGCATGCGCCCCATCTCGCGGCGCGGCTCCAGGTGGATGTCCGAGGCGCGTTGTTCATAGGCGTACTGCAGCAGCCAGTCGACGATGTGGACGATGTGCTGGTCGTCGGCGTTGACGTCACCGGCCCGGCCTAGCTCGACCAGCTGCTCGAAGCTGGGCAGAGTCGTGTTGGCTTCGCCGCGCACGTCGCCGCGGGCCCCGCGCACCGAGCGGGTGACCCCGAAGAACTCCATGGTGTAGCGGTGCAGGTCCAGCGGGTTGACCATCGCCAGCTCGATCTGGCGCCGGGTCAGGTGCTGCAGGTCGCGGCGCCATTCCTGCGCCAGCGGTTCGCTGGTGGCCACCAGCACGCGTTCGGCGTCGACCGCCAGCGGCAGGAAACGGTGGCGGCGTGCATAGGCGTGCGAGGCCACGGCGGTGACCGAGGCGACGTCGACGCGGGTCGGGTCGATGCGCAGGTAGCGGCAGCCGGTGCGCCGGGCCAGCCATTCGGTCAGCCGTTCCAGGCTCAGCTCGCCGCCCTCGCTGGCGGCCAGCTTGAGGTTGGACAGCAGCACCAGCGGGTGCACTTCGCTGGCGTTGCGCGCGCCCTGTGCGGAAAAGCGCACGCGGTCGCGGTCACGTTCGGCGATCAGGCCATCGGCCAGTGCGGCAGCGGCCACCTGCTCGAACTCCAGGCGCCCTGGTGGCAACGGGGCCGGTGCCCCGGGCGTGCCTGCCGGCAGCCGGTGTTCCATCTGCCTGCTCCTCCCGGGTACGGAATGCCCCGCAGGTCGGCCGTTATACTAGCGCACCCCTCTGCCGGCCAAGAATCGTCCGCATGTCCGCGAACCCGACCGTTCCGATCACCTTCCAGGGCCTGATCCAGACCCTGAACCAGTTCTGGGCCCAGCAGGGCTGCGTGCTCATCCAGCCGCTCGACCTGGAGGTGGGCGCCGGTACGTTCCACCCGGCCACCTTCCTGCGTGCGATCGGCCCGGAAGGCTGGAACGCGGCCTACGTGCAGCCGTCGCGCCGCCCGACCGACGGCCGCTACGGCGAGAACCCGAACCGCCTGCAGCGCTATTACCAGTACCAGGTGGCGATGAAGCCGGCACCGGACAACATCCAGCAGCTGTACCTGGATTCGCTGAAGGCGCTGGGCATCGACCCGCTGGTGCATGACCTGCGCTTCGTCGAGGACAACTGGGAATCGCCGACCCTGGGCGCCTGGGGCCTGGGCTGGGAAGTCTGGCTCAACGGCATGGAGGTGACCCAGTTCACCTACTTCCAGCAGGCCGGTGGCCTGGAATGCCGCCCGGTGCTGGGCGAGATCACCTACGGTCTCGAGCGCCTGTGCATGTACCTGCAGAACTGCGACAACGTCTACGACCTGGTCTGGACCTACGGCCCGGACGGCCAGCCGGTGACCTACGGCGACGTCTACCACCAGAACGAGGTGGAGCAGAGCACCTACAACTTCGAACACGCCGACGTGGAAGAAATGTTCCACCGCTTCGACGCGTGCGAGCGCGAGGCGCAGAAGCTGGTGGAAGTGAACCTGCCGCTGCCGGCCTACGAACAGGTGATGAAGGCCAGCCATACCTTCAACCTGCTCGATGCGCGCCGCGCGATCAGCGTGACCGAACGCCAGCGCTACATCCTGCGCGTGCGCGCGCTGGCCCAGGCGGTGGCCAAGGCCTACTACGAGCAGCGCGAGAAGCTGGGCTTCCCGGGCGCGAAGCAGGCCTGACGGCCGCGCTGTTTTTCATCACCCCATTGCCCCGGGGCGCCGGCCGCGTCGCGCGCTGCGCCCCCACCACAGGATTGAAACGATGAGCCAACTGTCCCCCCTGCTGATCGAACTGGGCACCGAGGAGCTGCCGGTCAAGGCGCTGCCGGGCCTGGCCCAGGCCTTCTTCGATGGCGTTGTCGACGGCCTGCGCAAGCGTGGCGTCGAGCTGGAACTGGGCGATGCACGCCCGCTGTCGACTCCGCGCCGCCTGGCCGTGCTGCTGCCCGGCGTCGGCCTGGAACAGCCGGAACAGCGCAGCGAAGTGCTGGGCCCGTACCTGAACATCGCGCTGGACGCCGAAGGCCAGCCGACCAAGGCCCTGCAGGGCTTCGCCGCCAAGGCCGGGATCGACTGGACCGCGCTGGAGAAGACCAGCGACAACAAGGGTGAGCGCTTCGTGCACCGTGCGGTGAGCCCGGGTGCGCGCACCGCCGCGCTGCTGCCGGAGATCCTGCGCGAGGCCATCGCTGCGATGCCGATCCCCAAGCCGATGCGCTGGGGCAACCACGACTGGGGCTTTGCCCGCCCGGCGCACTGGCTGGTGCTGCTGCACGGTGCCGACATCGTCGAGGCCGAGCTGTTCGGCCTGAAGGCCGACCGCATGAGCCGTGGCCACCGCTTCCACCATGACAAGACCGTGTGGCTGAGCCAGCCGCAGGATTACGTCGAATCGCTGCGTGCGGCCAAGGTGCTGGTCGATCCGGCCGAGCGCCGCGAGCGCATCGTCGCCGAAGTCGAGGCCGCTGCTGGCCAGGCCGGTGGCAGCGCCCGCATCACCGAGGACAACCTGGAGCAGGTGGTGAACCTGGTCGAGTGGCCGGCGGCGGTGCTGTGCAGCTTCGAGCGTGCGTTCCTGGCCGTGCCGCAGGAAGCGCTGATCGAGACGATGGAGATCAACCAGAAGTTCTTCCCGGTGCTGGATGACAGCGGCAAGCTGACCGAGAAGTTCATCGGCATCGCCAACATCGAATCGAAGGACGTGGCCGAAGTGGCCAAGGGCTACGAGCGCGTGATCCGCCCGCGCTTCGCCGATGCCAAGTTCTTCTTCGATGAAGACCTGAAGCAGGGCCTTGAATCGATGGGCGACGGCCTAAAGACCGTGACCTACCAGGCCAAGCTGGGCAGCGTGGCCGACAAGGTGGCGCGCGTGTCGGCGCTGGCCGAAGTGACCGCGCCGCAGGTCGGTGCCGACCCGGTGCTGGCCAAGCGTGCCGCACAGCTGGCCAAGAACGACCTGCAGTCGCGCATGGTCAACGAGTTCCCGGAGCTGCAGGGCATCGCCGGCCGCCACTACGCCGTGGCCGGTGGGCAATCGCCGGAGGTGGCGCTGGCCATCGACGAGGCCTACCAGCCGCGCTTCGGGGGCGATGACATCGCGCTGTCGGCACTGGGCAAGGTGCTGGCGATCGCCGAGCGCGTGGACACGCTGGCCGGCGGTTTCGCCGCAGGCCTGAAGCCGACCGGCAACAAGGACCCGTTCGCCCTGCGCCGCAACGCGCTGGGCCTGGCCCGCACGATCATCGAGAGCGGCTTCGAGCTGGACCTGCGCGCGCTGCTGGCCAGCGCCAACGCCGGCCTGGCCGCGCGCAACGTGCAGGCCGACGTGGGCGAGCTGTACGACTTCATCCTCGACCGCCTGAAGGGCTACTACAGCGACAAGGGCGTGCCGGCCACGCACTTCAACGCGGTGGCCGAGCTGAAGCCGGCTTCGCTGTATGACTTCGACCGTCGCCTGGACGCGATCGGCACCTTCGCCGCGCTGCCGGAAGCCGAGGCGCTGGCCGCGGCCAACAAGCGCATCCGCAACATCCTGCGCAAGGCCGAAGGCGAGATTCCGGGCCAGATCGATGCATCGCTGCTGCTGGAAGATGCCGAACGCGCGCTGGCCGAAGCGGTCACTGCGGCCATCGACGACACCGGCGCCAGCCTGCACCAGAAGGACTATGTGGCCGTGCTGGCGCGCCTGGCCCGCCTGCGCCCGCAGGTCGATGCGTTCTTCGATGGCGTGATGGTGAATGCCGAAGACCCGGCGCTGCGTGGCAACCGCCTGGCCCTGCTGACGATGCTGGGCGAGCGCCTGGGCAAGGTCGCGGCGATCGAGCATCTGTCGAGTTGATGGGGATGACCCATCCACCCTAGGTGTGGATGGGTTTGTAGCGCCGGGCCATGCCGGCGGCGTTCCGCGGGACCGCGCTGCGCGCTCGCCGGGCATGGCCCGGCGCTACCGATATCGTGCGGATAACGCGAACAAAGCTGCGTATTTTGACTGTCACTTAACAACCGATCCCCATTCGCGCGCTGCAGTTCGCATCGTCACGCGCGGTCGGTATGCTGTGCCGCATGCAGCCAAAGAAATACGCCCTCCCGCTGATGGTCCTGACCCTGGCCACCACTTCCGTGGCCCATGCGCGCGGCACCATCGACAAGGTGGACATCAAGGGATTGGACAAGGGCGACGACGCCGCGATCATCGAGAACATCCAGGAATCGCTGACGCTGTACGACACCATCGGCAAGGAACAGGGCGAGTCGCGGCTGGAATACCTGCTGTCGCAGGCCGAGCGGCAGACCCGCGAGGCGCTCGAACCGTTCGGTTACTACAACCCGGTGATCACCGTGGAAGCGCCCCGCCAGGACGAGCGCGTGCAGGTGCATATCCGGGTGGAGAAGGGCGAGCCGGTGCGCGTGCGCCGCGAGCACATCGACATCACCGGCCCTGCCATGTACGACCAGTACCTGCAGGATGACCTGGCCGCGTTCAAGCCGCGCAAGGGCCAGCGCTTCGAACACACCCAGTACGAAGCCAGCAAGATCACCATTACCCGGCGCCTGGCCGAGCGCGGCTACTTCGATGCTGACTACACGCAGCGCCAGGTGCAGGTGACCCGCGCCGAGAACGCTGCCGACATCGACCTGACCTGGGACAGCGGCCGTCGCTACAACATGGGCCCGGTGACCTTCGAGCAGGATTACTTTGTCGACAAGCTGTTCGACCCGCTGGTGTACTGGGAGCAGGGCAGCTACTTCCACGAAGGCAAGCTGGACCGCCTGCGCGAGTCGCTGACCAAGCTCGACTACTTCAGCCTGATCGACATCCAGCCACGGCCCGACCAGGCCGACGAGAACGGCGAAGTGCCGGTGGACGTGAAGCTGACCCGGGCCAAGCGCACCATCTATACCTCCGGCCTGAGCTACGGCAGCGAGAGCGGCGCGGGTGTGCGCGGTGGCGTCGAGCGGCGCTACGTGAACAGCCGCGGCCACAAGATGAACACCCAGCTGGACTATGCGCAGAAGCGCAAGAGCCTGACCAGCACGTACCGCGTGCCGGCGTTCAAGTGGCTCGACGGCTGGTACGGCTTCACCGCCAGTGCCTACGATGAGCAGACCGATTACATCGACCTGCGCAACTTCAAGCTGATCGCCAGTCGCAGCGGGCAGATCAACGAGCACTGGACCGCCATCGCCTCGATGAACGCCCTGCGCGAGCGCTGGCGCTATGCCTCGGGCACCGAATTCACCAACGCGGTCTACAACACCTCGACCCTGCTCTACCCGCAGCTGGTGGCCGACTACGTCAACGTCGACGATCCGCTGTTCCCGCGCAGCGGCGTCAGCGGCACCGCCACCCTGCGCGGCGGCATCGAGGGCGCCGGTTCGGATACCAGCTTCGTGCAGGCCAACGCCGTGCTGCGCTGGTACATCCCGGTGGGGCAGAGCGACCGCTTGATCCTGCGCGGCGAAGGTGGCACCACCTGGACCAGCGACCTGGTCGCGATGCCGCCGAGTCTGCGCTACTTCGCCGGTGGTGACCGCAGCATCCGCGGCTACGCCTTCCGTGAGGTGGGCCCGCGTACGCCGGCGCCGGACAAGTATGCGCTGGGTGCGAAGAATCTGGTGGTCGGTTCGGCGGAGTACGAGCATTACTTCAAGGGCGGCCCGTGGGGTGCGGCGGTCTTCGTCGACACCGGCAGCGCGTTCGACAACACCATCGACCTGCACACCGGCGTGGGCTTCGGCGTGCGCTGGAAATCGCCGGTGGGCCCGGTGCGCGTGGACATCGCGCACGGCCTGAACAACCCGGATTCGCAGTTCCAGCTGTACCTGAACATCGGAGCGGACCTGTGAGCGCGCAGACCCCGGATACCCACACCCCGCCGCCGCCGCGCGTGCGCTTCTACCGCCGCCGCCGTTTCTGGGCGTGGTCGGGCGTAAGCGTGATCGGCCTGGTGCTGCTGGCATTGCTGGCCGTGTACTGGCTGCTGCAGACCGTGGCCGGCCGTGATGTGCTGCTGGCGCAGGTGGTAGCGCGGCTGCCGGTGGGTGCAAGCTTCACCTGGGACAAGGCGGACGGCCCGGTGGCCGGCCCGCTGACCCTGTACAACGTCGATTTCCGCTACGACGACATCCACTTCCACGCCGAGCGCGCGCACCTGGAGCCGGACCTGCGCCCGCTGCTGGGCCGCAAGCTGCTGCTGGACAAGCTGGAACTGACCAACGCCACGCTCAACCTGGCCAAGAGCGATGAGCCGTTCAAGCTGCCGTCGTGGCCCGATTCGCTACCGCAGATCGAGATGCCGCTGGCGATCCAGGCCGATGTCATCGCCATCGACGGATTCCGCATCAGCCAGGGCAACGAACCGGTGATCGACATCGCCCGCGTACGTGGCGGCATCGAGATCGCCAACGGCGAGTTCCAGGCGCACAAGCTGGTCGTGGACAGCGACATGGGCGATTTCACCGCCCAGGGCCGCTACATCCCGGCCAAGGATTACGACACCGACGTGACCGTGACCGCCGTGCTGCCGGCACCGCGCGGGCGCACCGCTGCCACGCTGGGCCTGGTCGCGCGCGGCGACCTCGCGCACATGGAAGTGGCCGTGGCCGGCCGTGCACCGCAGCCGCTGAAGGCGATGCTGGTGTTCGACGGCCGCACCGACCCGACCTGGAATGCCACGGTCCGCAGCGACGAACTGGACCTGGCGCTGCTGTCGCCGGCGCTGGCGACCTCGGGCATCGCGCCGCTGGCGCTGGATTTCACCGCCTCGGGCAAGGGCGGCAACGCCAACCTGCATGGGCGGGTGAAGCAGGGTGAGCAGGAACTGGAACTGGCACCGTCGGTGGTTTCGCTGCAGGACCAGGTGCTGAAGGTCTCGCCGCTGGTGGTGAAGGGCCTGGGCGGCGAAGCACGCCTGGAAGGCATCGCCGATTTCAGCCAGGAAGACCAGCAGAAGCTCGATTTCTCGGTGATCGCACAGAACCTGACCTGGGTGCCGGCGCCGGACCCGAACACTGCCGGCAGCGCACCGGTACCGGTGACCCTGAAGGAAGCACGCTTCGGCCTGGCCGGCACGCTGCAGGCCTGGGCCGCGATTGGCCGCGCCGACGTGCAGCGCGAGCAGCAGAAAGCGCAGCTGCGCTTCGATGTGCGTGGCAACGACACGGCCGCGCAGATCCACCAGCTGCAGGCGCAGACCCCGGGCGGCCAGCTTCAGGTGGAGGGCCAGGTGGCCTGGTCGCCACAGCTGGACTGGGATGCCAAGGCCACGCTGAAGGACTTCGATCCGGGCTATTTCGTGCCGGGCTGGAATGGCCGCCTGTCGGGCAATCTGGCCTCCAAGGGCCAGCAGCTGCCGCCGCCGGCCAATGCACCGGCCGGCACCGCCGGTACGCTGCAGGCGACGGTGGACCTGCCCTCGCTGAAGGGCACGTTGCGCCAGCGCAATGTCGATGCGCGAGGCAAGTTCGCCCTGCAGGGCGAGCAGGGCGAGGGGGAGCTGAAGCTTGCCGTGGGCAGCAGCCGGGTGACCGCGTCGGGCAAGGTCGGTGATCGCCTGGACATCGATGCACGCTTCGAGCCGCTGCAGCTGAGCGACCTGCTGCCCGGCGCCGATGGCGGCCTGCGCGGCCAGGTGCAGGTGAAGGGCCCCCGCGATGCGCCGGATATCACCGCCGACCTGGTCGGCAACAACCTCAACTGGGATGGCTATGGCGCCGAAAGCCTGAGCATCAAGGGCCACCTGCCGTGGCGTGGCGACAGCGGCACGCTGGCGGTGCAGGGCCAGCAGGTCAACGCCGGCATGCTGCTGGAGCGCTTGAATGTGGATGCACAGGGCAGCGTTTCCAACCTGCGCCTGGCCGCACAGACGCGCAACGAGATGGGCGCGGTCGACCTGCAGGGCAGCGTGCGCCAGCAGGGCACGCAGTGGCGCGGTGAACTGTCCGCGCTGCGCATCGCGCCGATGAAGGGCGACCCGTGGTCGCTGCGTGCACCGGCGGCCTTCGCCATCAACGGCGGCACCTACACGCTGTCCGAAGCCTGCCTGGCCACCACCGGCGGCGGCGCACTGTGCGCGCAGGCCAACTGGCCGCGCGAGGGCGTGGTGGTGCGCAGTGATGCGCTGCCGCTGGCGCTGGTGCAGCCGTGGCTGCCGCCGCAGTCCGGCCGCCGCATCTACCTGCGCGGCGATGTCAGCCTGGACGCGCAGATCCGTCCGCGCGCCAATGCCTGGGAAGGCCATGTGGAAGTGCGCTCGAAGGAAGGCGGCGTGCGCCTGGGCGAGCTGCGCAGCATCGGCACCGACAACACCCGCGGCGAACTGGTGCGCTACGACCAGTTCTCGCTGAAGCTGGACATGACCCCGGCCAGCATCAAGGGCTACCTGGGCATGGGCTTCCAGGGCAACGGCTTCGTCGATGCGAAGATGCAGACCGGCTGGGAAGCCAGCGCGCCGTTGAACGGCGAGCTCTATCTCAACATGTCGCGGCTGTACTGGCTGGAGCTGTTCTCGCCGGACATCGTGCGTCCCACTGGCCTGATCGAAGGACACGTGAGCCTGCGTGGCACGCGTGGCCAGCCCTCGCTGGGCGGTGACGCGCAGCTGACCAACTTCAAGGGCGAATTCCCGGCGCTGGGCCTGACCTTCGACCAGGGCAAGGGCAGCTTCGTCGCCCAGCCCGATGGCTCGGCCAAGATCACCGCGCAGGCCAATTCGGGCAAGGGCACGCTGTACGTCGACGGCGGCCTGTCCTGGTTCGGCGATGCGCAGCCGCTGCAGCTGAAGATCCACGGCGAGAACGTGCTGGTGTCCAACACCAGCGAACTGCGCATCGTCGCCAACCCCGATCTCGACTTCACCCTGGCCAAGGCGGCGATGGAGCTGCGCGGCACGGTCAACGTGCCCGAGGCCGACATCGACCTGGAGCGCCTGGACCGCGGCACCTCGGTGTCCGAGGATGTGGTGGTGCTGGATCCGGCCGACCCGGAAGAATCGCGCACCTCGCCGCTGGACATGGACCTGACCGTGAGCCTGGGCGACAAGGTGAAGATGACCGGCTTCGGCCTGAAGGGCGGGCTGACCGGCAAGATGCAGGTCTGGGCCAAGCCCGGCCGCGAGATGACCGCCAACGGCGGGCTTGAGGTGAGCGGCCGCTACAAGGCCTACGGCCAGGACCTGACGATCACCCGCGGCAACCTCAACTGGAACTACAACGCCGTCTCCGATCCGCGCATCAACATCCGCGCCGAGCGCCGCATCGGTGATGTCACCGCCGGCATCGACGTGACCGGCCGCGCGCAGCAGCCGCGTGCCGACGTGTGGTCCGACCCGGCGATGTCGCAGTCCGAGGCACTGGCCTACCTGGTGCTGGGCCGCAGCCTGACCAATGCCAGCACTGACCAGACCCAGCAGGTCACCGCGGCCTCGGCGGCGTTGTCGGCCGGCAGCGGCCTGCTGGCTTCGCAGCTGGGCGCCAAGCTGGGCCTGGACGATGCCGGCGTGAGCCAGTCACGCGCGCTGGGCGGTTCGGTGATTGGCTTCGGCAAGTACATCTCGCCCAAGCTCTACGTCGGCTACGGCGTGTCGATGGTCGGCGCCGGTTCGGTGCTGACCCTGAAGTACCTGCTGCGCCGCGGCTTCGACGTGGAAGTGGAGTCGAGCACAGTGGAAAACCGCGGCTCGCTGAACTGGCGAAGGGAAAAATAAGGGTGCGGTAGTGCCGGCCGCTGGCCGGCAACTTCATCGTATCTCCCGAGCTTCCGCGGGTTGCCAGCCAGCGGCCGGCACTACCATGCGCGCCACCCCCAACCATCGGCCGTTGCCCCGTCGGTCCCCAGCGGCTATGGTCCCGGGCTGTTCTGTACTGCCGGAAACGCCGATGTCTGCCCGTAAAACCCTTCCTGCCGCCCTGGCCCTGGGCCTGACCCTCGCCGCAGGCGCCCATGCCGATGAAGGCATGTGGATGCCGACCCAGCTGCCGGAGCTGGCCAAGCCGCTGAAGGCGGCCGGTTTCAAGGGCAACCCGGCCGAGCTGGCCAACGTCACCGCGCCGCCGCTGAGCGCCGTGGTGCGTGCCGGCGGTGGCACCGCCTCGTTCGTTTCCGCCGACGGCCTGCTGCTGACCAACCACCACGTGGCGATGGGCGTGATCCAGTACAACAGCTCGCCCGAGCACGACCTCATCAACGGCGGCTTCATCGCCCAGGGCCGCGCCGACGAGCGCCCGGCCAATCCCGACTTCCGCGTGCTGGTCACCGTCGGCTTCGACAAGGTGACCGACCAGGTGCTGGCCCAGGCCAAGGGCAAGACCGGCCGCGCCTACTTCGACGCCGTCGATGCGGCCAGCAAGCAGATCGTGGCCGACTGCGAGAAGGACGGCAGCGTGCGCTGCTCGGTGGCCAACATGTACTACGGCACCGATTTCTACCGCATTGCCCAGCTGGAACTGAGCGACGTGCGCCTGGTCTACGCGCCGCCGCGCGCGATCGGCAACTACGGCGATGAGATCGACAACTTCATGTGGCCGCGCCACACCGGCGATTTCACCCTGCTGCGTGCCTACGTCGGCAAGGACGGCAAGCCGGCTGCCTACAGCAAGGACAACGTGCCCTACCAGGCGCCGGCGCACCTGCAGATGTCGGTGGAAGGCCCGAAGGAAGGCGATTACGCGATGCTGGCCGGTTACCCGGGCATCACCTACCGCCACCGCACTGCGGCCGAATTCGCTGGCCAGATCGACACCGTGCTGCCGCGCCGCGTCTCGGTGTTCCAGCAGATGATCGACACCATCGAGGCGGCCACCGCCAACGATGCGCAGGCACGTACCCGCTACGCCTCGCAGCTGCAGTCGCTGAAGAACAACCGCAAGCGCGCCGCCGGTGAGCTGGAAGGCCTGCTGCGCAGCGATGCCAAGGCCCAGCGTGCGGCCGACGAAACCGCCATGCTGGCGGCTACCGACCGCAGGTACCAGGCCGACATCACGGCGCTGCTGGCCAACCTGTCGCAGGGCGCGGCGGTGGGCGAGCGCGATCTGCTGCTGGACCAGATGGCCCTGCAGACCCAGCTGCTGCGCTCGGCTCTGCTGCTGGAACGCCTGCGCATCGAATCGGCCAAGCCGGACGCGCAGCGCGAGACCGGCTACCAGCAGCGCGACCAGGCGATGATCGAGGGCGTGCTCAAGCAGGTGCAGCGCCGCTACGCACCGGAAGTGGAGAAAGCCCTGCTGACCCGCCTGCTGACCCGCTACCAGCAGCTGCCGGACGCGCAGCGCGTGGCCGAGTTCGACACCGCCTTCGGCCGTACCCCGGAACAGCTGGCCAAGGCCTTGGACGGCCTGTACGCGGGCACCCAGCTGGGTGATGAGGCACAGCGCCTGTCCCGCTTCGCCGCCGCGCGCGAGGGCAGGGCCCTGGCCGCCGATCCGCTGATCGCCGTGGCCGGCCCGCTGGTGGCCGCGCAGCTGCGCATCGAGAACGAGAGCAAGACCCGCGAAGGCGAGCAGTTGCGCCTGCGCCCGGCCTACATGCAGGCGCTGTTCGCCTGGCGTGCCAAACAGGGCCGCGCGGTGTACCCGGATGCCAACCGCACCCTGCGCATCAGCTACGGCAAGGTGGAAGCGCTGCACCCGCGTGACGGCGTGACCTACTCGCCGGTGACCACCGTGGCCGGCATCGTCGAGAAGAACACCAACGCCTACCCGTTCGATGCGCCCAAGCCGCTGCTGGCGGCCATCGCCAAGGGTGATTTCGGCAGCACCGCCGACCCGGCGCTGAAGACCCAGACGGTCAACTTCCTGACCAACCTGGACACCACTGGCGGCAACTCCGGCTCGCCGGTGCTCAACGCCAAAGGCGAACTGATCGGCCTGAACTTCGACAGCAACTGGGAATCGGTCAGCGCCAGCTGGTGGTTCGACCCACGCTTCAAGCGTGCCGTGCACGTGGACATGCGCTACCTGCGCTGGCTGCTGGCCAAGGTCTACCCGGCGCCGGAACTGCTGAAGGAAATGGGCGTCCCGGCGGAATAAGGCCGGTTGCGGGTGGGTGCCCGCCGTTGGTGGGCGCGGACGCGCCCGTCACGACCAACGGTCGCGACCTACCCTCCCGCCCAACGGTCGTGATCTACTGGCCCCTGTCCTGACGGAAACGCGCGCGTGGTCTCCAGCTGGATCCTGCTGCTGGTCTCGGTTGCCTATGCCGCGCTGCTGTTCGGCGTGGCGTGGTGGGGCGACCGTCGGCCGATGTACCCCGACCGGCCGTGGCTGCGGCCGGTCGTCTACAGCCTGGCGCTGGCCGTGTACTGCTCGTCGTGGACCTTCTACGGCGCGGTAGGCACCGCGGTCCGCCACGGCGTGGGCTACCTGCCGATCTACATCGGCCCGCTGCTGATACTGCTGTTCGGCTGGCGCATCATCGAGCGCCTGGCGTTGGTGGCGCGCAGCCAGAACGTTGTGTCCATCGCCGATTTCATCTCCTCGCGCTTCGGCCGCTCGCGGCGGCTGGCCGCGCTGGTGGCGATCATCGCCCTGATCGGCATCGTTCCGTACCTGGCGCTGCAGTACAAAGCGGTGGCGATGAGCCTGCAGGTGCTGACCGGCAACACCGGCCCCACCGGCTTCTTCACCGACCCGGCCCTGTACGTGGCGCTGCTGATGGCCCTGTTCGCGACCCTGTTCGGTACTCGCCAGGTCGATGCCACCGAGCATCACCACGGCATGATGCTGGCCATCGCTTTCGAATCGGTCATCAAGCTGCTGGCGATGCTGGCGGTGGGCGTGTTCGCCTACCTGTGGCTGAGCAACCGCACCGATGCGGTGGTGCAGTCGGTGCATACGCTGTTCACCGGCCTGCCGCCGGTGGGCTTCATCTCGCAGACGCTGCTCAGTTTCCTCGCCATCATCTGCCTGCCGCGGCAGTTCCACGTGGCCGTGGTCGAGTGCGGCGACGTGCGTGACGTGCGCCGCGCGCGCTGGATGTTCGGCGGCTACCTGGTGCTGATCTCGGCGATGGTGCTGCCGATCGCCACGGCCGGCGTCACCCTGTTCGGCACCGGGGGGACCGTGGCCGACGATGCGATGGTGCTGGCCCTGCCGCTCGCCGAAGGGCGCAACGCGCTGGCGTTGATCGCCTACGTCGGCGGCTTCTCGGCCGCCACCGGCATGGTCATCGTGGCCTCCATCGCGCTGGCCACCATGGTCAGCAACGACCTGGTGATGCCGGTGCTGCTGCGCCGCAGTGGCGACCACCAGGAAGCAGCCGACATGGCCTCGCGCGTGCTGTGGATCCGCCGCATGGCGATCCTGCTGCTGGCGCTGATGGCCTACAGCTACTACCGCAGCAGCAGCAACGACAGCAGCCTGGCCTCGTACGGCCTGATGGCCTTCGCTGCGGTGGCGCAGTTCGCGCCGGGCCTGATCGGTGGCCTGTACTGGCGCGGCGCCAGCCGTCGCGGCGTCGAGGCTGGCATGGTGCTGGGCTTTGCCACGTGGATATACACGCTGCTGCTGCCGGCGATGACCATGGCTGGCTGGGTGGATGCGACCTGGGTGCGGCACGGGCCGTTCGGCGTGGAGTGGCTGCGTCCGCACCAGCTGTTCGGCATGACCGGCTGGGACCCGCTGACCCATGGCACGTTCTGGTCGCTGCTGGTCAACGTGGCCACGATGATGCTGGTGTCCGCGCGCTGGCGTCCGGGCGTGGACGAACGCCTGCGCGCCGCGCCCTTCCTCGATCCCTATGCCGAGCGACCCTCGGTGGCCGGCGGCTGGCCCGGTCATGTGCACGTGGGTGACCTGCTGGCACTGGCCTCGCGTGTGGTCGGCGAGCGCCACGCACGGCGTTCGTTCTTTGAACAGGCGCAGTCGCTGGGGCGCGAGCTGCAGTCGACGGCGCCGGCGGACCGGCCGTGGGTGCAGTTCACCGAGCGCCTGCTGGCCGCGTCCATCGGCGCCGCGTCCGCGCGCCTGCTGCTGACCAGCCTGCTGCGCGGCTCGGGCATGGACCTCGGGGAAGTGGTGGCGGTGCTGGACGAAGCGGGGCAGGAGCTGCGCTTCAACCGCGAGATCCTGTCCACCACGCTCGAAAACATCAGCGCGGGCGTCAGCGTGGTCGACCCGGACATGCGCCTGACCGCCTGGAACCGCCGCTACCAGGACATGTTCGGCTACCCCGACGGCATGCTCTACGTGGGCCGCCCCGTGGCCGACCTGATCCGTTACAACGCCGAACGCGGTGAGCTGGGCGAAGGCGATATCGAAGTGCAGATCAACCGTCGCATCGGCTACATGCGCGCCGGTTCACCGCACGTGTTCGAGCGTACGCGCAGCGACGGCAAGGTGATCGAGATGCGCGGCCAGGCCCTGCCTGGCGGCGGTTACGTGACCAGCTACAACGACATCACCGACTACAAGCACGCGGAAAAAGCGCTGCTGGAAGCCAACGAAACACTGGAACAGCGCGTGGCCGAACGCTCGCACGAAGCCGAGGTCGCGCAGCAGTCGAAGACCCGCTTCCTGGCGGCGATCAGCCATGACGTGCTGCAGCCGCTGAACGCTGCGCGCCTGTTCGCCTCGGCATTGCGTGACAGTGACCATGTGAGCGACGAACAGAAGCACCTGGCGGAACGCGTGGATGCCTCGCTGCGTGCGGCCGAAGAACTGCTGGATGGCCTGCTGGACGTCTCGCGGCTGGATGCCGGTGGCCTGCATCCGGTAATCGGTGAGTTCGACGTGAGCGCGCTGATGCGCGAACTGGCTGCACAGTACACCCCGGTGGCGGCGGGGCGCGGCCTGCGCCTGGACCTGTTCGCGCGTACCACCTGGGTACGCAGCGACCGCCGCCTGCTGCGCCGCGTGCTGCAGAACTTCCTCGCCAATGCGCTGCGCTACACCCGCCAGGGCCGCATCGTGCTGGCCGTGCGCCAGCGTGGCGATGAGGTGGAGCTGCAGGTGTGGGATACCGGCCCGGGCATCCCCGAGCACCACATGCGGCAGATCTTCGACGAATTCCATCGCTACCAGCAGCCCTTCGACTGGGGCGAGCAGGGGTTGGGCCTGGGCCTGTCGATCTGCCAGCGCATCTCGCGCCTGCTCGACCACCGCCTCAATGCGCGCAGCCGGGTCGGCAGCGGTTCGATGTTCTCGATCATCCTGCCGCGCGTGGCGCCGTTGCCGGGCTACAGCGAGCCGCTGCTGCCCGCCCAGGCCGCCGCACCGCCGGTGCGCAGCGATTCGCTGGCCGGCATGCGCGTGCTGTGCGTGGACAACGACGAGGAGATTCTCGACGGCATGCGCGCGCTGCTGGGCCGCTGGCAGGTGCAGGTGATCACCGCATCCACGGTGGACCAGGCGCTGGAAAGGGTGGCCGAGCAGCCACAGGTGATGCTGGTGGACTACCACCTGCACGACCGCATGGATGGCCTGGACGCGCTGGTGGCCCTGCGCGAAGCGGCCGGCTACCCGTTGCCGGGCGCGCTGCTGACCGCCGACGGCCGCGATGAGCTGAAGCGCATGGCCCGCGAGCGCGGTTACCGGGTGCTGACCAAGCCGATCAAGCCGGCCTCGCTGCGCGCCTTCCTCGGCGCGCTGCGCGACGCGAGGTAACGCGGAGCCTGAAATCCTCTGTAGAGCCGAGCCGATGCTCGGCTGGAGCGCTGTAGAGCCGAGCCCACGCTCGGCTGCATCGCGCCGTGCACCCACAATTTCCCCGGCAATATAGCCTTCGCTATACAAACCAGCCCTGCCTGCGCGTTTGCCCGGAAATGCGCCACGCGTGGATCGCGGTGCTAAGCTTCGCGTCCCCTTGGGGAGTAGCCGGATTCCTACGCAGGAATCGTCCACGTCAACATACTCGGCCAGTGCGCCGTGGCGTGGACAACCATGATGGTTGGCGAGACCAGCGGCCCGCGCGCGCAACGTCAGGTTGGGCGCGAGCGCGAGCCGTGCGTCCGTCCTTGCCCGACCTCCAGCAGCCGCCAATGTCTCCTGTTTCGATCCTCCTGATCGGCTTCGCCATGTCCACCGATGCCTTCGCTGCGGCGATCGGCAAGGGTGCGGCCATGCGCAAGCCGGTGTTCCGCGATGCACTGCGCGCCGGCATCATCTTCGGCGTCATCGAGGCGATCACGCCCATCATCGGCTGGCTGCTTGGTCGCGCCGCCCTGCAGTACGTGGAAGCCTTCGACCACTGGATCGCGTTCGGCCTGCTGGTCGCGCTGGGCGTGCACATGATCATCAACGGCGTGCGCCCGGACAGCGGCGAAGAGAATGAGGATCCCTCGCAGCACCACGGTTTCTGGAAGCTGGCCCTGACCGGTTTCGCCACCAGCATCGACGCGATGGCCGTGGGCATCGGCCTGGCCTTCATGGACGTGCATATCGGTGTGATGGCTGCGGTCATCGGCCTGTGCACGCTGACCATGGTCACCGCCGGCATCATGCTGGGCCGCGTGCTCGGTGGCATGGTCGGCAAGCGCGCCGAGATCATCGGTGGCGTGATCCTGGTCATCATCGGTTCGACGATCCTGTACGAACACCTGCACGGCGTGGCGTAACACGCGGAGCTGTAGAGCCGAGCCTGCGCTCGGCTCCAAGGTGAGGCATCGGCCGACAGGCGATGCGGTGTTGCCCCGATGGAGAGCCTGTCGGGCGCAGCATAGTCTTCGGGCATGTTCAGTCCCGCACTCCGTACTGGCCGGTGGTCGCAGACCGGCAATGTCTATGCGATCACCGCTGTGACATACGCGCGTCGACGCTGGTTCGACGATGAAGCCAACGTCGACCTTCTGATCGAGGCACTCCGTACGGTGGAGCGGACGGGGCGGACGTGCTCCCTGGCGTGGGTGGTCATGCCGGATCATCTGCACTGGCTGATCGAACTGCGATGCGGAACGCTCGCCGGATGCATGCAGATCCTCAAGTCCAGAAGCGGACGGACCATCGCCAGGCAAGTGGAAGCCAACGCGCCGATCTGGCAGCCGGGCTACTACGACCACGCGCTGCGCAGCGATGAATGCCTGCGCACGCAGGCGATGTACATTGCGGCCAATCCGGTTCGTGCTGGGCTGGCGACGTTTCTTGGCGAGTACCCTCACGCCTGGAGCAGATGGCCTCTGCAGGAGTAGCGCGGTATTCGGCGAACAGCAGCCGAGCATGGGCTCGGCTCTACAAAGGCAGGTGCCGCGAAGTCCTGTAGAGCCGAGCCTGCGCTCGGCTTACGCGCGCAGGGCGATCTTCGGTCAACAGCAGCCGAGCATGGGCTCGGCTCTACAAAGGCAGGTGCCGCGAAGTCCTGTAGAGCCGAGCCTGCGCTCGGCTTACGCGCGCAGCGCGGCCTTCGGCCAACAGCAGCCGAGCATGGGCTCGGCTCTACAAAAGGCGGGTGCCGCGAAGTCCTGTAGAGCCGAGCCTGCGCTCGGCTCACGCGCGCAGCGCGATCTTCGGCCAACAGCAGCCGAGTATGGGCTCGGCTCTACAAAAGGCGGGTGCCGCGAAGTCCTGTAGAGCCGAGCCTGCGCTCGGCTCACGCGCGCAGCGCAATCTTCGGCCAACAGCAGCCGAGCATGGGCTCGGCTCTACAACGGAAGTTCAGTCTTCTTCCGGCGGCAGCACGATGGCGTCGTCGTCGATCGCCAGCTTGCCGGCCATCAGCACGGCCTGGGTGCGGTTTGTCACGCCCAGCTTGCGCAGGATGGCGGTGACGTGGGCCTTGATCGTGGCCTCGGAGACGTTGAGGTCGTAGGCGATCTGCTTGTTCAAGCGGCCGGCACCGAGCATCTGCAGCACGCGGAACTGCTGCGGGGTCAGTTCGCGCAGGCGCTGGCCGACTTCGCGTTCCTCGCTGCCGGTGGGCGGCACATTGTGCGCTTCCGGCGGCGCCCAGGTTTCGCCATCGAGGATGGTGCCCAGCGCGTGGCCGATCGTGTCCGAGTCGGCTGATTTGGGAATGAAGCCCAGCGCGCCGTGGTCGAGCGCGCGGCGCATCACCGTCGCTTCTTCGCGTGCGGACACCACCACCACCGGCAGGTGCGGGTGCAGCGAGCGCATGTGCACCAGCGCGTTGAAGCCCTGCGCGCCAGGCATGTTGAGGTCCATCAGGACCAGGTCGGCGTCGTTGTGCTGGTCGGCCAGCGCGTACAGCGCTTCCACGCTGTCGGCCTCGAACAGCTGCACGCCGGGGATGACCCGCTGCACGGCCCCACGCAGGGCCTCGCGGAACAACGGGTGGTCATCGGCAATCAGGAGGGTGGTCATGGTCGGGGGGAACCGTGGGGGAAAGCAGATGGGGTCGGAGCCCTTTCCTTGCGGAAAGGGATCCGACCCTGGGTCGTACGTCAGCGCACCTTGCGCTCGTCCACCAGCGACGCCACCACCGACGGATCGGCCAGGGTCGAGGTGTCGCCAAGCTGGTCCGGCGCGTTCTCGGCAATCTTGCGCAGGATGCGGCGCATGATCTTGCCCGAACGGGTCTTGGGAAGGCCCGGTGCCCACTGCAGGTGGTCCGGCGTGGCGATGGGGCCGATTTCCTTGCGCACCCAAGCGACCAGTTCCTTGTGCAGCTCGTCGCTGGGGGCTTCGTCGGCCACCAGGGTCACGTAGGCGTAGATGCCCTGGCCCTTGACGTCGTGCGGGAAGCCGACGACAGCGGCCTCGGCCACCTTCGGGTGCGACACCAGCGCGCTTTCCACTTCGGCGGTGCCGATGCGGTGGCCGGACACGTTGATGACATCGTCCACGCGGCCGGTGATCCAGTAGTAGCCGTCTTCATCGCGGCGGCAACCGTCGCCGGTGAAGTAGCTGCCCGGGTAGGTGCGGAAATAGGTGTCGATGAAGCGCTGGTGGTCGCCGTACACCGTGCGCATCTGGCCCGGCCAGGAATCACGGATGATCAGGTTGCCCTCGGTCGGGCCGTCCTGCACTTCGCCATCGGCATTGACCAGCGCCGGCTGCACGCCGAAGAAGGGCAGGGTCGCCGAACCCGGCTTGAGATCCATCGCGCCGGCCAGCGGCGAGATCAGGATGCCGCCGGTCTCGGTCTGCCACCAGGTATCGACGATCGGGCAGCGGCTGTCGCCGACCACCTCGTAGTACCAGCGCCAGGCTTCCGGATTGATCGGCTCGCCGACGCTGCCGAGCAGGCGCAGCGAGGCGCGCGAGGTCTTCTGCACCGGCTCCTCGCCCTCGCGCATCAGTGCGCGGATGGCGGTCGGGGCGGTGTAGAAGATCGTCACCTTGTGCTTGTCGATCACGTTCCAGAAGCGCGAGGTGTCCGGGTAGTTCGGCACGCCTTCGAACATCAGCGAGGTCGCGCCGTTGGCCAGCGGACCGTACACGATGTAGCTGTGGCCGGTGACCCAGCCGACGTCGGCGGTGCACCAGTAGATGTCGTCTTCGCGCAGGTCGAACACCGCTTCATGGGTGTAGGCCGCGTACAGCAGGTAGCCGCCGGTGGTGTGCAGCACGCCCTTCGGCTTGCCGGTGGAACCGGAGGTGTAGAGGATGAACAGCGGGTCTTCCGCGTTCATGCGCTCGGGCTCGCAGGTCGACGGCTGGCTGTCCACCACATCGTGGAACCAGCGGTCGCGCGGGGCCTGCATGTCAACCGCGCCGCCGGTGTGGCGCACCACCAGCACGGTTTCAACCGTGTTCGTGCCCGGCAGCTTCAGCGCGGCATCGACGTTGGCCTTCAGCGGAATCTTTCGACCACCGCGCAGGCCTTCGTCGGCGGTGATGATCAGTTTGCTCTGGCAATCGCTGACGCGGTCGGCGATCGAGTTCGGGGCGAAGCCACCGAACACTACCGAATGGATCGCACCGATGCGCGCGCAGGCCAGCATGGCCACGGCGGCGTCGACGATCATCGGCAGGTAGATGGTGACCCGGTCGCCCTTCTTGACGCCCAGGTTGCGCAGTGCGTTGCCGAGGCGGCAGGTGCGCTCGTACAGCTCGCGGTAGGTGACGTGCTGTGCCGGTGCGTCCGGGCCGTCCGGTTCGAACAGCAGGGCGGTCTTGTCGCCGCGCTTCTCGAGCTGGCGGTCCAGGCAGTTCACGCTGGCGTTGAGCTCGCCGTCCTCGAACCACTTGATGTGGAAATCGGCCAGGTCGTAGCTGACGTTCTTGATCTTCGCCGGCTTGCGCATCCAGTCCAGCCGTTCGGCGGCCTTGCCCCAGAACGCATCCGGGTCGGACACCGACGCCTGGTACTGCCGCTCGTAAGACGTCTTGTCGATGCGTGCCTTGGCGGCGAACTGCGGATCGACGGGGTAGATATCAGCCATGGCACCCTCACTTGCACGTTGACTTTGTATGTGCGGTCGCAGCATCGCAACGACCCTCCGCCACCAGTTTGCCCCATCCACCCCCGGTCGCGTCACCACGGCGCTTAGACCATGGTCGAAAGTCGGCGCCCTGCGGGCCCGGGTTCGACCAATGGCGAATACCGCTATACATAAACGCCCCGCAGTCTCGGCTCGACCGTGCCCCACGCGCGGCATCACCTTGCCACTTGGGAGAGAGGGCAACATGAGCCACCGTACGTTGAAAGCCGTGCGCACACCTTTGGCGGCCTGCCTGCTGGTCGCTCTGGTCGCACCGGGCATGGCGTTCGCAGAGACCGCCAAAGAGAAAGCGCTTGAATCACGCGTTGCCGAGCTGGAGCGCCAGGTCCAGGCGCTGCTGTCTTCGCAGCAGCAACAGCAGACCCAGATCGTGCAGACCCAGCAGGCCGTGACCGATGTCCGCGCCGTGCAGGCCGAGCAGAAGCCGGTCGTACAGGTGCCGGCCGGCAAGCAGCCGATCCAGGTCACCACCATCACCCCGGGCGCCGCGCCGGGCACCACGGTCAAGATCGGCGGCTTCATCAAGGCCGATTTCCTGGCCACCCAGACCAGCGATGGCCAGCTGGCCGACGATGCCACCGGCCGCGCGCTGTACCTGCCGGGCCAGACCCCGGTGGCCGGTGCCGGCGGCTCGGGCAAGCGCTCGGACGTGGACTACAACGCCCACGCCAAGTTCTCGCGCTTCAACATCGGCATCGACAACGTAAGCGAATCGGGCAACAAGTCCGGCGCGATGTTCGAGATGGACTTCTTCGGCAACTCGCTGGGCAACCAGACCGCCACCAACACCTATGGCGTGACCCTTCGCCACGCCTACATGTACTGGAACAACTGGCTGGCCGGCCAGACCTGGTCCAACTTCATGGATGCGGCGGCGCTGCCGGAGGCGGTCGACTTCGTCGGCCCGACCGATGGCGTGGTGTTCGTGCGCCAGGCGCAGGTGCGCTACACCCAGGGCGGTTTCAGCGTTGCCCTGGAAAACCCGGAAACCACCACCCTCACCGGTACCCGCAATCCGGTCACCGGCGTGTGGACCAACGCCAGCGCCAACTCCGACCGTGGCAGCCTGCCCGACCTGACGATGCGTTATGGCTGGAAGGGCGACTGGGGCACCTTCGGCGTCGGCGGCATCGTCCGCCAGCTGAAGGTCGACAACCAGGCCACCGGCGCCAAGGCCGACAAGGTGGCCGGCGGCCTGACCCTGGGCGGCAAGTGGGTGATGGGCGGCAATGATTCGCTGCACTACCAGCTGACCGGTGGCGAGGGCATCGCCCGCTACATCGGCCTCGGCGTCACTGCGGATACCGCCTATGACATCGCCCGCGACGAACTGAACCCGACCGGCGTGCTGGCCGGCTACGTGGGCTGGCGCCATGCCTTCTCGCCGAAGCTGCGCACCAACCTGATCTACGCCCGCAGCGACTACGACAACGATGGCAGCCTGGGGCCGCTGGTCACCAAGAGCGTGCAGAGCATCCGCGGCAACATCTTCTACACGCCGATGCCCAAGGTCGATATCGGTGCCGAGTACATGTACGGCGTGCGTGAGATCGAGGATGGGCGCAAGGGCGATATCAACCGCGTGCAGTTCACCACGAAGTACAGTTTTTAAATGAGTGCCGACCAACGGTCGGCACCTACCAGAACATGATTGCCGACCAACGGTCGGCACTACAGAGGGGAAGCGTCCCATGTCAGCAACACCTGCACCGGCGAAAGCCCAACTTACCCAGGGACACAAGAAGGTCATCTTCGCGTCCAGCCTGGGCACTGTTTTCGAGTGGTATGACTTCTTCCTGTATGGCTCGCTTGCCGCGATCATCGCCAAGCAGTTCTTCAGTGGCGTCAATGAAACCACGGGCATGATCTTCGCCCTGCTGGCCTTCGCCGCCGGCTTCTTCGTGCGTCCGTTCGGCGCGGCCTTCTTCGGCAGCCTCGGCGACCGCATCGGCCGCAAGTACACCTTCCTGGTCACCATCCTCATCATGGGCATCTCGACCTTCCTGGTCGGTGTGCTGCCCAACTACGCCTCGATCGGCTTCGCCGCACCGGTGATCCTGATCGTGCTGCGCCTGGCCCAGGGCCTGGCGATGGGTGGTGAGTACGGTGGAGCGGCCACCTACGTGGCCGAACATGCACCGCCGGACAAGCGTGGCCTGTACACCAGCTTCATCCAGTGCACCGCCACGCTTGGCCTGTTCATGTCGCTGCTGATCATCCTGGCCTGCCGCTACTTCCTGGGCAATGAAGCCTTCGAAGCCTGGGGCTGGCGCATTCCGTTCCTGGTGTCGATCGTGCTGCTGGGCGTGTCGGTGTGGATCCGCCTGCAGCTGAGCGAGTCGCCGCTGTTCCAGCAGATGAAGTCCGAGGGCAAGGGCTCCAAGACCCCGTTCCGTGACAGCCTGAAGGGCGGCAACCTGAAGCTGATGCTGCTGGTCCTGCTGGGTGCCGCGGCCGGCCAGGCCGTGGTCTGGTACGGCGGCCAGTTCTACGCGCTGTTCTTCCTGAGCAGCATGCTGAAAGTCGACGCCACCACCTCCTACCTGCTGATCGCTGCCGCGCTGGCGCTGGGCGTGCCGTTCTTCATCTTCTTCGGCTGGCTGTCCGACCGTATCGGCCGCAAGAAGATCATCCTGGCAGGCTGCCTGCTGGCCGCCGTTACCTACATCCCGATCTTCAAGGGCCTGACCCACTTCGCCAACCCGGCCATCGAAGAAGCCCGCAGCAACTCGCCGGCACTGGTTGTGGCTGATCCGAGCACCTGCTCGTTCCAGTTCGATCCGGTGGGCCTGCGCAAGTTCACCAGCTCCTGCGACGTTGCCACCGCCGCGCTGACCAAGGCCGGTGTGCCGTATGACGTGCAGCCGGCAGCTGCCGGTTCGCTGGCCGTGGTGAACGTGGGCAGCGCCAGCGTCACCTCGTACGAGGCCACCGGCCTGACCAAGGAAGAGGGCAAGACCAAGGCCGATGCCTTCGGTGCCGAACTGAAGGGTGCACTGACCACGGCGGGCTACCCGGCCAAGGCCGATGGCTCGCGCATCAACATCGCCGGCACGATCTTCATGCTGTGGCTGCTGGTGTTGTACGTGACCATGGTCTACGGCCCGATCGCCGCCTACCTGGTCGAACTGTTCCCGACCCGCATCCGCTACACCTCGATGTCGCTGCCGTACCACATCGGCAACGGCTGGTTCGGTGGCTTCCTGCC
>Ga0209676_1000988_pt1 | contig 33733 bp, 26 predicted proteins | sample AraplaCvi_mLB_r2_FD_184282 | JGI IMG/M metagenome (GOLD analysis project Ga0209676, IMG submission 184282) | Arabidopsis root microbial communities from North Carolina, USA - plate scrape MF_Cvi_mLB_r2 (SPAdes) (version 2) | ecosystem: Host-associated > Plants > Roots > Endosphere | place: USA... | reverse complement strand
TGCTCGTTTATTCTCCGGTACCAGATCCGCAGCTATTGTAGAACCAATAGAAAAGAATACACCATGAGAAAACGATGTAATAATTCTAGCAACAAGTAGTAATCCAAAGCTTGTTGACATTGCTGCAACACTATTACCGACAATAAAGATTACCATCAACAACATTAAAAGCGTTTTTCTACTCATTTTGTTTGTAAGAGCAGTAATAATTGGTGCACCAAATGCCACACCCATTGCATATCCAGATATTAATAATCCAGCTAATGTAATAGATATATTTAAATCATCAGCTAAAGTAGATAACAGACCTACAGGAACAAATTCAGTGGTACCAATTCCAAATGCACTAATAGCTAAAGCCATTAAAGCCGGAGTTCCACCTTTATTCTCTTGAATATTTATCGTGGAAGTAGTTGAACTCATAAAAGAATCCTCCTTATAAAATTTTATTTTGAAATAAATGACCTAAAGAACACGGCGCCAGATATTATGTGTTCTTGGACGATATACGCAATTATGAGTCATATGAATCATAATGAAAAGTACGTACTTAAAAGTATGGTAGGTACTAAAAAGTAACCATTGAATAAATACAGCTAAAATGGTGATTTAGAAACATCTTGTGTTCAAATTGATGAGCACATTTGCCATTATGCGTGATAGTCATAGAAAAAAGAAGTATGCACTTTCAAGTGATATAGTTACTTTTTAGTAACATTTAAGTATTTAAAGTGTTTTCCTTGAAGAAATTTTCACAAAGAAAAAGAATACTACACACGTCGGACATACAATGTTATGATATGTAAATCAATTTGACGAAGGAAATTTAGCAAATTAAAGAAAGAAAAATAGATCATTTTTGGAGGAAACAGTATGAAAAAATATAGCATTCCTGTTGAAGCTTCATTGGATGTCATAGGAGGCAAATGGAAAGTTGTAATACTTTGTCATTTAATAAAAGGCAAAAAAAGAACGAGTGAATTAAAGAGACTAATGCCACATATAACTCAAAAGATGCTAACTCAACAATTAAAAGAGTTACAAGAAGACAATATCGTAAATCGTGAAGTATTTAATCAAGTACCACCAAAGGTTGAGTACTCATTAACCGAATATGGTTGGTCATTAAAAAAAGTATTGGACTTACTTTGTTGTTGGGGAGAACTTCATATTGAAAAGATGTATCCAAATAAATGTGATGTTTTGCTTTCACCAGTTGAAGAAGAAAAAGAAAATGCCCCTACATTTTAGTAGGGGCATTTCAGACTGAATCTCTTAGTTTTAATACTTTGTCTACAAACAGCAAACATGGTGTTTTAATTATCCGAATGCAACTAATATTAAACCATCGCTTTCTTTCCCAAATCGGTGCTTAACACCTCTTGGAACAGTAATCATTGATCCTTCAGGGATGATGATTTCCTCTGACTCAGTCTCTAAGATAAAACTTCCTTTAAAAGCAATAATCATTTCGTCTACATTGTCATGTTGCTCGTATGCATATTCTTGAGGCTTAAGATTAATTAATAATAAACTTCCTTTTTGAAACTCTTTTAATACATGATCCTTATCCACTTCTAAAGCTGAACCCAACTCAAAGATATTAGTTATTTTCATTCTTTTTATCCCCTAATTTAGTATTTTTCACTTATACATTGCGATTAAAACACTTAGTCCAAACATAAAAAAAGAGAAAGGCTATGTCAAGTTTATGAAACAATGACAAGGCTCTCTCTTTTTTATTTTTCTAAATTAATTTTAATTCTTTGTGCTTTACCAACTACTTTTTTATTTGAATCTAATACATCACTTGTCGTCAGTTCCACCCAATCAAGACTTGGTGTCGTTTTTTCTACAATAAACCCTAAAGCACCTTGCTTCGAAGCATTTGGTCCAATTTCTCCACCTAAATACTCAATATAGAAATCATCATGAAATGCTTTTACTTCATTATTGCTAGTTTTCAGATGAGATACTGGTCCAAAATTTACTTTTTCATCCGATTTGTTCACTAGTTCTACCTCTACCTTTACAAATTGGAAGTTCTCGTAGCTCTCGGTGTAGTAATGAAAATAATCCATTAATGAATAGGTAGGCGAATTTTGTATAAGTTTAACATTTTTGATTTTCATCTCAACAGATCCAATTGTAAATGTCTTATTCAGAGAAGCTTTCCCTTTTAAGGTTATTTCTCCTTTTTCATCTTTTATCTTTTGTCCTACTTTTAACAAATTTGTATCATCTGAAACTTGTGGATTAGGTACATAAATATCACTTAAAGATTTCGCTCTATTTTTTTCTATATTTGATGCAATTTTTGTCTGTTGGCTTTCGGTTTTTACATCTCCATTATTAGCTTTTTGCATATCGCTACATGCAGATAACAACATAATACCCAGTAAAAGTGGAATATACTTTTTCACTGAAAGTCCCCCTTCATCCATTTCAACTATTTAAAGTAAAAAGAGTTCCCATCAAACACATCATTCAATGGGAACAACTATTCAAATTTTCCTATTTACCATTCTTTAAGATAGAAAAGATATTTTTTGCTTGGTCTGTATTATCGATTTTCCCTGCAAAGTACTGACTACCAGGTCCGTATGCATATACGTTTACGTCCTCACCAGTGTGTCCACCAGTTGTCCAACCGGTTACAGAGCGCGTATCAAAAATTGTTTCAATTGCATTATCAATCGTTACTAAGTCCTTCTTTTGTGCAGCCGCTTTAACTGACTGAATCTCTTCTGGCTTTAATGGAAGATCAATATATGATTTAAGCGTTTGTTCTACATCCGCACCTTTTACAATTTGTTCTGCCATAAAATCAGGCGTACGTTTTGCAGCAGAAATTGGTGCCCCAAACCAGTTATAGTCCCCTTTTGCACCAACTGAATAACCACCTGTAGAATGGTCAGCTGTTGCAACAACTAATGTATGCTTGTCCTTTTTCGCAAATGCAATCGCAGTTTTAAAAGCCTCTTCAAAGTCTTGCATCTCACTCATTGCTGCTACAATATCATTATCATGACCGGCCCAGTCAATTTGGCTCCCCTCTACCATTAAGAAGAAACCGTCTTTATCTTTTGCTAGTTTATTAATTGCAGTATTTGTCATGTCTCTTAATGATGGCATTGTTGCATCGCGATCCATCATCTTAGGCATTCCACCAGGTGCAAATAATCCTAACATCTTCGGATTTTTATCTTTTAACATATCTTGTTTATTCGTAACATAAGAAAAACCATCTTTTTGGAATTCCTTCGTTAAGTCACGGTCAGCTCGTACAAAGTTAGTCAAACCACCGCCTAGCATAACATCAATTTTATGACCACCTTTAATCATTTCGTCATAGTAATCATCAGCAATGGCATTCATGTTTTTACGGCTTACATCATGTGCGCCATAAGAAGCAGGAGTAGCATGAGTTATTTCTGAAGTAGCTACTAGACCTGTTGATTTTCCTTTTTCTTTTGCAGCTTCAAGTACTGTCTTTACAGTAGAGCCATCATTATCCACACCAATTGCAGCATTATATGTCTTAATCCCAGCTGACATTGCAGTTGCTGCAGCTGCAGAATCTGTTACGTTTTGTGCAGGATCTTCTGGATAAGTCATTTGTTGCCCAACAAGATAATGGTCAAATTCAGTTTGCTCTACTACCTTTGTAGCAGGATTGTCTTTTAAATAACGATAAGCAGAAGTATATGAAACGCCCATTCCATCGCCAATTAAAAAGATTACATTTCTAATTTCGTTTTTCTTTGTTACCTCTTTTGCTTGCACTTCATTATTTGCAAATGACCCAATCAAAGCACCAGCTGTAATTGTAGAAAGTACAGCAACCGGTATTAATTTCTTTTTATGTGTTTTTTTTAACAAAAGAAAAACCTCCCACACATTTTTAATTTATTTACTATTTAACAGTAACTAAGATTTATTAATCTGTTGTTTAACTGATGTAAACAGTAAATAAAAGAATATGTAGCAGAGGTAAAAAAAATAAAAGATTTTAATATTAGAAACTTCTTGGATGAAGTAAAAATATGAAGTACACCATAGGTTTCTAAGTCTCTTTCCCTTTAAGGAACTATTTAATAAACATTAAAAATCGAAAAGATAATTAACAATTTATTAACATTCTAAATACTTTTCACTAAAGTCTCATCTTTTCTTGATAAATAAAAAAAGATTGAACTCATGCATGAAACTACATGTGTTCAATCTTTATTGATATTTACCTGAAAGTTTGTTTTTTAGTTAAAAAATGTTGCCCAAAGCAAGTAAGCATTTAATAGTGCAATTACAGCTGCGATGATCCATGCAACTACTTTTAACCAACCCCTATTAACAAACGGGCCCATTTTTTTTGCATCACTGGTAAACATGACCAATGGTATAACTGCAAATGATAATTGTAAAGAAAGAATAACCTGGCTCAATATTAATAAATCGGTTGTTCCTTTCGCACCATAGAGATACGTGACAATTAAGGCTGGTGTTATGGCAATTAGACGCGTAATTAATCGTCTTAACCAAGGTGATAATTTAATATTCAAGAATCCTTCCATTACGATTTGGCCAGCTATCGTTCCTGTTAGTGTTGAATTTTGACCAGAAGCTAATAGTGCTAAGCCAAAAAATGTACTCGCTAGAGCGGTTCCTAATAATGGTGTAAGTAATTGAAATGCATCTTCAATTGATGCTACTGCAGTATGCCCAGTCTTATAAAATGTCGAGGCAGCTAATATTAAAATTGCTGCATTTACGAACAACGCGATCATTAAAGCAACTGTAGAATCAATCGTTGCAAACTTAATCGCTTCTTTTTTACCTTCATTAGAAACTTCAAATTTTCTTGTTTGAACAATAGAAGAGTGAAGGTATAAATTATGTGGCATAACGGTTGCTCCTAAAATACCTAAAGAAATGTATAACATTTTTGGATCGGTAATAATTTGTGAGCTAGGAATGAACCCGTTAAATACTGCTTTTATATCTGGCTGTGACATCGTTAGTTCAAATATAAAACAACCAGTAATTAAAATAATTAATGAAATAACAAGTGCTTCAATATAACGGAAACCTTTATTTTGCAATAGCAGTACAATTAAAACATCAAATGCTGTTATACAAATACCATAAAACAAAGGTATATCAAATAATAAGTTTAATGCGATAGCCGATCCTATTAGTTCTGCTAAGTCACAAGCCGCAATGGCAGCCTCACATAGTAACCATAAAACAAAAGAAACAGGTTTACTAAAGTGATCTCGACAGGCTTGAGCTAAATCTCTTCCAGTTACAATACCTAATTTAGCAGATAGTGATTGTAAAATAATTGCCATTAAATTTGAAATAAGAATAACTGATAAAAGTGTATAGTTAAACGCTGATCCGCCTGCCAAAGATGTAGCCCAATTCCCCGGGTCCATATATCCCACAGCCACTAAATAACCTGGGCCAGCAAAAGCCATAAACTTTCTTAAAGAACTCGCTTTTTTTGGAATCGGTAGCGAGCGATGCACTTCTTGTAAACTTGGTTGTGTTTTTTCCCTTCTCCAACCTGAATCGTCATAATTAGATTTTTCCTGTGCTTTTTCTGACAAGTTTCCCACCACCTATTTTATTGAATACATCAAATAGTTTTTCCCTAGGGAAAGATTTTAAATTATATGCTGATTTTAACATAATAGTTCTTATTTGAAATAGAAAAATGAATTATTATAGTTTTTTAATGTTTGAAGAATTTTATTAGTTTTTTAGGTGTTATTTATACAGAAAAAAAGCTATATTAAAACACCACTTTTAAGAAGTGGTGTTTTTCGATTGCTATCTATGTTTTACGTGAATTTGAGGTGAAATATCTTGGTCCTCGTCCTTAGGATTAATATATTTAATTGCGATAAATGCACCTACAATGCCAAGTATCAACGATAAAATCATCATATAATTATCCGGACCTTTCATTAAGTACGCAAAAGCAGGCGGTCCCGCTGCAACACCAACAAAACGCAATGAACTATATAAAGAAGTAATTGTTCCTCTTTCTTCCTTCTCAATTCCTTCTGTTACTAGTGAATCTAAACTTGGTAAAGATAATCCAATTCCAATTCCGCATAAAATAAGATTTAATATCAACAAAAAGATGTTTTTTGAAAATAGTGGTATGAGAAAAGACAGACTGACTATGATGAATCCAATATAAATACATCTTTTCATAATCGTTTTTTGATCACCAATTTTTTTCCCTGTCACATAAGATGTAAATGATAATGCTGCCAAAGGAATGGCTAATACTAATCCCTTCATAACGCCGTGTATTTGATAACGATTTTCTAATATAGATGAAAGATAAAAAAGCATGCCAAATAAAATAAACATTATGATGGCACCTAAAATGAAAATTGTGTAAAGCCAGCGTCCATTTCGTTTTAAAATCTTCCTTATTGATCGAAGAAACTTTTTTACCGATTTTACCTTTTGTTTCTTTTTTTGTTTAGGTTGTTTTACAAAAATTGATATGAAAATGATGGCGATTGCACATAGAATTGGAATTGCAAAAAATGGTAAAAACCAAACAATGGACGCAAGTACAGAACCTAGTATAGGACTCAGTACTTTTCCAAAGGTATTTGAGGTTTCTACTAGCCCTAAGCCACAGCTTACCTCTTTTTCATCTTTAAACATATCTCCAACACAAGGAATAACAACTGGCATAGCACCAGCAGAACCGATACCCTGTATGATCCGTCCAATTATGATCCAAAGGAATGGATTTTCCATTTTCCAAGACACCCACCCTGTTAGTACGCCACCTAACCCTGCAATCAGTAAACTAGGTATAATTACTTTTTTTCTTCCCCACTTATCGGACAGGTAACCAGCAATTGGTATGAGAAGAATCGCAAAAATTGAATAAACAGTTATAATCATGGATACTTTAAAGCCCGTTATCCCTAGTTGTTTTTCAATTTTTGGTAGTACAGGTATTAGCATTGAATTACCTAAGGTCATTACTAAAGGTACACTGGAGAGTGCCCACAAACTCATTTTTTGTTTTTTTTCCATAATTCCTCCACCGCATTCTAAACAAATACACATTACCTGCAATACAATTACTTTACCCTAATCCTTTCTTCTTACAGTTAAAATATATTTCCAACAAAGCTCATGACGGTGTAAAACATAAGAAATGGATATACAATCCAAACTTATTCATAATTTGTATGGTTTTTAGAAGTAGTAAGAGATACTTACTTAACAAAAATTGTTATATCTCCGTTTTACCTAATACATATAACCGTTCGCGATAGATAATATTAATGATAAGGTGATGAATCACCTACTAATTTCGATGTGGAGGGATTTTATCTTGAACATTCGTGAAGGACTCATCCCAACTGTACTTGGATCAGCTGTTACAGCTACTGGTTATGCACTAAAGCAAAAACGTGGGTCTAACAAAATGATTGCAAACACCGTCTTTGGTTTCGGTTTAGCCCACATTGTCTTAGGTGCAATTGACCTTGTAGAACATCGAAGCTAGAAAAAAAAGGAGAACATTTTATGTTCTCCCCAGACTGTTGACAAACGCTCACTTTCTTCGTTGCTTCGCCTGCTTGCGGTGCTCATTACCGTCTAAGGTAACTCCGCTCCTCATCTGGCTTAGAGCCTCGAAAGACAAGCGTTTTCAATCAGTCTGAATCTCTTAGTTTTTAACTTTGTCTACAAACTGAGGAGAACACTTTGTTCTCTCTTATGTTTAAACTGGATAGTATATAACCATATTTACGCGTGTTAATGTTTCTCCTGAATTAAAATAAGTGTGTTCACGATCTGCTTTAAACTGGATTGAATTACCGGCCTCAACAATATGAGAAGTGCCATTAACCGTCAAAGTTAATTCTCCTTCAAAAACTGTAATGAATTCCTCCGTACCAACTCCATGTGGACTAGCGTTTAACATTCCACCTTTATCTAACTCAACAGAATACACTTCAAATCTTCTTTTTTCATCAAAAGGGAAAAATGGATAAACTCTGTATTTTCCATTATCCTCCGTTAAGGCATGTACTTCATTTTTACGGATTACCCTTGCTTCTACTGGTGGATTTTCAATTAATGAAGTAAACGATATTTTTAAGCCATTTGCGATTTTCCATAGTGTAGTGATTGTTGGGCTAGATTCACCTCTTTCTATTTGTCCAACCATTGTCTTACTTACACCAGTTAATTCTGCAACTTTTTCTAGACTCAACTTTTTTTTCTCTCTATGACTTTTCAAATTTTTTGCAATGATTAAATTTAGCTCTTCCATTTAGAAAAACCCCTAACTTTTTGTTGTGCGTTATAACGTCCATATTGTATACTTTAAAATACAATACGTTATATAGACCATTTTGAACATTATAACATAATAAGGGAGAGAACTTTATGCCAGTGCTTTCATTTTTACTTTTTGTTTTTGTCGCTTCATTTACCCCTGGGCCGAATAATATTATGGCTATGATCTTTGCGAATCAGAATGGCTTCAAAAGATCCATTAGATTTTGCTTTGGTGTAGGAGTTGGATTCTTTATCATTATGTTAATTTGTAGCTATTTTAATTTGGTACTACATTCTTTTATCCCAAAAATTGAACTATTCCTGACCATTTTTGGCTTTGTTTATATGTTGTATTTAGCTTATAAGATTTTGAAAAGCAGCGCTAATCAATCGAACAGTGAAAATAGTAAGAACAATACTTTTTTTACAGGGATCTTATTGCAATTTATTAACCCAAAAGGACTGATTTATGGCTTAACAGCAGTCTCATCATTTATTATTCCATATTACAAAACGAACTTCAGTTTAATTCTTGCCTCGTTTTTTCTAGCATTTGTCGGTTTCACTAGCACTGTTTGCTGGAGTGCTTTTGGGTCGGTCTTTCAAAAATTTTTATCAACATATAGGAAACAGTTCAATATTGTTATGGCATTATTGTTAGTTTATACTGCTGTTTCGATTATTCATTGATTATCATTTTGCAAAAAAAAGCAGGTATTTTGAATACCTGCCTTTTTCTTTCATTTATAAGCTTTTTATGACAATATAATGTGTCTCAGGCTTTGCACCTAACCTTAGTGGGATACCAGTTGTACCAAATCCATTGCTAACGATTTGTGTGATGTTATTTTGCATGTGTACTTTGCCTTTTTCATATGGACCAAAACCTAAAATACGAATCTGCCCACCATGTGTGTGCCCACTTAGCACTAAAGATATCTTATGCTCCTCCTGTATCAGTTCCATTACTCTTGGATTATGACTAACTAATAACTTAAATCCTGTTTCCTTTTTACCATGAAGCGCGCGATTGATATCAATATGTCCAGTATTCAGATCATCTACTCCAATTAATGTCCACTCAGTAAGTTGATGCATCATAAGCGTTGCTTCGTTTTTTAGAATACGTACGTCAAATTTCTCGAAAATATCCATTAATCCATTCAGTCCATTTTCTTGATCATTATTTCCCCATACAAAGTAAAGTGGTCCAAGACTTTTTAATGTTTCGATATTGCTTTTAACTCTATGAAAGGGAACCCCCTTTTCAAGTAAATCTCCACCTATAATTACTAAGTCAACTTCATTTTTCATTTTTTGAACCATAGTCGGATGAATGAATCTCCTATGTATGTCTGAAATAAAGAAAATTCTTAACGGTTTATCAAGCATTGTATTTGAAAACGAAAATTCATGCTTTTTAATGATATTTAAATGCGCTTCTTTATACATGTAGAATAAAAGAATCATGCAGAATGATGATAGTACTAGTATTAAGTAAATCATCCATTGACCTCCTAAAAAGTTTAATGACTACAATTGTTGTGAAAACAGGCAAATTAAAAAAGACTCTTTTGTAAAGAGTCAGACTATAAAAGGGCATTTTTAACGTACAAATATAGATATTAAGCACCTGTACCTCTTTGGTTTCTTGATGTCTCGTCTCGTTTTTGATAATTTGAATTTTGTTTATTTTACCATATTTATTATGAATACCGACAAAGAAAAATGCATCCTACTTATCGTAAGATGCATTTTAAAAATAAGATCCTATTTCACTACAGTTACCGTTGTGGACTTCGTTGTTACTTTAAATCCTTGCTTATTTTCAACTTCAGCTGATATTGTGTAAATACCTTCTGGAACATCTTCTTCAGGTGTCCATTTCAAATGGATTTCAGTTTCATTCTCAACAATCAGTGAATCAATCAACTTTCCACTTTCGTCTTTAATGAGAACATTCCAATTTACACGATTGTTTGCAAATCCATTAATTCCTGCTGGTGTGCTAGAGCTTACATTATTATTTGGATATACACTGAAATAACTAACTAGCATTTCATCATTAATATAAGATGGATCGCCCCAAACTGTGTAACTATGATTTAAAGCATAGTCACTGCCCAATACTACTACACTCTTTGGCTCTTCATTTACAATAGTACTTGTTTGTCCTTGTTGTAGTGGCTTATACTTCCCGTTATACCAAACGATAGCGCCATTATATCCACTGCCATTTTCATTATCTGTAGCTTTGAAGGATATTTCATATTTGCCATCTTTAGGCTGTACTTGAATATCAGAAACTACTGGAGCAATAGAGTCCACATTCACAGGTATTTTCACAATTTGTGGTTTCGCATCTTTATAATCAAGAGTTGTTTTGATCACATAGTTGTAAGTTCCATCCTTAACGACTTGACCATTTTTATCTGTAACATCCCATAAGTAACCACCAATCATATAATCACGGAATGCCATAATATTTTTTCGGAATTTCCATGGTTTTCCTGTGTACTCACTAAAATTACCAAGGTATTGAATCTTTTCACCGTTAAAATTCTCTACATACATTTCAGTTTCCTTTAAATTACGGAGTGCTGTAAATGTTGGGAATACACCCGGTAAAGCAGCATTAGGAGAAATAACGATTCGATTCAAATCAAACTTTCCTGTCCTTGGATCATAACCAAGTGGGAATGTTCCTTCAGAACCAGGCTCATCATTCCAAAGTACCGTATATCCTAAGAATGCATCCTGATCCCAAGCAACCGGATCGATGTTTTGTGGTTGATCCCATTCTCCATAGTACCCCATATAAGGCACAGTCAACGGTACTGCAGAATCACTATTTTTCCCAGTAGGTACTAAACGTACAAAACCTTCAACGAATGTTCCTTTATTTAAATTACTAGGCAGTTTAATTTGTACATCTAGGTTTTTTTCCTGTCCTGGTTTAATTTTTAATGTTTTACCATTTGAAAACGTGACTGTTTCTCCATTTACACTTGCAGTAGCTCCAACTAATCTTTCGCTTTTTAATGTTAAATATTCTTTAGAATCGATTGTTCCATCATTGTCTAGGTCAAATTCTTTTGTCTCTTTGCCATCTGTTAGAACGTCAACATAGACTGAGTATTCTAGATCTTTGACACCAATGTTATTTAGCGCTTCTACGTTTAATTTGAAGTGGGCAGTACCTTCATTGATTTCATTTAATGCAACTGCACCCGCTTGTTCTAGAGATGCATTTTTATTTGACACAATTACAGGTGTTTTGATAGCATTTTTAATTTGCATTAAGCCTGATCCCTGCAAACGTGGTGAATATGGTACTTCATTATTCGTACGCGGATCTTGTACAACTTTTGCAGTATTCATTAAGGCAATTTTTGCTTTTAAAGCAGTTGCTTTTGAGTGAGTTAAGCCTTTATCATATAATGCTTCCAATAATAATGCTGAACCACCTGCCACATGAGGTGTAGCCATTGATGTTCCACTCATAATCTCATATTCATTCCCAGGTACCGTTGAATATATATTTCCACCTGGTGCAGATAACTCTGGTTTAAAATCTAAAGTATGTGGTGTTCCATAGGATGAAAAATCTGATATTGTATTTTTATCTGGATTTTCAACAAAAGTCCCTTTCGACAATTGCATCTTAACAGCATGTCCACTTGTTAGTTTAGAAATTAGAGCATTCCCAATCTCTTTACTTGTTGTTACAGCCGGTGTTAAAACCGGGCTAAAATAAACAAATGGATAATCAGCTTCGTCATTAGGTGGCACTAGTATGACAGCTTTTGCACCTTTCTTTTTTGCTTCCGATTGAATATAGGAATAAGTTCCATATCTTTGATTTGGCTTTGCAACTACAATCTTCCCTGTCACATCTTTGCCCGTAAAATCTGCAGTTCGTCCCTCTCCTACGAAAACCATTTCATATTGTTCAGATGCAGATAATACTTTTGAAAGCTTAAAGTTAAATTGTGTTTGATCTTGATAAGGTAGCTGCACACCATTTTCATCAACTAATGTACTCATATGTATTTTCGTATTTTCATAGGAAGCTACTGATAGCGCAAATGGGCTTACTCCAGGTTCTCCTACTGTACCGATGTCTGGATTTTCCGCATATGGTTGTAATGAAGATTGGATTAAATTATTTTTTGTACTGTAAGAAGAGTTTCCACCTGCTACAACAACAAGTGTTCCCTGTTCTGTTGCTTTTCTGATTGATTTTTGGATTGGATCATTTTCCTCACCAACAAAACCTGCATCAGAACCTAAACTCATATTAATGACATCTGCTCCCATCGTTACTGCGTGCTCAATTCCAGCAATAATATCATCCTCATATGCCCCTCCACCATTATCGGAGAATACTTTTTCGGCTAATAACTGTACTCCAGGCGCAATCCCTTTTACACCGTCGGACGTTTCATCACCATTTGCACCAACAGTACCTGCAACATGCATACCATGAGGACTTCCATTTTGACCACGTGGAATTACATCTGTATCCCCGTCAGCCCAATCATATCCAGTTGGAACCTTGTCGCTATACCATGTCTCATTAACTTCGGTATCAGCTAATTTGTCTTGAATTCCTTTTTCAGTCCACTTTTCTTTCGTCTTCCCTTTTTCTGTTAACGTCATATCTTTATGTGTGTAATCTAATCCTGAATCAACGATCGCCACAAGCATTCCTTCACCCTCGTAGCCATACTCTTCCCAAACTTTTTGTGCTTGTACCAATTCCTTACTTGCTCCCATTGAAGGTTGGAATGTTCTTGCAATATGAACATTCGTAACACCTGTTGTTGATTGAATATCTTTTACATTCTGAAACTCAGTTTCAAGACTAAATCCATTGAATCCCTCATAGAAACGCTGCTTTATTTTATGCTTAGAATTCTTAGCACCATTTGAAATCTCAGAGATTACTTGATCCTGCTTTTCCTTATATTTCACCTTTTTACTTTTTTCAGTTTTCTCTAATACTTCTGGCTGCTCTACTTCAACAATGACACGCACCTTTTCATTTGGCTTATAAGGTGGTGTTTGTCCTTTTTCTTTCAACTCAGAATAACGTAATGTATCTACCGATGCATCAGCACTTTGATTTTGCTCATCAATAAAAATTTTCTGACCTTGTTTTAAAATTTCTTCTAAACTCGGTGCCTGCTCTTGATTAACTCCCTTTTCTTCTGCAAAAATTGTTGTCGTTAATAGCATTGTTACTAAAGTGGTAGTTGCAATTACCTTATAAGGAAAACGTTTTCTTTTTTTCATTTCTTCTCTCCTCATCCGTTTCTATTAAGACATATCATTCTATTAATCTATTAAGGATTAAATAGAAATACCATTCAATACTTAAAAACGTCTTAGACATTCACAGTTTTAAATACAGAATTTAATGAAATTATAATCGTCTTCTAACCATAATCATATTGGGTTATTCTAAAGGACTTTTATCATATGAGATGAGATAGAAATCTTCATAAATGAAGATTTATCATAAGAAAACTAGTGTAATTTAGTAGAAAAGAACTGAAACTTTAAATTTAAATTTGGGTTATTTATGACAAATTCATATGTAAATATTGTGCTTTAGAATGTGTATAAAAATTGGAGATTGTAAAATAAGTGTATTTTCCTATTTTGGGTTACGATTTTGACGGGACATTAAAATATTATGGTTAATGTTAAAAAAAACACCCAAAAAAAGAGACTTGAGTAAAATTTATTTACACATAGCCTCTTTTAAATATTTAAGTATTAATGATAGGAATTGTTTATTTTTTTACTTGCATTTCTTCATCTTTAAAACGCCTTTGTATCAGTGAAATTACTAATAAACACACAGGTATAATAATTTGAAGTGGTATATGTAGATAGTAAGGTATGATTTCCAACCTTTCTCTGTCATTTTCAACTATATTCGGCGCAAGCCAAAGCGAGCTTAGTAGAATGATTACCCCAATTGGGTAAATTAATTGTCCACTTTTCTTTACATTAAATACTTCTGCTGATCCTGAAACTGCACAATAGAAAAATACCGTTATTTTAGCGAAACCTCCACAAACCATGAAGATCACAATAAATACATCTAATCTTTGAAGAAAATTAACAATATTGATATAACTAATCGATGTTAGCAAAGGAAAAAGGGTTCTTTCTAACACAGGAACTCCCAAAATCGCAATATTTTTCAATGTGAAAACCAGTAAGATTAAACCCGAGAAGATTAAAGCAGGCATGCCAACTTTTAATGCTTTTTCTTTTTTATTTAATAATGGCATCAGCATAATAAATGTAACAACTTCACCAAATGGTAAGGTTAGTCCTTGTGGAATAGCTGTCTTTATAATCGGTGTCCACCCATTTTCTAAAACCGGTCTTAAATTATTAATATCATATACTTTAGCGATGAACTCAAAGGTAATGATTAATACAGTAATCATCATGATTAATACAAAAACAACTTCATTTGTACGCACAATCGTCTCAATCCCTTTGTTCAGTCCATACATAATTAAAAACAACATTAATATACCAATCAATATTAAGGATGATGAGCTAAATAGTGTCATGACCAGTAGTTCTTCAAATTTACGTAAAATGAGTGAAGCCATGTAGATAAAATAGATAATATATGAGAGTACTACAACTTTTCCAGCGTACTCTCCTAATATAATTTGAACATACTGGGTAAAAGGAATATCTGGATAGAATTCAAATAATTTAGTATACACGTAATATAACAAACATCCTAAAATAAGAGAAAGTAATAAACCTATCCAAGCATCTTGTTTGGCTCTCGGAGCAAGAGCAACAAGGGATGCAGTACCAACCTCAAATAAAAACATCGTACAAAAAAACTGATAACCACTTATTACTATCTTCCTATTCATTTTATTTACCTTCTTTTAGGAGAGTTATAACATAACGTTTCAGATATTATTACCTAACATTACCAGTATTATGAAAACAAGGGTTATCTTTAAGAATGAAAGGATGAAAAGTGTCCATTACTCCATATTGGCATGAACTTTAAAATTCACTTTTAGATTGGGATAATATACATTCCGCCAATCTTTTAATTCATTGTAGGAAAGCATATGTTGAAATTGTTGGCCAAATCCAAATATATCTGCATTCCTTTCCTGTGTTTTCTTAAGTATATTGTAAAATCTCTTTTCAATAAGCATTTCAAGTTCTCTTCTAATTCTATTATCTGTAATTCCCTCCTCTCTTTCTAAAATATACATTTTTAATTTGAGGTCGCTAGACAAAACCGGTTTATTATTCTTCATTGAAGTTTTATTTTGAATTGAACTGTTGGTTACCATAATACTAGCAAATCCTAAACTTTCTATTTTTCCTTTTTCATTTTTGTTTTGGAACACGTTGATCAGTTGAGTTTCATGCGGGCTGATTCTTTCAATAATATTTCCTTTCTTCAAAATATCAGAACCCTCAAAGACCAATACTGTATCTTTTCCCGAACGAACAACTGGAATAGCTATATCTTTAGTAAATAAAAATGCACTTCGATAGACTTCCCAAATAGGGATACTAAACATCTCCGGTGCCCAACCTCCACCTTTATTAAAAAAATCATATATCGAAGTAGCTTGTACACCTAATTTATCGTTTATGTTTGCTAATACCTTCTCTATACTCTCGTCTGTAATAGCTACTAACGCTCTTGACGGAATTTCTTTTGAAACCATTAAGAACTTTATCAGTTCCTTAAATTCTTTTTCACTATGTGCTAAATTGCTTTGTATAACGATCAATCTTATTTGTGTGTAATCAACGGCATCTTCAGAGTTCGTACGAATTTGTCCAAGTATACTTGCAACGGTATTGCCTTTTCCTGTTACGACTTTTGATATTTGATTCTCATTTTCTAGTATAGGAATTTGTAATGTTAATTTATATTCTTCTTCAGCTTCCTTAGAAATCCCCATAACCAAAGGAAGGGAGCGCTTATTTATATCTTTTATATCCCAGCATCCACATAGAAAGATTGTTGACATAATGACAATCAATAATGTAAATGTTTTATTATTTTTCATAACCAAACACGCCTCTTTTCGCTAAGAAACCATATATAAATATAGTAATTGGAATAACAAACATAAAAAAAGCTTGAACATTTGTACTCCAGAGAAAGTATTTTTCGATCAAAGATTTGCTTGGAATAAATATTGATAAAATAACTGCGATCATCGAGATCGCCATCATCCAATATGATAATTCCTCTTTTTGACGTTTAAGCATTTTCTGTATGATTTGTCCAATCATCCAAAGCAACACGGCATTAGTCAATATCACTAAACCCACTAAAGAAACCCCAAAGAATATCGCTTGTCGGTTGAATGAAAACCAACTTATGTCTATTGAATCCATTGCCTCCAAAAAAGGATTGTTTAACGTAACAACCGCTTCTTGTCCAAATATAAATAATGGTATGTACACTACAGTTAAAAAGAATAGCGTAACACTAACCCATGGAACCAAAAGATGCCTAAGCTTCAATTTTGTGTTAGACGAAATAAATCCTAAAAATAAGAACGACGAAAAGCCTATAAGGTAGAGAAATTTAATATTAAACAAAAACTTGTGAGGTAAACTCCAGCTTGGCGTAACATTATGCACATCAAAATTGACAACAGAAGTAAAAATGTTAAGTAATACTAAGGGAATAACAATCAAGAAAATAATTACCGAGGATCGTAAAATTGTGCCTAAACCTTTTACCGCTGTATATATCGAAATAAAAAATAACAGGATCATGATTGACCAGTAAGGGGTCCGAGGCAAAAATATAGAAATAATGACTTCCGTGTGAAGTCGAATATTTAGTGCAAATAACGTAACTAGATTGATGATCAATGGGGTCAAAAATATAAAAGTAAACCATCTCCCCATTTTCAAATAAATATCAATGACATCTTTTTCAGGGAAAAAACTTAATCCTTTAAAATAGATCCAAATTAATAACAATTGCAGAAAAGCCTGACATAATACTACTTCCCAATGAGCTGTTTTCGCTAAAGTATAGATTAGATTAGGGTAGACCAAATACCCAAAACTTAGATTTATAATAATGAAAATTACGCCAATTTGAATCCGGTTTGTCACTTTACGTCTCCTTTTTGTCCAATCTGAAACGTGATATAAGGAATATCGTTTGAAGTTAAACTTGCCAAATAGATTACGGTGAAAATGAAACCAATACATACACCTAAAATTCCAAAAATGGATGCCAATATTAAAATAGGGTATTTTAGCAAACGTATGTACAAGGAGTTTTGCATTCCAATAACTGCCGAACTTGCAATTACAACAGCAGTAATTACAATAACCAACAAATTACTGACTAATTTTGCTTCAACCATCGCCTGTCCTAATATGACTCCGCCTACCATAGTAATTGCTGGTCCAACACTCTTAGGGAGTCTAACTATCGCTTCAAGTATTAAATCAACTAAAACAACCATTGCTATGGTTTCAAGAAAAGCCGATAAAGGTATACCTTCCCTACTTTTTGCGACAAATAAGGCAAGATCTGTTTTAAATACTTCGGGGTTTACTGACACCAAAGCAACATATAAAGCTGGGAGTATTAACGTCGCAAAAGCTCCTATTACTCTAAAAATTCTTAGTAAAACTGAAAGTATAAAGGGGAAATTACGATCGTTTACACTACTTAACATATCCCCAATTAAATGAGGGAAAACAAGTGCGAAGGGACAATTATCTAAAAAAAATACGATTCTGTTCTTTTTTAAGGAGTGGATGGCTTGAATTGGAAGTTCAGTTGCGAATAGGTGACTGACAGGACTCAATCTGCGTTGACCAAATTGTTTATTAAGATCATCGATTGTTTCAATATCACTTTTAATTTGTTTTAATTGATGATCAACTTTTTCTATAAGGGCATTTGGCGTTCTTCCTTTAATATAAAGCATCGATAGTTTTCGCTTTTCTAACTCCCCAACCTGATAGGAACAATGGCACAGATTTTCACTGCCCAGTCTTTTTCTAATCATTCCAAGGTTTGTATTAATATCTTCTCCAAAGGCATCCAAAGAAGAGTAAATTGGACTCTCATTTTTAGGCTCTGCAATACTACTGCGCAGATTTTGAACGATAGGGTCAACAACGGCATTCTCTTCGCCATTATGTGAAAAGATCACTAAATTGCCTTCTAGCACAGCTTTAATTACTTGTTCTGACTCAACATTAATCTGGCCACTAAGGTTTGTGAATAGTTCTTTTACTGAATTAGTCGAAGCTGCCATTTGATGAACATATAATTTTGATTTAGTTAAATCTACAAGTGTTTTGTATCCAATAAGATAGATTGCTGAACTATCTACTAGCTCTTCTTCTATAAAAAAATCATCGTGATTGGAAAACTTGGATTCTATTTCTTTTACTATATTCCTCATTCATTTACCCCTTACGAAATATAAATCTAAAGGAAATTATTTACAACACGCTCCAATTTTATGCAAATGGTTAATCTGTCGGGGGATAAATAATACTCACTATTATGATGTTATTTCAAAAAGTTAGACAAATAGTTTTATGTAACTAAGAGGATGGACTCTGTTTAAATGGTAAGTTTGAACAGTATAAAAAAGAGGCTATGGTAAACAAAGTGTTTATTTGATAGCCTCTTTTTTGATTTTAATAGTAAACTTACATTCGTCACTACTCGATTATAAAACAGTTTTGGTTTTAGAATTTTCCACTACATAATCTATATTGACCTCCCTTTCCATTTACTCTTTTACGTAACGACCTTAACCATTTTGTGGATTATTTAAGTAAATATCAGCAGTACATTCGGTAACTTTAAGACAGAATACAAAATAAGATTGAGGGTAAAATAGGATAAACTTTCCTGTTTTGGAGGAACTATTTTATGAAAGCTGACCTATTAATTGAAAAAAACGAGAAATCACTTAGAGAGTTGCTATTCAATAGTTCAGACTTCAAGTTTAGTGATTTTGGGACCGGCAACCGAAGTTATCGGCTATTTTATTTGGAAACAATGATTGAGTCCGCTAAAGTGCAAGACCATATTATCCGCCCATTGCTGACGAATATGAAAGGAAGTGTACGGGAAGCAGTCTCAATACTGGATTACAGCGAAACTGATCTTCTTTTAGATGCTTCTAAAGCGTTAGTGGAAGGAAAAACGGTAGTTCAAATAAACGGTGAAGCAAAGTTCTATTTACTAGGAACAGAACTAATTAAAGAACGCTCAGTAAACATTCCTATGAATGAAAGAGCGTTACGTGGATCCCACGAAGCATTGAATGAAAACATCAATACGAACCTAAATATGATGCGTAAATTGATTGAAACACCAGATCTTGTTGTTAAATTTTTTCAACTTGGTCGTAGATCTAAAACAAAAGTCGCCATACTGTATCTAAATTCTCTCGCTAACGAAGTTGTTGTAGCTGAGTTTGAACGAAGGATTGCGAATATAGATATCGATTACGTTGAAGCACCTGGTTTTATCCAAGAGTTAATTGAAAAGAAGAAATTCACTTTGTTTCCGAAAGCACTTGTTACCGAAAGAACAGACCGAATAAACTCTTACTTGATGGATGGGAAAATTGCAATTATGACTGACGGTTCTCCTGATTGCTTAATTGTACCCGTCTCGTTTTGGGCTTTCTTCCAAAGTCCTGATGATTACCAAATCGGCTGGCTAATTGGTAGTGCGATTAGATTACTTCGAATTCTTGCTTTTATTCTTGCTTTTAGTTTACCGGGAATATACGTTGCTCTTGTTACTTTTGATCCACGTATTGTTCCCTTTGAAATCGCGCTAACGCTACAAAGCTCAATGCAATTTATCGCATTACCACCTGTTCTCGAAGCAATATTAATGCTATTAATACTTGAAATTTTGCGAGAGGCAACAGTGCGGCTTCCAAGTCCTATTGCCCAAACAATCGGAGTTGTTGGCGGTATTGTGATCGGTACCGTTGTAGTTCAGGCCAATTTAATTTCTAATATGATGGTAATTGTCGTAGCACTTACAGGTATTGCATCATTTAATATTCCTTCTTATGAAATGAGTAGTGTAGCCCGTTTGTTAACATACCCGTTCATTGTCATGGCCTCAATTTTCGGGTTAATTGGACTAGAAATTTCATTTCTTTTGTTGCTGACACATTTATCACGACTAGACACTATGGGTATACCATATTTTTATTCTTGGTTCACAGCAGATACGATTAAGGATACTCTTTTCAGATTTCCAATTAGAAGTTTAAAAAAACGCCCATTTGAAAGCATGGCAAAGGAAACTACTAGACTAAAAAATCCAAGGGGGTAGACTGAATGATTCATTTGAAAAAGATTTCAATAAACCAACTAATCTGTCTTGTTATTCTTACCCAAGTCGGTGTTAGTGTTTTAGAGATCCCTTATGCAGAATCCCGTCGATCAGGCTATGACTCTTGGATGTCTATATTAGTTGGTGGTTTATTTGCACAAATAGCTATCATTGTTATTTATCAACTTGGAAAACGATATCCTGAACAATCGTTACAACAATACATCTTCTCCATTATTGGAAAGCCGCTTGGTTCATTAGTGAATCTTTTATTCGCCTTATACTGTGCTCAATCAAGTTTAATAGTCGTCATATCCTACGCTAATGTGCTGAATCGATGGGTGCTTTTTCAGACTCCCTTTTACGTTCTTGTAGGTATATCGGTAGTTGTAGCCGCATATATCGCTTCTTCTACACTACGTTCAATTTCTACAATCACACAATCGATTTTGAGCATGTTTCTGATTAGTGCTGTGATTATATTAATAAGTGGAATGGGGAAGGGTGACTGGCGACATTTTATGCCGATTGGTACTCATGGTATTGGCGCAATTATAAAAGATGCTGTACCCGCTTTTTGGGCATACGCAGGTTATGAGCTTCTTTTGTATGTTTTTCCTTTCGTAAAATGCAATAAAAAGAAAGATATTTTCATTGCTATGTCAATTGCTAATGGGCTAACAACTTTATTTTATCTACTTATAGCAATTATTGTGACGTACAATTTTAGTGAGAGTCAGTTAAATACCATTACAGAACCAATGGTTTATATACTTCGTAAATTTAGATGGCCAGTCGTTCAAAGCCTAGACATATTATTTATGACACTTTGGCTGTCAATAACTACGGTAACTGTTTATGTTTATTTGTTTTTGTCCGCACGTTACTTTGCATTTATCGGAAGAAAAGAAATCCGCAAACATCCCCTTTTGGTATGGATAATAGGAATTTTATGTTTCACTGTTGGAATTTGGTTCTCAGACCGTCAATCAATATTCAAATTCTCAGCATATCATAACAAAGCTACTATGATTATGGTTGCAATTGTTCCAACAATTTTTCTATTAATTTCATATGTAAGAGATAAGGTGGCAAGAAAATGAGAAAAGCTATGCTCCTTCTATTGCTATTGCCACTTTTAACAGGATGTTGGGATCGATTGGAATTGCGTAAACTAAATTTAGTGGACGTAGCTGGTTTTGATTTAAACGAAGAAAACGGAGAAAAAGAAATCTATTATATTGTTTCCAAGCTCAAGAGTACTGGTCAAGGCTCAGGAGATGTAATTTCACAGGTAACAAAACTGAAAGGGGCGAGTTTAGTCGAATCAGTCGGACAAGGGCAGTACACCGACCAAGCTCCTTTTCTAGGGGTTACTACAGGAACCTATTTATTAAGCGAGAGTTTCGCATCACATGATCCTATCTCAGCACTTGACTTTTTACTCAAAACCCCCTATTCGTCAATTAATGTTCCCGTAGTTATTTTCGAAGGGGACATGGCAAAGTTTTTGGATACGGTACCGAAAGCAAATACTGAATTTACTACAAATCTGTACGACTTTAATAAGGCTTTAGAAAGGAATCATATTTTGTCAAATATTTCAATGATGAATTTGATTCTATCCAAAGAAGAACCGTTCACAGATATTGCCGTTCCTGTAATGAAACAATCCGAAATGGGAGTAGAATTAGGTGGCGCACTTTTATTTCGTCAAGGTTTGAGTACGGAAACTAAACTTAGCAAAGAACAAGTTCAAATGATGGTATTAATGCAAGGGACAGGCGCAGGAAATCAAAGATATACCGGAAACATGCCGGAAAAAGGTAAGAAACAACTTACTACTGATAAAAATAAGCAAAACAATTACGCATTTTCTGTCAAAAATGAACATTCAAAAATCAAATTTACATCCAAATCAAACAAATTACAGAAAGTAAAAGTAAATGTAAAACTAAAAATAAATGTATTTGATCTTGGAAAATCATTTCATCAGAATAAGCCTGATTACATAAACCACATGGAAAAAGAACTGAGTAATCATTTGAAAAATTTGGCTGTTACAACACTTGAGACAATGCAAAAAGCCAATTGTGACATTCTCGGTATCGGTAAGGAATTAAAGGCTCACCATCCTGACATATGGAAATCTTTGGATTGGCGGAAAGACTATCCTCGCATGAAGATTGAACCGACTTTTGACGTTCAGATTATTAATTCGGATGTTGAATAATATTGATATCTCTCCATCCTATTAAAGACACACCTCGTTTTCCAATCATTGTTGAGGTGTACAAAGAAAGAATCAATAAAAGAGGCTATAGTAAACTAAGTGTTTACTTCATAGCCTCTTTTTTAAAATTAACAAGAAAGTTTCTATCGGTATTGATTAGGTAAGGTAAGCTTAGCAAACAATCTTTTTTTCTTTCATTAAAACTACACTTTCATACCTCTCCAAAAAAAGTTCACGATTTCATTCGCCATTTCATCTATAGAATTGATGATCGAATGATTGTTCATATCTCTAAAATTTCCTACTTTTAAAATTGCAAAGAATGCATGAGTTGCAAATTTTGAATTTCCCTTTGGAATTTCGCCTTTATTCATGGCATTTTCAATTGCATTTTCAATTACTTCATACATCTTTTCCTCAGCATAATTCATTTGAATCATTTGCTCATCTGTTAATGAAATTTTTGCATCTTTTATAAAAGTTTTAAGGTCAATATCAAAAGTGGCTTGTAGATGTATTTTTACAATTTCTAATAAATTATCTTTTAATGGTCTATCTATTGATAATATTTTTTTAATTCGGTCACTTATTCTGATCATCATTTGCACCATCGCATCGGTGAAAAGTTCAGCCTTTGTTGAGTAATAATAATAAACCGTCGCTTTAGTCACGTCACATTCTTTTGCAACATCATCCATTGAGACGAGTTGGTATCCTCTTTTTAGAAAAAGCTTTACTGCATTCTCTAATATAATTTCTTTAGTAGGCTTTTTTCGATCGCTCATATGTGGTCGTCCTAATGGTCGATTAGTTTGTCGCAAGGTACTTCTCTCCTAACTAATTAATTAGCTTAATTATAGCATATTAAAGTTCTTGATTAATTAACTTACCAGTATATATAATTAAAAAGTATGATATATACCAAATAGAAAGGTGGATCCACTAATGAAAAGACACCCATTCAATTCATGGGGAAAAATGGTTGGAGGACAAAAAACTAGATGGCTAACTATTTCTCTATGGGTTTTATTAACGCTGTTTTTAACTATCTCATTTCCATCCGTAAATGAAGTAGAAGATAATAAAGCAGACAACTTACCAAAATCCTCTATGTCACAAAAAGCTGATGAAATAACAAAAAAAGAATTTCCGAACGACTCTGGCAATCCATTATTAATTGTTTGGCATAGGGATAATGGATTAAACGATCATGATTACCAAACAGTTCAATCACTTTATAAAGAGTTAAGATCAAATACGTTAGATAAACAGAAATCTCTACCTCCTTTTGATACAATGCCAAAACCTGCGCTAATCCAGAGCGTATCAAAAGATGGTACTACTCTCATTACACCTATTTTCTTTGATGAAAAAGCAGAAGATGAGACATTACAAAATAATTTAAAAAAACTCAAATCAATCGTAAATCGTACAAGTGGAGAAGATCCATTTGTTAACAAACTTGATGATCCTGGGTTACATGTTCGCTTTTCAGGGCCTGTTGGTATTCAGACAGATGCAGTTAGCCTTTTCTCCCAGGCTGATATTAAATTACTAATATCTACAGTATTACTTGTATTAGTATTTTTAATTCTTCTATATCGCTCACCGATCATGGCGATTGTTCCATTAATAGTTGTTGGTTTTTCCTATGGAGTCATCAGCCCATTATTAGGAATTTTAGGAGAAAAAGGAATTATTACAGTTGATTCACAGGCAGTATCCATCATGACCGTTCTTTTATTCGGGGCTGGAACAGATTATTGCTTATTCTTAATTTCTCGATACCGTGAATATCTACTTATAGAAGAAAGTAAATTTAAATCATTACAACTCGCAATAAAAGAGTCAAGTGGTGCAATATCAATGAGTGCACTAACAGTTGTATTAGGTTTAGCAACATTACTATTAGCTGATTACGGTGCATTTCATCGTTTCGCTATTCCATTTAGTTTGGCAGTTTTAATCATGGGCATTGCGGCCATTACTCTTCTTCCTGCTATCCTTGTTATTTTAGGAAGAGTCTCGTTTTTTCCATTTATACCAAGAACTACAGAAATGGAAATTAAACGAGCAAATAAAAAAGGCCAACCTCTGAAAACTAAAAAATCGAAAGTAAGCCTTAACCAAAAGATTGGTACTTTAGTTACACGTAAACCATGGAGAGTGATACTTGTTTCAGTCGTTCTTTTAGGTGGGTTAACTTACTTTGTACCAAAAATTCAGTATACCTATGATTTGTTAGCGTCTTTCCCTAAAGACATGCCATCACGTGAAGGTTTTGAACTAATTTCAGATCACTATTCATCTGGTTTATTAGCACCTGTTAAAATTGTAGTTGATACAGAAAATAAAAGTATTCCTTTGAAAAAAGAGCTAGAAAAGCTTTCCTATATTAAGAATGTATCTGATCCTCAAGTAGGTAAAAATAAGAAAAACCTACAACTATATGAGGTTTCTTTAACAGATAATCCTTATTCAAATAAGGGCATGGAGCGCATACCTCAACTTGAAAAACAATTAAAAAGTATGCTAACTAAATACAATATTTCTAGTCAAAATTATTGGTTAGGTGGAGAAACCGTTACAAATTTAGATACAAAAAATACAACTGAAAGAGATCAAAAAGTTATTATTCCAGTAATGATTGGACTCATTTCATTACTATTGCTATTCTATTTACGTTCACTAATGGCGATGGTTTATCTAGTTATAACGGTAATTTTATCTTATTTCTCTGCATTAGGTGCAGGCTGGATTATCCTTCATTACGGCTTAAATGTACCGGCAATTCAAGGATCAATTCCTTTATATTCATTTGTATTTTTAGTTGCCTTAGGCGAAGATTATAATATTTTTATGGTATCTGAGATATGGAAAAATAAAAGAAAACAAAACCATATCGACGCGATTGCTAACGGGGTTTCTAAGACCGGTTCTGTCATATCATCTGCTGGATTAATATTAGCTGGGACGTTCCTGGTACTGGCTACATTGCCAATACAGGTTTTAGTACAGTTTGGAATCGTTACTTGCGTGGGTGTATTAATAGATACATTTATTGTCCGTCCACTACTAGTTCCAGCAATTACTACCGTTTTAGGCAGATATGCTTTTTGGCCTGGGGAACTTTGGAAGAAAAAAGAGGATCGTCAGGTTGTTGAGAAAATCTAATTTCGTTTAATTGAAAGTAATAAAGAAAAGAGGCTTTAGTAAAAACTAATTTACTAATAGCCTCTTTTATATTATTAAGCTTTAATTGGTTTTCTAATTACTACACGCTCATCAATTTCACTTACATGAAAATCTTCTTTAGTTGGAATATTTTCATTTTCGAAATTCATCATTGAATCCAACTCCCATATTGGTTTTGTTGTCGAACATTTATCAAAAAATATTATTCAACTGTTACAGATTTCGCTAAGTTACGTGGTTTATCAACGTCACAACCACGGTGTAATGCTGCATAGTAAGATATTAATTGTAATGGTAGTACAGATAAGATTGGTGATAATTCTTCTTGTACTTTTGGTAGTACGAAGCGATCACCTTCCATTTCTAAACCTTCCATTGAGATGATACATGGGTTTGCTCCACGAGCTACAACCTCTTTTACGTTTCCACGGATGTTTAGGTTTACTGATTCTTGAGTCGCTAATGCTACTACTGGCGTACCTTCTTCAATTAAAGCAATTGTTCCGTGTTTTAATTCTCCACCAGCAAATCCTTCTGCTTGGATGTAAGAAATTTCTTTTAATTTTAGAGCACCTTCTAAACATACGAAGTAGTCAACGTTACGGCCGATGAAGAATGCGTTACGAGTAGTTGCTAAGAATTCAGAAGCAATTTTCTCCATTTCTTCTTTTTGACCACAAATAGATTCCATCGCATTTGCTACGATACCTAATTCTTTTACTAGGTTAAAGTTAACAACTTTACCTTTAGCTTTTGCTAGGTCATTTGCAACGATTGCTAATACTGCTAATTGTGCTGTGTAAGCTTTAGTTGATGCTACTGCGATTTCTGGACCTGCATGTAATGGAAGAGTATAGTTAGCTTCACGAGATAATGTAGATCCTGGAACGTTTGTTATCGTAATTGCTTTATAGCCTAATTTGTTTGTTTGTACTAATACTGCTCTGCTATCTGCTGTTTCACCACTTTGTGAAATGTAGATAAATAATGGTTTTTCTGATAGTAATGGCATGTTGTAAGAGAACTCACTAGCGACGTGAACTTCTACAGGAACACCGGCCATTTTTTCGATGAATTGTTTACCTACTAAACCAGCATGGTAACTAGTTCCACAAGCTACGATATATAATCTATCAGCTTCTGCTAAAGCTGCTTTAATTTCACTATCAATTTCAAGCTCGCCATTTTCATTTTGATACTTTTGAATGATATTACGGATTACTAATGGTTGCTCATCAGTTTCTTTTAACATGAAATGAGGATATGTTCCTTTTTCAATGTCACTAGCATCAATTTCAGCTGTATATGGAGCACGCTCAATTTTATTTCCGTTTAAGTCCATTAATTGAACTTCGTCTTTTGATACTAAAATTACTTCTTTATCATGTAACTCGATAAATTGATCAGTAATTTGTAACATTGCCATTGCATCTGAAGCAATAACATTAAATTCTTCACCAACACCTACAAGAAGTGGACTTTTATTTTTTGCAACATAAATTACATCTTCATTTTGTTTATCTAATAATGCAATTGCATAAGAACCTTTTAAAAGTTTTAGTGTTGCTGTAAAAGCTTCTAAAACTGTTAAACCTTTTTTAATATGAAGCTCTACTAACTGTACGATAACCTCTGTATCAGTATCGCTAGTAAAGTTAAAGTCATTTAAATAATCGTTTTTTAACTGTACATCGTTTTCAATAACACCATTATGAACAAGTGTAAAACGTTCAGTAGAACTTTGGTGAGGATGCGCATTACGTTTACTTGGTGCTCCGTGTGTAGCCCATCTAGTATGTCCGATTCCAACATGCCCGTCTGCCTTTGCTGGAATAGCTTCACGTAAAATTGCAATTCTACCTTTTTCTTTAAAAACTTCTACACCATTATCTGTTAAAAGAGAAATCCCAGCAGAATCGTATCCACGATACTCTAATTTCTCTAAACCTTTTAACAAAATTTCCTTAGCATTATCATTTCCAATATATCCAACGATTCCACACATAATATCTATTGCTTAGTAAGTCCTCAACAAGACGTACAAAAAGTTGTCTAGGAATGGAATGCTGTTTCCCTAACCGTTTATTATTTAATTTTTCGATTCCCTCGTCATGTTTAATAGCGGTAGAGGACTTACTAGCAATATCCACCTACCTTTCGTATTATCGCAATTAGCGAGTTCATTTTTTATTATTTTTAAACGGTGTATCAGATTATTTACTTTTGTCCACTCGGTCACCCGAATGTTTTACATAAATAATTGCGGTTGTGATACATCAACCGGGAGTCATCCGCCGAAACTTCGATAAAACTCCACCTCGTCAACTACACATTTTCGTCCTGTGTAGTTCTGGCGCTTTGTTTAAACCTTTATTAATTCATATCCTCCTCTCATGTTAGGAAAACAATAAAACAACTATACTATAATTCAAAAGTCATGGTCAACAAAAATCTTTTTAGAAGTTTTGAAAGTATAGTCGCTTATATAACAAAAATATGCATAGACGGACACATTAGTGCTCATCTATGCATATAAAATTTAATTTATTATTCGCCTACTTCTTCTTTTACAACAGCTACAATTCTTTCAACAAATAACTTACATTCTTCTGCTGAAGGAGCTTCTGCCATTACACGAATTAATGGCTCTGTACCTGAAGGACGCACTAAAATACGACCATTACCATTCATTTCAGCTTCAACTTCTTCAATTGTTGCTTTAATTCGTTCATTGTTTAAAGCTTCGTTTTTATCTGTAACACGCACATTGATCAATAATTGTGGATATTTTTTCATTTCTCCAGCTAATTGTGATAATGTTTTTCCAGTTTCCTTCATGATGTTTACAAGCTGAATAGCACTTAACATGCCATCACCAGTCGTAATATAGTCTAAGAAAATGATATGACCTGATTGTTCTCCACCTAGGTTAAATCCATTCTTTCTCATTTCTTCCATCACATAACGGTCACCTACACCAGTTACAGCACTTTTCATTCCATTCGATTCTACAGCTTTATAAAAACCTAAGTTACTCATTACAGTCGATACAACAGTATTGTGCTTTAAGCGTCCTTTTTCATTTAAATGCTTAGCACAAATATACATGATTTGGTCACCATCAACGATATCACCATTCTCATCAATTGCAATTAAACGATCTCCATCGCCATCGAATGATAAACCTACATCGGCACCTTTTTCTTTTACTAATGCTGCAAGTGCTTCTGGATGAGTCGAACCTACACCATCATTTATATTAAATCCATTTGGATTTGTTCCCATCGTTACGATATCCGCTTCTAAGTCCGCAAAGATATAAGGTGCTAATGAAGACGTAGCTCCGTGAGCACAATCAAGAGCAACTAATAAACCAGAGAAATCCTCATCAATTGAATTTTTAAGGAATTGTAAGTACTTTTGACCACCTTCAAAGTAATCGCTAACTTGGCTAAGGTCACTGCCTGTTGGTCTCGGTAACTGATCTACTTCAGCATCCATCAGTTCTTCAATTTCATCTTCTTGCTCATCTAATAATTTAAATCCATCAGGACCGAAAAACTTAATTCCATTATCCTCTACAGGATTGTGAGAAGCTGAAATCATAACTCCAGCCTGTGCACCTAATGCTTTTGTTAAATATGCAACCCCTGGAGTCGAAATAACACCTAAACGCATTACTTCTGCACCGATTGATAGTAAACCTGCTACCAATGCTCCTTCTAACATATGCCCTGATACACGCGTATCACGACCTACTAAAATTTTTGGTTTCACATTATTTTTTGTTAAAACATATCCACCGCAACGTCCAATTTTATATGCTAATTCTGGAGTTAGCTCCTTATTTGCTACCCCTCTTACACCATCAGTTCCAAAATATTTACCCATTATGATTCTCCTTCTAATTCGATGATTGTCCTACTATTTCTGTATCCTTATCAGATTCGGCCGTATTCTTATCCGTTATTTCAACGGTCACAGTATCGTAATTTAATCGATAAATAACACCTTTTGGCGCACTAATCGATAGAGTTACTTCATGTGTACCCGCTTCTAAACCACTTACTTTTGCAGTGATAATAATATCTTTCGGATCTATTGCATTCAAATCTTCTTCAAATCCCCTTGCAGAGACTGTTACTTTACCTGAAGATGGTTTCGAAATTTTATATGTAAAATTATCATTTTCTCCAGTAAATTGAATTGGTATATCACTAAATTTTTGTTCTGTTTCTTCGGCTAATTCAACTACAACTTCTACTGTACCTGGATCAACTTTAAAAGCACCATCTGGTGTTGGAACGGTAATTTCGTATGTACCACTTTTATCAAATGATGATAAATCAACAGGCACCTGAATCGGTCCACTAAAATTATTTAACCAATCTTCAGATGCATATACCTTAACCTCATCAGTATTAGTTATCATGCTTTTTAATTTTAAACCATCCTGTAAAGTACCATTTTCGATAATCTCAATCGGAAAATAAGCACTTTGTGAAACAATTGGGACAGTTACTTCAACATTCTTTGGGACACTACCGATTGTTAATTGTGTACCCTTTTTATTATATAGTTTCACAGGAAGTACCTGACTAAACGTTTGATTTGCGTCTGATACGTCAATATCTACTCTTGCGTATGATACTTGGGCTACTTCCTCAGCAGATCCCACTATCTTTATTTCATTTGGTTTAATAATGGCGTCCTCTGCTTTATAGCCATGCTTAATTTTGTTTTCGTTTATATAAACAGCTTTTATTGAGACTACTTTTTCTACTTTTTCTTTGATCGTAACTGTAACAGTCCTTGGTTTAATGGTTGCTTTAATTTTTTCTGATAAATTGCGTACTTTTAAAGGTACTTCATATGTTCCTAATGCATAAGAAGTTAGATCAATGTAGACTTCGAAATCTCTTTTCATTTCAGCTGTTTTAACGATACTATTTGGACCATCTAACTGTACTGAAACAGTTTTTGGAATTCCATTTACGATTAGATTTTCCTGATCATAGATCGGTGTTACAGGAATATCTCTAAGTAACTCTTTTTTATTCATCATAGGTAGATCAATAATATTCGAACTACTCGATTGTGGAACTAAGTTAACAGACATAAAAAGTAATAAAGTAACTAATAATGCGATTCCTCTTAAAATCCAACGGTTATCCATAAAATTATCCATTACGTTTTACCTTCCAATTCCATTTTGATGTAGTGGACTCTTCTGGTGATTTTAGTTCCGTATTTAATAAATTAACTAGTTCATCTTTTGATAGTTCTCTATATAGGTTCCCATTTCTAGCAACCGAAACAGCCCCTGTCTCTTCGGAAACGACAATGGTAATACTGTCTGTTACTTCACTAATACCAACTGCTGCTCTATGTCTTGTACCTAGCTCTTTTGAAATGAATGCACTTTCTGAAAGCGGTAGGTAACATGCTGCTGCAGTAATTTTTTCACCTTGAATAATAACTGCGCCATCATGTAATGGTGTATTTGGAATAAAAATATTTATGAGCAGTTCCGATGATAGATTAGCATTCAGTGGGATACCCGATTCAATATAATCCCCCATACCCGTTTGTCTTTCAAACGATATAAGAGCACCTATTCTTCGTTTTGCCATGTATTCTGTAGCCTTTGCAATGCTTTCCACTATGTCGGTTCTATCATTCGCACCACCAGGAGAAGTTCTTGAGAAAAAGCGACCTCTACCAAGTTGTTCTAATGCTCTTCTCAGCTCTGGTTGGAAGATAATGATTACAGCTAAGAATCCCCATGTTAGTGCTTGATCCATTAAAAATTGCAATGTATGTAAGCCAAATAAGCTACTTAATACCTTTACAACGATTATGATTGTAACACCTTTTAATAATTGAACAGCCTTTGTTCCTTGTATAATGATAATTAGTCGATAAATAACAAACCAAACTAATAATATATCTAATCCATTTTGTAAGTATTGTAAGAAATTTATATGTAAAGAAGGCACCTTTTACCCTCCTAATCATTAATATTAAAACCCGTATCTTCAGTATTATACCATATTTTCGTTATACACAAAATTTGAGAATTATTAACTATCTTAACAATTATTTGAATATATGATATTTCTATGAAATATAAATGAAAAAAGCTAGCACATCATCATGCTAGCTTTTACAGTTATAACATATAATTATTTGTTTTATAATAATTTTTCTCCAAGTAATGATCCAATTAAAGCCACAGCCACGATTGCTGTTTTATTTTTTTCATCTAAGATTGGATTAACTTCTACAAATTCAATTGATGTAATGATATCAGCTTCAGATAACATTTCCATTGCTAAATGACCTTCTCTGTAAGTGATACCACCAGAAACAGGCGTACCAACACCAGGTACATGGATTGGATCTAAACCATCAAGGTCTAATGATAAATGTACACCGTCACAGTCTTTTAAGTGATCAATTGTTTCTTCCATCACTTTTGTCATACCTAATTTATCAACTTCATGCATTGTATAAACTTTAATGCCTAATTCTTTAATAATTGCTCTTTCACCTTCGTCAAGATCACGAGCTCCTATTATGATTACATTCTCTGGTTTTACTTTAGGGAAGTAACCACCAATCTTCGTTAATAAATCATGTCCATGACCTAATGACACAGCTAGTGACATACCATGGATATTTCCAGATGGTGAAGTTTCTGCTGTATTTAAATCTCCATGAGCATCAAACCAAATTAAACCTAGATTATTATAGTGCTTTGAAACACCTGCTAATGTACCAATAGCTATACTGTGGTCTCCACCAAGCACTAGAGGCATTCTGTTACTTTTAATGACTTCATCAACTTCAACTGCAAGCTTCTCACAAGTATCTTTTACTGATTTTAAGTTTTTTAAATTATGTTCAGTGTGACCTTCTTTTACTAATGTACGATCTACTAAAATATCCCCTAAATCTTCAACATTATATGAAAGATTTTCAATGCGTTCATGAAGCTGTGCATATCTAATTGCACTTGGTCCCATATCCACTCCACGTCTTGTTTGCCCTAAATCTAATGGTACCCCAATAATCGAAATTTCTTTTTTCATGTTATTTCCCCCTATGTCAATTACGTAAGAAAACGCTTACTTTTTTTTAAAAATAAAGAACCCTAAATTAGATTCTTAAAGTTATTAATTATATTAATAGTTTAAATCTTTTGAAACGAATGGGTCAACTCAACATTTTTTTGTATACATATGCATTTATCATCTCTATATTTTATGTTTTTAGACAACAAAAAACCTTAGTCAAAAGACTAAGGTTACACTTTATGTATATTGGTGGAGCCTAGCGGGATCGAACCGCTGACCTCCTGCGTGCAAGGCAGGCGCTCTCCCAGCTGAGCTAAGGCCCCGATATATATTTATACAGAAATGGAGCGGAAGACGGGGCTCGAACCCGCGACCCCAACCTTGGCAAGGTTGTATTCTACCACTGAACTACTTCCGCATATAAAAAAAAGTGAGCCATGAAGGATTCGAACCTTCGACCCTCTGATTAAAAGTCAGATGCTCTACCTACTGAGCTAATGGCTCGTAATAAATATT
>Ga0209676_1000987_pt1 | contig 33852 bp, 38 predicted proteins | sample AraplaCvi_mLB_r2_FD_184282 | JGI IMG/M metagenome (GOLD analysis project Ga0209676, IMG submission 184282) | Arabidopsis root microbial communities from North Carolina, USA - plate scrape MF_Cvi_mLB_r2 (SPAdes) (version 2) | ecosystem: Host-associated > Plants > Roots > Endosphere | place: USA... | reverse complement strand
GTTGGATAACAGATCCCCCAGTTGATCAGGACAACTGGGGGATCTGTTGGATTTCCTATAGGAGATAGTCGTCTTTTCGCTCTATCACTCTTTTATGTTGTACCTGTTTGACCCTGGTTTACACGAGGGAATCAGTAAATACTGTCACAATCACACCATCCGTATTATTGCCTGATACCTCATAACGAAGATTGGCTGGCACATTAATAGTGGTATTTTCAGTAACAGGATAATAAAAGACCTCATATTTTTGACCATTTACAGTAGCAGAAATATGTTTTTCATCTTTTAGATAGTCTAAATATTCCTCTAAAACAAAATTCTTTTTTTTCATAATCGCACTATGTGGTAAACCGACATAACGGATATGCCATGGTTCATTCATAATTCCAGTTATGTGCGTTTTATCCGCTGGATAACGTAGAGTAAACCCGTATTTCCAAGCGTTCTCTGATATCCAATCCCCCTCAGGTGCTACCTCCATCTTCCCTTTGGTACTTCCCACATCAAGCGATAAACCTAAATTGTGTTCGCTGTAACCTGCTGGCAATGCACGGTTGAAACCCATTTCTTTATAAAGTTTAGTTTGCTCATCAAATTCTCGAAAACCACTCGTAATTAAAAAACTAGAAACTTCATCTTTTTCCGCATCAAGAACCATATCCGAAAATTTACTTGCTATATCTTCTGATAAATATATTTCGCTATTAAACACTTTGTATCCTTTTACCAATTCTTTGTGAGCATATAAATTGATGACATCTGATATTATACTTTCATTGTGAACTGGGTGCTTACTGTTGACCAACAGTACATTTCCTTGATAAATTTTTTCTACTGGAATTTCTACTTTTTTCATATTTCCAGAAGACAACTTACCCTCCGTTACACCATTCTCAATATAGGCATTTACTATTTCACCTTTTTCACCTTGAAATAACGGTACTATCTTAAAGGCTGTCACACCTAAACATATTGCAAAAATTAATAAAAAGCTCCTCTTTTTCATTCTTAACTTCCTCCTTATTGAAGCGATGCAGGTAGCCTTTGTCTTAGGTATTATTAAACTATCGTTCCCTGTTTTGTTGATAAATGATTAAAGAACGCAAGCTTACAATATTGTTCCATTAAGCCAACCGTTAATAGCAATAAGGTCCATAAGTACATGTAGTTCAGTACCTACTAGAGCTGAAATAAAAATGACTTTATGTGATATACCTTGTTTATAAGTAAATAATAACATTATTTTAGGTATTGTCTTAAGACAAAACATTATTATTAAAGATAAAAATACAGCACAAATCAAACCTCCTATGAAACTTTCATCTAAATTACCTATAAGAGGTACTTGACTAATTAGCTCAGTTATAATATCCGGAAATGCCATACCTGAAAATAGTGTTGCGATATTTAATTTTTTTCTATATGCTAAAGCAGCTGTTGTGGTAACAACTGTATGTCCTATAATACCAGCCATTTAAGATTCTCCTTAATAAATTATTTTATAATTGATAAACTTTTTGAAAATTTTATACCATCGGAATGAGTTTCGAAAATATGTGTAAATTCATTTTCTGTTTTTACTGATTTGGCATCATTCATATCAACAATTCCATTATTATTTCCATAGACCTTATTAAGTTCTAATATCCCCATATCTATTTCTTCTACAGGAATCTGATTAAATATAGAATTGTTTACAATTAGAATAACCTCTTCATTTGCCATATCACGACTGTGACCAAACCAAGTATTACCCCCATAACTTACTGTTATCTCTTTATCAGCAATTTTTATCTCTTTTTGATTTTGAAATTTTTTATCCGCAAGTAACACCGCATGATTATTTTTTATTTCAGGTAATGAGTGAATTGGATCTGATACTGCAATATTGGAATTTTCCCCTTCCCTTAATACTCCTTTCGTTACTATATCTTTCGCTGTTTTTTGATCTATAATTAATACTGGATGTCCATTATGTTTTGTTATCTTAACTTTATATAAGTCTGTAGATTTAACCTTATTTTTTTGGTTTTCTTTTATTTCTTCTATTGTTTGTTTGTCACCTAAGATTAAAATCCCGTTTCTTGGTTCAGTAAATGTAAATGCCAAATATAAACCGAATAATACGGCACCAAAAACACACAGGTTTTTTATGATATTCATTTTTTCCCTCCATAATTAGATTAGTAATAGATAAATTAGATCTAATTTCATAACTACTATTCAATTTGTTTTATTTCTCTAATATGGAGTTTAATATTTTTCCCTACTATCTCCTATCGAATTACCTATAACGTATCTAACAAAAATTTTAGATTTCTAAAAGTTTCGTTATAGTAGGTGATAGCTCTAAGTAGGTACTCTATTTTAGTAGAGTGATGAAGAAATGCAAAAATAGAAGGTTTTATATAGTGCTGTTTCTGGAACAAGCTAACATCAATCAGGATTAGCAATTGACGTTAGTGGAACCGATGGAACTTGTGCAGCAGATGTTTGTTTCGCAAATACAGGAGAGGCAGCATGGCTTCAAGATAACGCCCATAATATTCGTTATGTTGGAGTAAATTTAGCCACTGAGTTATATAATAGTGGATTAACATTAGAAGAGTATTATAAGTTACACCTGTAAGCAGAGAGAGAAAATAACAATAAGTACCACCATAATTCAAAATCCTTCCAATTGTATGAAATTAATTTAGTGGGCTCCTATGGGGGCTCTTTTTTCTAATTACTTATCATCTCTAAGTTGCTTAAGGAACACCATCAGAAGCTAGCTCTTTTTTAATTGAACTTATGGCGCAGAATAGTTTAACAAGTTTTTAGTTTTAACGGTAAAATTGCTTATTGATGAGGAGTTAAATGTATAAACCGTTTAGAGGAATAATAATTTAATTTCCTATGATAACCTTCAGATCACCGAATGAAATACCATAGAGGGATCTACTACAGAAAGTCCAGGTTTGTAGGATTGGAAAGATGTTAAATCTACAGGCGATTATTTAGTAGGAGAACGACCGTTACGTGGGAAACTTGAAATCGAAGTGGATAGTGGTTCATGGGGGTTTTTTTTCTTCTGCTTTGCACCTCTTCTGAAGAAATTTATAATAATTTTGTTATTATGAAAACATAGGCTGAGCATGTATAATGTACCGCTTCCCACTTTTGTCACACTAAAAAGATACTTTTGAGGCACACTTTTGGAGTGGCGATGACGATGAATTTTTTTGGCCACGGAATTGCTCTCTCGAGTGATTTTGTTATACAAGGAGCTCCAAAGTTAACTGCTGATGCTGCTGGCATTCCAGTTAGTGAGGTAATGACTGCTAGTATCCCCCTTGTTATTACAATGGGTGTTGTTACTACAGTAGTAGCCTTTCTTGTTACGACGGGATATGAAGCCTGGATCAGCGAATTTATTTACTACAAACGATACAAGTGAAGACGTAGAACAAGTAACTGCTGAAAACCTGCTGACACTTGGGCAAAAACGCTTTTTTGCAGTACTTATTCCAATCGCCTTTATACTCGATGTCATTGCAATGTCTATATTAAAATTACAAGGTGGAGATGCAACAGCTTTAATAGGAGGAACCTCTCTGTCTTTATCCTACTGTTACTTTGCGTTGTAGCCCATAAAAAACAAGGGCTAGAAAAGACAACAAGCTAATTAATTCAAGGTTCCAATTCGGTTTTAAAGTGTTTGGACCGGTTATTCCCATTGCAGCTTGTTTCTATTTAGGAGATTCCGGATTTACAAAGATTATAGGTGATTTTACTTACCAGTCGCTTCACATGGGATCGTCAACGATCTCGGTGTGGGTCTAGCTGCGGTAGTTCCATAAACGAAGGAAATTGCTGTCGTCACTTTAGCAGTCGTTGGTGCCATCACAGGCTTAGATGGCTCTGGTTTTTCAGGTATTTCCTTAGCAGGTTCCGTCGGTAGTTTGTTCGGTAATGCTATTGATGGAGGTACTGCAACTTTAACAGCTTTACGACAAATAATAGCGATTTGGGTTGGTGGAGGAACGATCATTCCTTGGGCACTAATCCCAGCAGCTGCGATTTGTAACGTTAGCCCCTTCGAGCTTGCGAGGCGTAATTTATTGCCTGTGGCGATTGGTCTTGATTACAACCATAGTGTCAGTATTTTTAATATAACATTGTAAAAGCAGGAAACTCTTTTAGTAGTTTCTTGCTTTTTCTCTTCCATACAATTCCGATGGTATAATTTAACTGTATAAATTAGAAAGGTAGGTAATTCAATGAAAGTATCCTATTGGTGTGGAGATAAAATACATTTAAGAGCGCCTAAGTCTGAGGACATTCGTATGTTTGAAAATTTAGATGATGATATACTAAAAAACCTTGACTCCATCGCTTTTCCTCGGACAAATCAGCAAATTGAAGAATGGATCAATGAAATATCCTCACAAGGGGTATCTACAGAGAGTGATGATTTTTACTGGATTGCGGAGGATGCTTCGAACAATGCCGTGGGGACCATTGAAGTTTCTGGATGTGATGCAAAGAATGGTACCTTTGATTATGCTATAACGATATTTCTTCCATATAGAGGAAAAGGATATGCAAAAGATATGATTTTAACCATTTTAAAGCATTATTTCTTAGAACTTCGCTATCAGAAAGCAACCATTTGTGTTTACTCCTTTAACGCATCTTCTATAGCTTTACATAAAAAACTACGATTTGTGGAGGAAGGCCGCTTAAGAAATATGATCTATACAAATGGTACCTTTTACGACGAGGTCTATTTCGGAATGACCAAGGATGAGTTTACTAAAATACATGCTAATTAATAAGAGATGGCTTCTGTATATTGCAGCAGCCATCTCTTTCTCTCTTAACGCTCACTATAATATTTATGCAAGTTTTCATGGAACATCTGCTGTAGTTGATATTCGCTAATACTTAAAACATAAGCTTCACACATTATTTGTTCGACTTTAATAGAAATTTGTTGAAGGTCACAGCTCTTTGCTTCAGCGGACTTAATAACAATTGCTTTTGAGTTAGGTTTTATATCAATTATCCCCTTCTTTTGAAGCTCCTTGTAGCTTTTATGAACGGTATGAAGATTGAGATTTGTTTCAGCCGCTAAATTACGAATGGAAGGCAATGGGTCACCATTTTGCAAGTTCCCTTTTGCTATTTCAAAAAGAAGTTGCTGGGTTAACTTCACATCAATTTCGCCTTGGCGTAATTGCGTCCGGATTTTGAATTATGCCTGCATAATTCATTCCTTTCAAAATCCGTGACATCCGCCGGAGGCTGTATCTTCATTCAGTAGGTGTTTGGACACCCACTGAATGAAGATACAAAGGAATGTTATTCTTTAAATCTATTTTTACATTCAATTGTTTAAGTATCCTTTCATATTCTTTCCTTCAAAAAACATTTTATAGATTACTGTAATTGTACATAGAGTTACAATGACCAAAATAATTAGGGCTGTCATCGATGGTGAAACATTGAAAGTAAGCAAGCTAAAATGGAGAAGCCCAATGACAATCAATAGTGGTAATCCATGAAGCATGCTTATTAAAACTGTAGGATTTGATTTTATTGCCTCCGATGGATTAAACCATTCAAGTAATGGATGCCTTCTATCATAAAGCGGAGACAATAAATTATAAGTCATGACTAATAGTAAAGTACTCAGTAAATGCAGTACTGTTATAAAACCAGCTCTAGCAAATAGCATATAAATAATATAGCTTATTACAACCGATATAATGCCAATACATGATGAAGTCATAACTTTTGCTAGATAAACCTTTTGTGAATCAAATGGCAGTGTCATGCTAGATGCATAGTATTTCCCCTCTCTTGAATAGGGAGTTCCACTAATATTGTTCATACAACTCGTCAACAAAACCATATAGGCAAATAGAAAGGATTCATTGTTAACAATCCATTCAGACTTTAAAATATTCATCTGTACGAGAGTTAAAAAAATGATTGTACCAATTGGCGTTAAAATCATCCCTAAAATAGCTTGCATTTTAAAGTACGGTTCAGACTGAATAATCCAATATTCACGCTGCAAATAATTGATCCAGCTGCTTTGAATATCTCTCCCCAAAACTTTAGTCGTTTTTTCTATTCTGCTTACAAGCAAGCCATGTTCATAATACTTAGACGCTATTATTTTTATAGTTGCTTTAAACAATACATAACATAATACGAATAATAAGATAAAACTTATTGCCGTATTAAATGACAAAAGCGTCTCCACCAATGACTGTTGCATTGCAAAACGATAACCTATTTCTAGAAAATCAGAAAATGAAGCACTTAAGGATGATATTGTTGAAACATCTAATTTCACTAAAACAGTGCTGATTGCATGATTATTTTTTATTAGAAAGTACAGTATTGGGCTTATACCAATACCTACTATAAGCGTCATCCTAACAAGTAGATATACGGATGCATTAATAAACACACTGCGAAAATGATTCAAAATGGACAACACTAATAGAAGGAATAATACAATTAAAACGTTCATGACAAGTAAAAATACAAGTGATTTTATAGCAACACCTAAACTAGACTCTATCAGTAAGATATAAAATGTAGGTATTGATAAAATACTTACCGCCATTATTGGTAGAGTTACCCCACTTATAATTTTCGACATGACAACCTTTTTCGCAGAAATCGGTAAATGAGCAAATATAGCAAAATCACTTTGACTAAACACTATCGAAATGGCAAAATACGAAATCAATAAATATGTCACACCATTTGAAAGAAGAACATTGTAAAATAAATACTCCTCTGGGGTCGTTATGAAATAGATAATAAAGGTAAGTACAAAATACTGCATGGCCACATAAATAAATGCAATAATTAGGAGTGCTTGAATTACTGACTGCTTTGGCTTTGCATAAAAGGATGTTAAAAAGAATTTGATTAATTGCATATTATCCTTCATTAGCTTGTTTCTCCATAAAAATAGTCTCTAAGCTCCCATCGACTAGCAATTTCTCAACACGCTCATGTAAGACGATCTTGCCATCTTTTAAAAACGAAACGGATTTACAAATTTTCTCAGCAACATCTAACAAATGAGTTGAAAAGAGAACGGTCCCCCCTTTTTCAACATACTCTTTCATACAATTTTTAAAAGCAACGACAGCAAGTGGATCTAGTCCATTTAACGGCTCATCCATTATTAGGATAGGCGGATTAATTGTAAAAGCAGTAATCAACGCAATCTTATGAAGCATTCCATAAGAATACGTTCCCATAGGTTTATAAATACTTTTTTCCATATCAAAGACGCTAATAAAGCTTTGTAGTTTTTCATCATCAGTCTTTTCATATAGTTTCAAAACAAAATGTATCCAATCATATGCAGCTATATTTGGAAATACATGAATCGTATCGGGTATAAAATAAAATTGCTTTTTATATTCTAGCGATTGCGATTTCGAAACATTATTAATTATTATTTTCCCACAATTTTGTTCTACTAATCCAGCAATACAATTTAATGTCGTTGTTTTACCTGCACCATTCCCACCAACAAACGCTAGTATTTCTCCCTTTTCTATTTTTAACTCTACTCCTTTTAAAACCTCCAGCTGGCCATACGATTTCTGTAAATTTTGTATCGATAACAAATTTTTCACCTAATTTCATTTAAAATTTCTTTTTCGCAATGAAACTTTGCATAGTAATGATCATCAATACAACTAACAGCAGCGTTACTACAATATTGATGCCAACCCAAGATCCCATATCACCCGACATTAAAATATTTGTTGCATACATACTAATACTAGCAGGATTCACAACATCTATTAATGGATGTAGTCCAGCGATAAAACGACAAATGAATAGGCTAACAATACTTATTAGTGCAATAAATGCAGGACTATTAAAAAATGTACTCATCATTGCAACAAACGTTATGATGAATAATAGCCAAACACAATAAAATGCTAAAGCCCACATAGCTTGCGTCATAGGAACCGAAGTAAATAAATACGCTGAATAGCCATAGGACACTGCATAGCCAAGAGCTATACATATAATCGCCAATATATAATGGATGAAGATTTTACTATTTAAATAAGAAGATATCGATACTGGCCTTGTTAAGATAAATGCCATCATGCCATTTGCTTTTTCCCCTTGAATAATGCTCATAGTGGCAACGACCAAAATAATAATGCCTAACTGATCAAACTGTGAATTTAATGTTGAGGCTAGTACCTCCTTTCCCACAGGCTTTGCCATCGTAGGATCAATTATTATACCCTCAATACCACCCGCTGATTGTAAAATAACAGGTAAATAATACATCATAATCGGTTGGGTTAGCCCTAGTAAAATAAATACGATTGGGAGCCAAAGTATTTTAAATTCCCTTGCCATTTGTTGTACTTCTTTTTTGCTTAGTGCGATAAACGTATTCATATTCTCACACCACCAATTCCAAAAATATTTCTTCTAGATTGTCTTGAATACCCACTTCAAATTTAGTAAACATAACCTCTGAATCTAATCCATGCTGTATTAGTCGATTAGCATCTGTTTCCAAATTTTCAACGTGTATTTTGAAGCCATCTCCACAGCTTTCGATTTTCTTCACATATGGTAAATGTTCAACCATTGTTAACCATTGAAAATCTGCCTTTCTGATCATTAAAAAGATAGCTGATTCTTGATGACGCTTAAGCAACTCTGACTTTGTAGCATCTTCTATTTTGTGACCATTTTTAATCATCACAAAGCGCTCACAAATTTCCTCCGCATCGCTCAATATGTGCGTTGATATTAAAACTGTCGTTTCTTGTTTAATCTCTTTCAATAGATTCAACACTTCTCTTCTCCCTATTGGATCTAGCGCTGATACCGGTTCATCCATAATCATTAAAGCTGGCTTATGCAATAATGCTTGTGCGATGCCAAGGCGTTGCTTCATACCACCAGAAAATGTCCCGACATGACTATGTGCTTCATTCCCTAAGCCGACCTTTTCTAAAAGCAATGGGATTTCTTTCTGCAATTCATTTTTTGCTATGCCAGAAAGTGTCCCCATAAAGGACAATGTTTCAAATGCTGTCATCCATGAAAAAAAATTAGGATACTGAGGTAAGTAACCAATTCGATTTCTCATAGATGAAATCTTTTGACCATCAAGAAGAATTTCTCCTTTGTCTGCATTCAGAATGTCGGCAATGATTTGAATTAACGTTGATTTTCCAGCTCCATTTGGTCCAATTAACCCGACACACTCATTAACATCAATGACCATTGAAAAATCATTTACGGCTGTTTTTTGTTTAAACTTTTTCGTAATATTTTTAATTTCTAAGCGCACGTTTATTTACATCCTTTCTACCAATAATGAAGTATAGAACAGAACCAATTGAATTACAGAACAAAATAATAATGGTCCACATTAGTATGTTTTCTCTCGTATCTCGGTGCCTATATAAATCGAATAAAGCAATAATGATTAGAACAAATCCTACGAATATAAATGGCAAAATGATTGGAAGTATACTTGCCCAATCTATTTGCCGTAAATCATCAAAACCATAGTGTAATTTCATTCCTAAAACCTCCATTCATTATCATTATCGATAATGATAACAGAAGATGTGAAAAATTTCATTCCCTTTTTACTGTACATCTTAAAAAAATATCTATAAAATATTTTATGATAATGTTCTCATATTGATAACATTGGATTGCTTCCCTTGATTCCATCAGATAGGAGGATCGTTTAATGCGGAATAAAGCAGAAGTTTTAATGCACCCTGTGAGAATGAAAATTTTACAAGCTCTCATGCACGAGAAAGAAGAAGGCTTAAGTACTTTGGAGATGATTTCTATCATAAAGGATGTACCTCAAGCTACTTTGTATCGGCACATTCAAATTTTAGTGGATGAAAACATCATAAAAATTGTGAAAGAGCGAAAAGTACGTTCTGTTACAGAAAAATTTTATGCAGTAAATGAAGGAGCAGAAAAGCTTAATGAGGATGATTGGGCACAACTAACGATCAAACAAAAATTAAATTATGTTTCCTACTATCAATTAACTTTGCTATCTCAATATCAAAATTATTTACATTCAATTGATGAAGAAGAAAGTCTTGCAGATTGTGCAACTTTTTCATTTATTGATTTAACATTAACAAATGATCAATTCAATAAATTTGAAAATGAATTAAACGGTTTAATAAATAAATACTATAATATGGCCGACTCAAGTAAAGAGACTGATACTGAGACAAAAACAATAGCAATAAATATTATTCCAAAACCTTAAGTAGTATTTTACATAAAGAATGGAGAAGATTTATGAAAAGAAGAAAGTCAGTTGAAAACACAAGAAAATTTATCATGATTATAATTGGCGCCATCATTGCCGCATATGGACTAGAAGCGGTATTAATTCCGAACGATGTCATTGATGGTGGCGTGACGGGTATTAGTATTATGGGTGCACACCTCTTTGATATTCCGTTAGGTGCGCTCCTCTTTGTATTAAATATTCCGTTTATTTTTATCGGCTACAAACAAATTGGTAAAACTTTTGCATTGATGAGTAGTGCTGGGATAGCAGCTCTATCTATTTCAACAGTGCTTATGCATGATGTTAAAACAATTTTAGGTCCAAATGATCCACTATTAATTGTTTTATCTGGTGGTATGCTACTAGGTGTTGGGATTGGGATTGTCTTACGTAACGGTGGCGCTTTAGATGGCTCTGAGATTTTAGCCGTGCTACTATCACGTAATATTCCGTTTTCAGTCGGTGATATTATATTATTTATTAATGCCTTTATTTTCTTAGGGGCAAGCTTTATTTTTGGCTTAGAGAGCGCATTATACTCAGTTTTAACGTACTATATTGCGAAAAACGTTATCGATATTATTCAAACAGGTTTAGAAAAATCCAAAGATGTTCGTGTTGTCAGCGCAAAATCAGAGGAAATTGGTGATGCGATCCAAGCTCGATTAGGACGTGGTGTTACATATACAAAAGGGCGTGGCGGTTTCTCCAATGAACCTACTGATATATTAAATTGTGTCATTAACCGTATGGAAGAAAATAAACTTGTATCGATTATTAAAGATATTGATGAAGGAGCCTTCGTAGTTATTTCTGATGTTTCAGAGGTACGTGGTGGTAACTTCAAAAAACGTGATATTCACTAAATACTAGGTAAATAAATCGTTCAAACTGCACCTCATTTGTTATATATCTAGCAGATGGAGGTGCAGTGTTTTTTTGACTAAATTTACAGTTGAAGTTATAGTACGATTGGTTTAGCGTACTAAACGGAGCTACATTCATCTATGGAAGATGGCTAAATTAGCCTTTCCTTTCCAATACACTAATACCAATGCCCATAAATACGACTGTCATAAATAATAGTAGGCTTAAAGGTTGTAATAACTCTACATATGAACTTGTATTAATTGTCACACCTTTTAAAATCTCTAAACCATATGTGATTGGCGAAATATAAGATAGAGCTAAAATTACTTTAGAATTAACGATTTCTAATGGCCAGTAGGCTCCACCTAACATCGCAAATGGTACTGCAATGAACGCCATCGCTGTATTAAATTTACTAGGTGTATTTGTAACAGAGGCGATAAAAATGGATAGTGCAACGATACACAATAGATATGGTATGACCGCAATTAAACTTGCTACAAACCCTCCGTAAAACTCTACACCCACGCCAAAATAAAAAATGCAAAATACTAATACGATTTGAAGATAGCCTAATAAAAACGCATAAGCTAGATTGGCTGTATATACTTCCCATTTACTAATTCTTGAAACCGTTAAACGATTCCAAATACCATTTCTCCGCTCCATGACGATATGATTGACACCATTGGCCACCGTATAAATAACCATAAACAGTGCAAAGCCAAATAGAGTGTGAAGTCCGGAATCAAATTTAAATCCCTTTTCATTAGCAAAGTTTGTATACTGAATATCAAATGATGGAGCTGTTTTCGCTACTGCGATCGCACTTGTTACCTCATCCTGCAAATCTGTAGGAAAAGCTTTTATCATCGCATCATTTTGAACCACCTGTCTATAAACTCGGTCTAGTTCATGTTGAGCAAATTTGGAATCCATAAAATCAACGGCCACCAGTAACTTATAGCCGGCTTCCTGTAATAAAATTGCTACATCAACTCTACCCGTTTCAACTAATTCGGTTGCTTCATCCTCACTATAAATCGTAAATTCGTAATTTCCGGCACTTTCTAATTCAGTCAATACTCGCTTTGTCATTTCCTCACTTAAAGTCGAATGGATAGCAATCGGCTGCTTTGTTTGTTGTCCATTCCCTATCAAATACGCATAAAGACATATAATAATTGTAATTGCGATTAATGCGCTAGGCTTTCTTTTTAATAATAAGAATTTTGTCCTGAGTACATTTATCATGCAATACCACCTCTTCTCGGGAACAATAAAAAGGCGATTGCTGTACAAATCACTGCTATAGCAGTTAATATCCATAAATAAGACGAAATCTGGTTAAGCCCTCCACCTTGCTGTATCGTTAAATAACTTTGTAATGCCGCTCCATTCGGTGTCCAGCTCCCAATTATCGCAAGAGTTGGAGCAAAGGTACTTAAATTAAAGAAGCTACCACCAAATAAAGCTAAAATCGATACGATAACTGAGCTAAACACATTAGAAAGCTCTGCTGAATTAAAGCGGTAGTTAGCTGCTGATAGCAATGCTGCCATGCTCCCTACAACAATTGCCAGCATCAATGTCACGAATAAATGTAAAGGCAATTGTACAAATGAAATATCAAGCATAAGATAGACAACTCCAAATACAATAGACACTTGAATGAATGACAAAAAAACAGTTGAAACAATAACCGCTAATAAATAAATGATTGGATGGATATTTGCTAGTAAAATTCGATCAAAAATATGCATATGCTTTTCTAAGAATGCTTGACTGGCGATTGTTCCTGATATATATAAAATAAACATGACAGTCATACTAAACGTATAATATTCACTCGTTGAAACGGGCTCCTGTTGATTTACCGTCTGAACGATAGATGAAATATCTGCTGTCGGCAATTTAATTTCCTGCGTTAGTATCCCTTTTGAACTAAGTTCTGCCATAAGCGAATATTGATATTGAAATGATTCTAAAATATTTTGCACAATCGTCGCTGCAATTTCTTTCTGTTCGTTTAAATACACATGGAAGGCGGGAATTTCTTCTTTCTCGAAAAAGGATGTATAAAATTGCTTTGTAAATCCGGCTGGTACCTCAAGAATTACATCGTACTCTCCTTCTTTTTTAAGCGCATCCATATCACTTGAAGCAATCTGAGAGACAGTAATAAATTGTTGCATCTCCTCCTGCTCTAGTAATTGCACGAGCATAGAAATCGGTAGCATTTGTTTAAGGCTTTCTTGTGAATGTACATCAGTCCTCATCTCACCTTGCGATTCCTGCAAAAATGCCGCCAACTCTTGCTGCTCATCCTCATGTTGTACAATCGCAACCTTCACTTCAATTGAATTACTATCTCCCTCCATTAATGAGCCTAAGGCAAAACTTAATATAGTTATAAGTCCTATCGGCATTAATAGTAAAATCATCAACTCTTGAGGGTGACGCCAAAATACTTTTAACTGTTTCCGAATAAGTGCTAAAAACATCATGGTTCCCCCCTAATTCCTTAATGCTCTACCGGTTAAATGTAAAAACACATCTTCCAATGTCGGTTCTTTGACATGGAAACTTTTAAGAACTATGTCATGCTTCTCACATAAAGGTAATAACATTGGAAGGAAATCCGTATTTTTCGCTACACTAAAGGAAATATCTTCATCATTTACTTGAAAATTCGATAAAAACCCTTGTTTCATAAGTGCATCTACAAAATCATTTGAATGCTTTTCTAGCTTTAAGACAATCGTTTTTTCTGAAGATAATATCGCCTTAATTTCTTCCTTTCTTCCAGCTGCAATTATATGCCCTTTATCCATAATATAAATGCGATCACATAAATACTCGACTTCCTCCATGTAGTGACTCGTATAAATAATAGCTGTATTCGCTTCTTTATTCAGCCTCTTCACAGTTTCTAAAATATACTTTCTCGATTGCGGGTCAATGCCCACTGTCGGCTCATCCATAATTAAATATTCAGGCTCATGCAGTAGGGCAACACCAATATTTAAACGTCTTTTCATCCCGCCAGAATAATGTTTGACAAGTTTTTTCTGCTCATTTTCGAGTCCGATTTGCGCTAGTACTATACGAACCCGTTCCTGCAATTTCAGGCGTGGAATTTTGTAGACATCCCCGAAAAATTCCAAATTCTCACGCGCTGTCATTTCCTCATACAAGGCAATTTCTTGCGGCACAACCCCTAATACTTTTCGTAAGGAAGTTGGATTTTTTAAAATGCTTGTATGCTGTAATAAGACATCACCTGTTGTTGGTTGAATCAAAGTCGACATCATCGCAATTGTCGTTGATTTACCAGCGCCATTTGGTCCAAGAAGTCCTACAATTTCGCCAGGCTCAATGTATAGGCTCACGTCATCCACAGCGTTTACTTTTTTAAATGTTTTTGTTAGATTAACTACTTCAATCATTCAACGGCCCCCTTTCTCTAAAGAATAGCAGTTGCACAATGACTAGACGACTAGCTTCCGTCATAAAAAGCAATGACTGAAGTCATTTGTTGCTGGACGAGTAAGGTTTTCCAAATGAAATATCATAAAAACGCTTATACCATGCTTTACACAATTCCATTCCGTACAGCATAAATTGCTAACTGTGTCCGGTCTCTTAGTGCAAGCTTCTGTAAAATATGGGTAAGATGATTTTTCACTGTACCGACCGATAAAAATAACGAATCCGCAATTTCTTTATTCGTTTTACCCTCCCCAATTAATTGAGTAATCATTAATTCACGCTCTGTTAGCGTAGAAAGCTGTGTTGTTGAGACTTTAGTAGTCCTTTGTTGCAATAACTTAGGCATTAGCTTAGCGGTAACATCTTCTTGAATGACCATGCCCCCATCCAATACACTATGAATGCTCGCTATTAGTTTTGCTGGCTCAGACGACTTAACAAGAAAGCCGCTTGCACCATCTTTTAATGTTTGATAGGCATACTCTTCATCATCAAATGTTGTCAAAATCAGTATTTTCACATTCGGAAAATGACTACGCATATGCTTTGTCGCCTCAATTCCACTCATCTCTGGCATGCGTATATCCATTAACACAAGATCAACATATACTTTCTCAAGTAATAGTAAAGCCTCCCGACCATTACTTGCTTCTGCTGTTATTTGCAATGTCTCATCTTGTTCAATCATCATCTTCAGACCATTTCGTACAATAGTTTGATCTTCAACTAGTAAAATTCGTTTTTTCATTCAAGCTCTCTCCTTCATCGGAAAAGATCCATCAACAATAAATTGTTGCTCCGTTTTATATATGCGCAGCTCTCCGCCAATTTCCTGCATTCTTCCCGTCATATTTTTTAACCCAAAACCATGAACAAGCGGTGTTTGCTTTATTGATTTGTTTTTTATTTGAAAGCTGATCTGTTGTAATGAATCTTTTCCTAAAATGATGTCGACTTCCTTTGAATCACTATATTTCATTGCATTTGTTAAACATTCTTGTAAAACGCGATAAAGCACTATGCTTTGCTTATTGGAAATGGGTAATGACAGCACTCCCTTTTCAATAGTAAAGCGAATATGTAAACGACTTTCCATCTCTAGTCTTCTAATTAAATGTAGCACCGATGAAATGCCATATGCCTCGCTCGATTTTAACTGTCGAACCGCATACCTTGTTTCGTTTAAACTTTTACGTGCTAATTGCTTAATATCATCTAACTCGTCATGCCCATACTGGATAGATATCATCTCTGCTTGCATAAGCAACGCAGTTAAATTATGACCTACTGAATCGTGTATATCACGGGCAATTTTTGTGCGCTCCTCTGCTCGTACAAGCTGATCTTGCTCAACTGATAGACGTTTTAGTGCACGATATTGCCCTAATAATTCTTGGTACAAAATATTTTTTTCACTGTATGCTTGGATGTAATGACGCATCACCAATGAACATCCAGAAAGAGCAATCAGCATTAGCATCCCGTACAATGGCAACCATTGCAACAGGACAAAAATCATGCCGATAACAGTCAAGCTGCCTAAAAGAATATAATAAAATTTTGCCTGTAGTAGAGAAGCGCCCTCCATTATAAAGAAAGCCAAAATCGGCAATGCATACATTATATTAAGTGAAACGAATACGCTACAAAATAAAATTAGAACAATCATAATGTAACTAATGATTCGCAACTTTTTCAAAAGAGGTGTGATGAAATATAAAGCTAAAATGATCGTACAAATGAAAAAAGCGGCTGTTAATGATGCATCCGTGTAATATGTATGAACTAGGAAAATCGTCATTAATAGCAATATACAACTATTGCGAAAGAGAAAATATTTCATAGATAGACTCCATCCTATTCTATTATTTCCAACTTATTATACATCTTTTTAATCCCTTAAAATGTATCCACTTACAAATATTAATAAAAAACACTAGACATTATCATAAATATGTCTAGCGTTTTTGAACATTAGAGCGTGTCATATTAGTGAACATCATACTAGCTCTAAAGTTTCATATGAGGAATTTAGTGACGTTATGCAGCTCTTTTAGGAAACCATCTGTTATAAAGCTGTCTTTTAATTTCTCTTGTTCTGCAGCCTTACAGTTAAATCATTAAAGTCTTCGATTACATCTTCCATTGATAATTTTTTAGCTAATGCAATCCCCTTTTGAATAGATTTAAATGCTTCTTCAAATTTATTTGCTTTGATTTGGGCATCTGCAAGGCAATACCAATAAAACCAGGCATCCAGATTTGAAATTTTTTCTTTATAAAACTTTTCGATAAACGGATAGTAATTAGAATATAATTCTTCGTTATAGATCAACTTTTCACCATTCCATTTTAATACATCCACTAAATAGCTATCACCAATATACATTTGCCAAACTGCTAGACCAACTTTTTGAACACCAGTTACAAAGTCCATTTTATGATAAGGAACTTCAGCAATCTTTTGGAATGAGTTATTGATCCATTGGAATACTTCCAGATTGCTTCCCATTGCCGCTCCAATTGTCACACAAAATAAATATTCTTTTGTACCATCACCAGTAATATCTACCAAACCAGAAAAATCCAAATCGACTCCTTGCATTTTAGTTTCCCAAATCTTTCGCCAATCTGTATTGTGTTTTTTTAGCACTATTGATCCAAAATGAGAAGAGTAATCCTTTGCTTTAATTTTATAAGTGAATATTATTTCTTTTTGTCCATCGTGGTCAAAGTCATAAAATTGAATTGGCCGTGTAGAGGAAGGATTTTCAGGGCTTATAAGTGACGCATTCACTGGCATAAATCTACTTACTAAGTCTTCTTCCAGGCTCTCCTTAGCGTGAACAAATATTGGCGTTAAGCAAACTGCAAAAAGTAGCAATAATGTAAATAGCACCATTTCCTTCATCAAAATGTCCCCTTTTACAGGCAAATATAACATATAGTATTGACGTAATTAGAAAAGAAATTCTTCAATAAACTTGCAAGATGACGAAGTACAATCAATTGCGTTAAAATATTTTCTAAAGACGATTGATGTATGCGTATCTGTCTTTGAGGGTTCTCTATCCATCATTTTGACGATCCTATCCGTCACTTTGTCGGTTCTATCCATCACTTTGACGATTCTATCCATCATTTTGACGGTTCTATCCATCACTTTGACGGTTCTATCCATCATTTTGACGATTCTATCCGTCACTTTGACGGTTCTATCCATCACTTTGACGGTTCTATCCGTCACTTTGACGGTTCTATCCGTCACTTTGACGGTTCTATCCATCACTTTGACGGCTCTATCCATCACTTTGACGGTTCTATCCGTCACTTTGACGGTTCTATCCATCATTTTGACGGTTCTATCCATCATTTTGACGGTTCTATCCATCATTATTAACATCATGATATAAAAAAGGAGACATAAATGGACTTATTTATCGCAAGTAATCGTCAATTACCTATCCGTTATTACGTCAATGAAGCGATTTGGATTCGTCGCGGTTGCTTAAGTTTACATCAATTAACGCTGCCCTTTTTTGTAGAAGTAGAATTAAAAAACCCACATCATTTATTAAAAATTACAGAATATGTTCAAGAAGTCCAAAAACAATATAGCTATACAGAAATTCAAATTATTATTAAGGATAAAAATATTTTTACGCACTTACAAAAGAGCCTCCCCGACTCTAATACCCATCACATTCTCACAATTGAGCAACTAATTCACCCATGAAGAAAGGTAGCATTGCTCTAATGCTACCTTTCTTTTTTATAAAACTGTAACAGGCAATTCGATGATAAACTGCAACATACCATCCTTATACTTCGCGTCGATTTTGCCACCATGTAGTTCTACAATACTCTTTGCAATAGCAAGTCCAAGTCCTGACCCTTCCGCTACGCTTGTTCTAGATTGATCTTTTTTATAAAACCGCTCAAATAAGCTCATCAGCTCTTCGGATGTAAATTCATTACTTTCATTTGCAACACAGATTTGAACATTACTTTCTTTTCTTTCAAGAGAAACAAAAATCTCACCGTCACCTGTACTATATTTAATGGCATTCATTAATAAATTATCAAAGACCCTAACAATTTTTTCAGAGTCCACTGGAGCAAAAACCCGCTCCTCTGTGAAATTTTTAATAAATGTACGATGGTTTTCCTCCGCTTGCGGAATCAACTCCTCAATCAACTGATCGAGAAGCTCATTCATACATATATCTTGTCGTCCAAGGACAATGCTGTCATTCGTTAGCTTCGTATATTCAAATAAATCTTCAATTAGGTTCTTTAACTGTTCGGATTTTGAAAAAGCAATTTTTAAATACTCATCATATTGCTCCTTTGTGTCGTACTTTTCATCTCTTATCAATCGTAAATAACCCATAATCGAAGTAAGTGGTGTTCGTAAGTCATGCGAAACATTCGTAATTAATTCATTTTTTTGTTTTTCAATCTTTCGTTCCATCTCTATATTTGTCATTATAGCTTCGGTCATTTGATTGACATTCTCTGTTAATAAAGCGATTTCATCTATCCCCTTTTTCTCAATGCGATAGGTTAAATCTCCTTTTGTGATTTCCATAACCCCCTTAGCCAGCGCCTCGATTTGTTTCATTTTTCGTTTTGTTATGTAGAAGAATGAAAATGTAAAAACAACAATTGCACTAAATAACGGGATAAGGCCCTCATTCGAACTTGCGATAACCATCCCCTCAGGAATACCGCTGACAAACAAATATAAGTTTTTATCTTCTATAGTTAAAGGATAAAATGCAATGAATTCTTGCCTCAATTGCTCGATTGCTGGTACCTCATAATTATTGAGTGGATGGTTAATCGCAAAATCCATTACATTCCGAATCTTATAATGCAAATTGATTTGTTTCTCTTCTACTTGCTTTGTTTTGTATAAAACCTTTCCGTTCTCATCGGTAACGATTACTTTTAATGCACTTTGTTCCATTTCAAATTTTAGATTTTCTGATTCAATCATTTGTTGTAATGCTTCTAAACTATTTTCATTGCTGGCTAGATCCGCGGCACGCTGCGCTTGATCATTTATTTCCTGCATCCCTTGACTATAATCAATCTTAACTGCCGGGTTGATATTCAAAGCAAACGAAAGTGCGGCTTTTGCTCCAAGTAAACCTAAAAATGCACAAAGAATAAAAGTCGTCAATAATTGAATTCTAATGCTTCTACGAACTTTTGTTATAGCAGTTACAATGAACATTTTTAGTTTGTTTAATAAGAAAAGGAATGGCTTAATGATCTTTCTCAATTTTATAACCTACTCCCCATACGGTTTTTATATATTGTGGATTTCTTGGATTTGTCTCAATTCTTTCTCGAATTTTTCGTATATGTACCATTACCGTATTTTCAGATTGTATAGCCTCTTCCTTCCAAACCTTTTCATAAATTTGCTCAGCGCTCATGACTATGCCTTGATTTCTTGCAAGTAATTCAAGAATAGAAAACTCCCTTGGCGTAAGCTTTACTTTTTCATTGTTGACGATAACTTCATGTGTGTCGGTATTAATTCGCAGATCACCAATCTCTATCTCACTTTCGTTCATACTATCTAGTCTATTCATTTTGATATATCTACGAAGTTGAGATTTTATGCGTGCAATTAGCTCTAAAGGGTTAAAGGGCTTTGTTACATAATCATCTGCCCCTATTGATAATCCAACGATTTTATCCATATCTTGAGACTTTGCTGACAGCATAATAATGGGCATCTCAGCTATTTCCCTTACCTTCATACACATTTCGATGCCATCCACGTTGGGCATCATAATATCTAGAACAATTAAATGCACTTTATGTTTCTTTAAAAGACTTAAGCCCTCCTCTCCATCACTTGCTTCTAGGATATCGTAACCTTCATTTTTTAAATAAATAGCAATAAGATTTCTAATCTCTTTTTCATCATCAACTATCAGTATTGTTTCTTTCGTCATCTAATCCCACCAAATTTCTAATTATATTAAAATATCAGATATCTTAATCTGAATCATAACGTGTGGTTGAATTCCGTTCCAACTGGGTGCTTTGTAGCTGCCGCTTTGCTTTCGCTGCAGATAACATTTGATGTTGGTCATGAAGGCGTTATCACAGGACGTGATGCTTTTAACCTTCGTTCCCCTATATCGCTGATCCCCAAGGAGTCCCCAGTCGTAACGAAAATCAACCTATTTCTATAATATACTTCCTATCAATAATTACACTTCCTAATTTTAACTATTTTTTTATTTTTCGTATATAAAAATAATAAAATTACTCTGATACCGACTTTAATTTTCGTGTATAAAAATAATAAAAACATCCTGCAATACTGACAAAAGCACCAAAGTAAATACCGTATTTCGTTGCTAGCATGGAAATACTTTCAATGTGTTTTCCGAAGAACAAACCAAGTGTAAAGTAAATCGATGTCCAAACTAAGCCTGCTGTGTAGTAATATAAAGCGTATTTTTTAAATGACATGTTATTCATACCTACTAAATATGGAAGTATATGTCTCACAATCGGTATGAAATAGCTTATCACTAAAGCAAAATGACCATACCTATCTATTAATTCTTTTGAATGTAATAAATATTTAGCCTTGTTTTTTTTCACCAATTTATCAAGTATTTTATGACCAAACACCTTTCCAAGAATAAATCCTAAGGAAAGTCCTGAAACTGCGCCAAGATAAGTTAGTACAAAAGCTTTCAACACACTCATTTTTCCTAACGATGATAAAAATCCACCACTCATAACAATCATCTCATCCGGAAGGGGCATACCAACGATTCCTAGCCATAAGCTGAAAAATAAAGCAAAATAACCGTATTGCTCAATATATGATAGAAGATCTTGTAATCCCATTAGCTAGCCCTCACATTTCCAAGTTTGCAGCTGAGTACATAGGCAGGCGGAAGGTTAATCCATACTTTTTCATGTGAAATGTCCTCAAAATAATTTTGGATAAAGGATTTTCTAACAAGTGAATATTGGAATGTGATAAATTCTCCATCTTCTAAGCACTCCTTTACATTTTGTAAAATACGTGATGAAATGGCAGGATTCAATGATGTAAAAGGTAATCCAGATACGACATAATCAATTTTTTTAATATTTAATGCTGACATATAATCGCATAAATCCTCTGCTGAACCATGTATTACGATTATACTCGGCTCATGTTCAAATTGTTCACGAAGCTTTTCACAAAAAACTTTATTATTTTCAATAAGAATTAACTTTGTTGACTGCTCTTTTCTTTTCACTAATTCTTTCGTAAATGAACCCGTACCCGGACCTAGTTCAACTATATATCGGGCATTTTTAAAAGAAATTTGGTCGACCATTTTTTTTGCTAATTTTTTAGAACTAGGTGAAATTGCACCTATCTTTTTTGGATGTTTTAAAAATTCAGTAAGGAACGTTAACATAAATTTTCTCCCCGATCAAAGTATTATTTGAATACTTTTAATATAAAGAGCATTTCTTAAAGATTTCCGAGGAGATTTCTTAAATTTTTCTTAAGAGACCAAAAAAGATTGTTAGGTCATTGGTTCTAATAATTATTTCCTTTACAAAATTGTCATACAATTGCTTCCAGTAGAATAGAAACCTATATAAGGAATAATTGATACGGAAAAATAAGTGGGGTGTGAAAGGATGCTTAAACTAAATAATGCAAAAGAATTGGTACTCGGAATGGTACAACATGACCCATTGTTTGTCGTAATACAAAATACACCTTCAGAAGAAATACTTTATAATGACGGCTATTTAGCGCATATTGAGGAAACAAATTATTATTCTACTTCAGAAGTCGCCAGCTGGTTTGAAATAACGGATGCGATGCTTCGCTATTATATTAAACCCTTCGAACAGTATATTTTTGATAATGCTACGAATAGCCCAAATACAAATATTCGTTTGAACCTTCCTGCCATCTTAAGACTTCGCATGATTTTACTGCTAAAAGATGAACACCGCGTGAAAGGCTTAAAGCTTTTACTAGGAATTGATGACAATGGTCAACACATCAAACACCAAATAACTGCAACAACTATGGGTACTGATGATTTAGCGAACAAGGTTGATGTTCTTGGAAATGTTCTTCAGCAAATGATACAAACTGGGCTATTTAATATTCTTCCCGACGAAGAACATGGCACCCTACAAGTGACGATCAATCAAGACTTTCTCGCACAAAAAATTCAATTAGTATCCTCTGAATCGGATCTTCAAGTAGAAGAAATTCAAAAAGAAACAGCTGAGATTAAGCTAGAAAACGAAAATTTACAAAGACAAATTTCAGAACTCCAAGAACATAGTGTGAAGGATATTGTGCAAAAAATTCGTGAGCGTCATATTGAAAATGAAATTGTGTCGACATTACGGACAGAAGCATTACAGCAATATTCTATAGAGAATAATGCAGGCTATTTCAGAAAACTTTTTCGTCCCTCTCAAATTGAGATGGAAAAAGAACAATTTGTGTTAGGTTATATTTCGAAGCACCTAGAAGAACGTTTAGAAGTAGCACTGAATAATTATTATGGCGAATAAATATCTTCAAGCTGTTGGTACATGTAAAATTGTCATCATTGGGCGAAGAACATGATGGAGTCTTTTTTAAGAAGCCATTCATGTTCTTTTTTTATCGCACAGCTATTTAGCTCCCACTGTTTAGAGTTGCATTGTATAGTAATTTATTTTTTAAAAATTAGTTTTATAATCATTATAAAGAACAGTCGAAGGGGTGAATTGTATGGCAATGATTGAGGTCAATAATCTAACAAAAAAGTTTGGAGATTTTTATAGTGTACAGAATGTGGACTTACAAATCGAAAAAGGTGAAGTGTTCGGATTTCTAGGACCCAATGGTGCAGGTAAATCTACAACAATTCGGCACTTAATGGGCTTCTTACAGCCGACACAAGGTCAGTGTTATATTAAAGGGTTAGATTGTCGCCAATCTACAGCCGAAATTCAAAAATTCGTAGGCTATTTACCTGGCGAGATTGCATTTATCGATAAAATGACTGGACAACAATTCATCAAATTTATTGCCCAAATGCGAGGGTTAAATGATTTAACAAGAGCTCATGAACTCATGCAATACTTTGAATTAAATGCTACTGGGCTTATTAAGAAAATGTCAAAGGGTATGAAGCAAAAAGTAGGTCTCATCTGCGCATTTATGCATAACCTAGAGATAGTTATTCTAGATGAACCGACAAGTGGATTAGATCCTCTTATACAAACAAAGTTTATCGATTTTATTTTAACTGAAAAAGAAAAAGGAACGACCATATTCATGTCCTCTCATATGATTGAAGAAATTGAAAAAACTTGTGACCGTGTAGCAATCCTTAATGCCGGCAAGATTGTTGCAACAGAAGCAATCGCCGACTTAAAAAAGCTAAAATCTAAAAAGTATTTAATTGAATTTCAAAGCGAGCAAGAACTATCTCGTTTTTCAGGCGAGCAACATACTATAGAACAAATTGGGCCAACACAGGCAATTATAAAAGTTCAGGGTAATGTCCAAACATTACTGCATACATTAGCAGACTATAAAATTAATGACCTCGATATCATTTCACAATCACTTGAAGATATATTCATGCATTACTACGAAAGTGGAGGGAAAGAGTCATGAATTTTACTTTGGTAAAACATGAGATGCTAGCTACTATTAAACTTTTTAGTATTATACTCGCTGTATTAATGCTCTATATTATTAGTATTGTCTATATGTATAACCCTGAAATGAGCAATACTCTTAATAAGCTTACCGAAACAATGCCAGAATTGATGTCAGCATTTGGTATGAGTAATATAGGCAATTCATTAATTGAATTTCTATCTACTTATTTGTATGGATTTTTATTACTTGTTTTGCCGTTAGTCTTTATTATTATGTTGGCAAATAGACTAATGATGGGCTATATCGATAACGGTTCCATGGCATACTTAATTGCAACACCGAATACACGTTTTAAAATTGTCTTCACGCAAGCATTTTTTTTGGTTGCCAGTATCTTTATACTGCTCATGGTAACAACTTTAATAGCCATCTTATTTTCAGGGATTCTATTCCCAAACGAACTGGATTTAAGCGCTTTTTTGACATTAAATATCGGTCTTTTTTTCTTACACTTTGCCATTAGTGGCTACTGCTTTTTAGTATCCTGCAGTAGTAAAGATTTAAGAACCTCTTATGCATATAGTACAGGGATTCCTATTCTTTTTTATTTAATTCAAGCGCTTAGTAATATGGGTGGTTCTTTAGAAAAGTTTAAGTACTTCACCATTTATTCATTGTTTGCACCTGAAAAATTAATGACTCAAAATAGCTCGTCCATTTGGATGCTAGGAGCATTGTTTGTAATCGGGCTACTATGCCATATGCTAGCTATTCGTGTTTTTGTTAAACGTGATTTGCATTTGTAAATGCTAATGTTAAGAATCTGCTTGCTTTCTTGTAGCAACCAGATTCTTAACATTAGGAAAATAAAAACTCATTGCTGCTAAGATGCCAAACTTCCAAGGAAGCGCAATAACCTAAAATGAATCATGGCTAACTCCTCCACATTTAAATTCTCATCTTCACTGCGTAACCACTCTTGAATAACACCTAAAATCGCGGAAGTTAAAAAAGCCTCAAAATATTGTAGAAACTCTGGGTCAAGCCCTTCTTCTTGAATCACAGAGATTCTATCCAAAATATGATTACTAAAAACTTTCTTCATTCTCCTGTTAAAGGCGGGGCTCCCCTGCTCTCCTAAAATAATTCGAAAAGCTCTTGCATGCTCTTTTATAAATTGAAATACTGCAATAAATGGCTGATATAGTTGGCCTATTTTTATCGAGTGAAAAGCATCTAGCGGTTGAACGTTTTTTACATAGCTCTCTAGTTCATTTAATAATTCCTGCTGTAAATCCTCCATTACTTCAAATTTATCTTTATAATGTAGATAAAAAGTTCCTCGATTAATGTTTGCAGTAATTGCTAGGTTTTTTACTGTTACTCGCTCAAAGCCTACTTTCTCTATTTGTACAAGTAATGCAAGTTTTATAGCTCGTTTCGTTTCAAAATTCATGATATCGTGAATAGACATTTAGAACCCCCCATTGTATTATCACTTTATTCCGTTAGTATTTAGCAATGTTGTTAGATGGTTACCTCATTAATTACAACAAGTTCAAAAAGTAGTAGTTATTACAGCATTTACCTTATTTATCGGGTCTTTTTTATTAATTTCCAACAATCTAATTTAGTAAAATAGTTATTTTTTTTAATTTTTAAGCGGTAAACATTCTTAGTTGTTAAAAACTGCAATATTACTCATCGAATTGTTTGGATTAGGCAATCAGATTACATCCAGCTCGAAAATGTTGAAATCCAAAATCACTTAACACTTTTTAGTTATTTGTTTATTGTAATTCCCAATTCACTGCCTTAAAATTTCAGGTATCAACACTGTGTTCAGTAAAGGAGAGTTGGATATATGGGAAACAATGCAATTTCATTAAACTCCATAGAAAAAAAGTTTCACCAAAAACAAGTAATTGCCCCGCTTTCCTTAGAAATTCCTAAGGGACAGCTTATTGGCTTACTTGGCTCTTCAGGCTGTGGGAAAACGACGTTAATTAAAATGATTATGGGAATGATCAAGCCCGATAATGGTCATATTCAAGTGTTAAATCATACAGTCCCCCATAAACAATTACTGACAGATATCGGTTATATGGCACAATCTGATGCACTGTATTTGGATTTAACCGGTGAAGAGAATCTCCATTTTTTTGCTAAACTTTATCGATTATCCAAAAAAGAACGTGTGGAGCGTGTCAATTATGCTGCAAGCCTTGTTCATTTAACGGATGATTTAAATAGTAAAGTGTTGAATTATTCTGGGGGGATGAAACGGAGATTATCCCTTGCAATTGCCCTTATCCAAAATCCCCAGTTGTTGATTTTAGATGAGCCAACTGTTGGGATTGATCCCGTATTGAAAAAAGAAATTTGGCAGGAGTTAATTCGTCTAAAAAATGATGAGCATAAAACAATATTAGTAACGACACATGCAATGGATGAAGCAGAGCGCTGTGATCAGCTAGCTATGCTACGCAATGGTCATATTATCGCGCATGGTACACCTCATGAATTAAAAGCTCATTATCAGGCAAAGGATTTTGATGAAGTGTTTTTAAAGGCTGGAGGTGAAGCACTATGAGAATCGGCGCAATTGTTACTAGAATTATGCAGCAAATGATACGTGATAAACGTACACTTGGCTTATTATTTTTTGCCCCTCTTCTTGTGCTTCCGTTAATGTATTTTGTTTTTAATAGTAACGAACCTGACATGACACTAGTCGTATCAAATGGTCCTGCATCGATAATTGAAAAGCTAGAAGATGCGGATTTTCACGTTATCGAAAAAAATGATTTTTCTATTGCCAGTCTAAAAGATGAAAAATATGATGGCTGGTTAGCTTTTCAGCAAACTCAATTAAAGCTCACAATATTAAATGATGATCCTTCAACAGCTAAGGCTTTAAAGATGAAGCTTTCTCAGGTTTTACAGCCTGTACAATCTGCCATGATGAAGTTGACGACCGATTATGTATATGGCGATGAAAATACAGCTATTTTTGATATTTTTAGCCCGATGCTAACAGGCTTCTTTGTGTTCTTTTTCGTCTTTTTAATTACAGGTATAGCGTTGTTAAAAGAACGAACTTCAGGGACTTTGGAACGCTTACTAGCGACACCGATTAAACGTTTTGAAATTGTTGCTGGTTATATGATCGGTTATGGATTGTTTGCTTTTATTCAAACGAATATTATCGTGCTATTCGGGGTTTATGTCCTTGATATAGTACACGTCGGCTCCATTTGGCTTGTGCTACTAATCAATATTGTTGTTGCACTTGTTTCATTATCATTAGGAGCTCTGTTATCAAGTTTTGCCGCTTCAGAGTTTCAAATGATGCAATTTATCCCGCTTGTCATTGTGCCGCAAATTTTCTTTTCAGGTATTTTCCCACTGGATAATATGGTGGTGTGGCTACAAAATATAGGTCGAATTATGCCACTATACTATGCCGCTGACGCGTTGAATGGGGTTATGTATAAAGGATATACCTTTAGTGAAATTCTAGACGACTTAGCGATACTTGCTTGCTTCGCTCTTGTATTTATTACATTAAATATTGTAAGTCTCAAAAAATATCGATCATTATAATTAAACGGTTCTGCTCAAAAATGGGCAGAACCTTTTTTCTTATAAACCAGGAACATCACCATAACGTGGCGCTGATTTCCGTTCCGGCTGGACGCTTTGTAGCTGCCGCTTCGCTTTCGCACAGAGTAAAGCTTCCCGGGCGCGTCCAATGAGCCGCTTGAGGCGGCAGATGTCTTTTGCGCGAAAGCGTAGTGCTCACGCAGCGACAGCGCCAGATTGTTGGTCACGAAGGCGTTATCATAGGACGTGTTGCTCTTAGCCTTCATTCCCCTATCTGCTCGCTCCATGGTCTCGGGCCAACAGATGTTTTCCGCGCGCAAGTGGAGGAAGCAGCTCGGCGCTCGCCCACAGGAAAGCGAGTAGCCTGGAACAGAAATCAACCTACGTTATGAAGACACAACACAAATATTCAAAAATAGAAAATTACACCAAAATTCCATTAGCAAAAGTACTACTATTCATCTATACTAATTTTACAGATAATGGTCTTGAATTTCGTGTACGGACATATCGAAACGAAAATGACTTACAATAAAAAGCCTAAAAATAAAGGTGTGTAAAGATGAATACGATTATAGAAATACAAAACATCTCTAAACAGTATAGAGGTAAAAAAATCTTAGAAAATGCTACATTTTCTATTTACGCTAATCAAATTATAGCTATTGTAGGAAAGAACGGAGCAGGTAAGAGTACCCTTCTAAAGATTATTGCGGAATTAGTTGACGCTGACAGTGGTTCTATTGTGAAACATCGACAATCATTAAAAATTGGCTATGTGCCAGAAGTGACCCCTTCACAAATTTTGTTTACGCCTGAAGAATATCTTTATCATATGGGTAGTATTCGAGGTATGACCAAAAAACAACTACAACAAAAAATAAATGAGTTACTTGAATTATTTCATTTACAGGAAGCTCGCAACATTCGAATTGTTAACTTTTCTAAAGGGATGAAGCAAAAGGTTATGATTATGCAGGCAATGCTTGAAGACACGGATCTGCTAATCTTAGATGAGCCACTATCAGGACTTGATCCTAAAGCCCAAAGTGATTTAGAAGAAACCCTTTCAATATTAAAGGCTAAAGGGTTAAGTATCGTTTTAACATGTCACGAACCAAAATTACTTCAATATCTTGTTGATACCGTTCTTATTATTCAAAATAACAAAGTCAATCAAACTGATGCATTACATAAGAGTCATACATTGAAAAATAAATTAATTTTTGAGATTACAAGCGTGAATTTATTGGATGACATGCTACCTATTCTTGAAATTCAACAACAAAATCTTTTAATCAATGGTTGTTACGAGGTCATCACCATTATTAAGGCAGAGGAAACAGAGCGAGTATTATTAGAGCTACTACACAAAAAATCCTCTATTAAACAATTAATCCCGATCAATGAAAAGGAGGAACAATTCTATACCCATTTTTAATGAGGAAGAATAGACGCCGATATGACTAGTTTATTACGCTATCAATTTATTAATTATTTAAGAACCTATCAATACGTTCCACCTTTTTCAATTTTCATATTATGTCTTGTTGTTAATTATACTTTTGTTCCAAATCCAATTTTAGATAGTTATTCGTTTACAGCTATCATTCTATTTTTTCTAATGGGATGGTTTACAATTACTCTATTTCACGCGGAAGATGAAGGACAAAAAGTAATTACAACACTTCATGCCAAAAGTCGAACACACTATAATTTAGGAATTTTTATTCTTTGTGTACTTATTGGTTTATTCTTAAGCTTTGTATCAGTAGTCTACCCTACCCTTATTGGCGCCTTTGGAGAAAAACCAAGATTTATACATCAATTACTAGGATTCCTCTCACATTTTAGTTTATCTGTACTAGCGATTGCACTTTCAGCTATATTTACGAGAGAACTCGTTAAAAACAAGCAAAATACTTGGTGGGGTGTACTTGGCATCTTAATTGTGTCTGTCGTTATTGCTACTTTAAAAGAGACAATTCTTCAGATCAAAGGGCTCATTTGGTTATTTCCCCCTGTCCGTCTTTCATTGGAAATGATGGGCTCAGAAGACTCTATTAAATCAATTCCTAACAGTTTTTATCGGCAATTTACTTGGATCTTCGCCTATTCGGCCTTCGTCATCATGTTGTTCTTCCTCCTTTCAAATCGAAAAAGGAGATAAATTTCTAAAGAAGGAGAGTTCTTATGGTTCATAAAACTAGAGTGCTAATTGTAGAAGATGAAGGTGATATTGCAAATATCATAAAAGACTACTTAAGCGTCAACGATTTTGATCCTCATATCGCTGGAACTGGTCATGAGGCAATCCATTATATGAAAGAAAACTCTCCTGACTTTATCATTCTTGACCTTTCTCTCCCTGATTGCGATGGAATCGAATTATGCCGCCAAATTCGTGAAAATAGTAATGTTGCTATACTAATTTTAAGTGCCCGCAGCAGTGATACTGATAAAGTTCTTGGTTTAGGATTCGGTGCGGATGATTATATGACAAAGCCTTTTTCCTTAAGTGAGCTTGTAGCTAGAATAAACGCCCATTTACGGAAACAGGATCGATGGCTGCAGGACAATGCGAGCCAGATGGATATAATTCGAATCGATCATATGGAAATCAATAAGAATGAGTATACTTTTTCCTGTGATAAAAAGCATGTTCCTCTATCTGCAAAAGAATTTGAGCTACTATTTTTTCTAATGAAAAACCGTAATCAGGTTTTCTCCAAAAATCAGTTACTTGATGCAGTTTGGGGCTATGACACATATGGTGATGAAAATACGATAACCGTTTACATTAGGCGTCTACGCGAAAAAGTTGAAAACGATCCATCTCGTCCCGTCTATATTCAAACTGTTTGGGGCGTTGGCTATAAATTTACTACTCAAAACTATTCGTAGGAGAGCACAATGTATTTAAAAAATTGGATGAAGAGTTGGTTATGGGCGATACTACTCTGTGTTTTAGTGTTGTTTATTTGTTTCCTAACATTATTTTTTACAAATATAAATCGCAATGAGAAACCTCAAAATGAATACGTTATCAATCAAATTCGTTTAACAGTAAATGAACTATTATTGTACATAGAAGATCATTTTACAAGTATCGAACAAAATACAAATTTACACAGTTCCCTCCAAGAAATGAGTAATAGCGAAGGAATAGATATTACAGTTGTTCAATTAGATGGGAAAGTTATTTTTAATTCAATCGAGGGAGACCCTTCACAGTGTATCAACTTAGAAGAGGATTTACATTATGATTTATTTACGTCTCAGCAACAACCGGGGATTATTAAAATTGCCTTTCCTATAATTAATCAGACGAATGAACAACTAGGGAACGCTATTTTCACCATTGATAAAGATGTACTCTTACCCGTAGAACAGTCTAGTATTAGCAATTTTATCATTTTATTCATAAGTGGTTTATTATGTATTTTAATTTTAGGACTTGCCTTGTACATTGTAAGAAAGTCTAAAAAGGAGATTTTACTGCCTTTAAATCATTTGAAAAAAAATTCCGAAGAAATTATCAAAGGTAATTATGAACAGAAAACTGGATATTCGCGGGCAGATGAAATCGGTGAATTGTATGCAGTGTTTGATCAAATGCGCTTGGAAATAAAAAATCTTACGATACAACGAGATGAGCAAGAACAAAACCAAAAAAAGCTTATATCTAGTATTTCGCATGAAGTAAGAACACCTCTAACAACCATAAAAGCTTATTTAGATGCTATTTCTGACGGAATTTGTCCAGACATGGATTCGCTTATGTCATATATTCAAATCATGCAGACAAATACAGAAAAAATGTCTCGGTTAATTGATGATTTATTTATTCACACGTTGAAGGATCTTGGACATATCCCAGTTAACTTAACAGAGCAATATAGCAAAGATGTCTTTACGAATATATTTCATCCAATTCGTCATTATGTCCAAACGACTGGCATTCATTTTATCGAGCCAGAATATATCCCTAATGTTCTTATTCAAGTAGATAAGCATCGACTAGAGCAAGTACTTTCAAACCTTATTACGAACGCACTAAAGCATACTACTAAAGGTGATTCAATAACCGTTTCTATTAATGTTGAACGCCAATTACTATACATTAATGTCATAGATACTGGTAATGGAATGCTTCCTGAGGATATGCCTTTTATTTTTGAACGCTATTTCAGAGGTATTCAGGCTACAGGTGAGACTGCAGTGAAAAATGAAGGGGCAGGACTCGGATTATCTATTTGCAAGCATATTATGGAAGCACATAATGGTTCGATTTCTTTTAACAGTAAGCAAAATGTAGGAACAACATTTACGTTAACACTTCCTATTACTTAAATTTCTCTAGAGGATTATTTCGAAAAATTAAGAATATAAGTAATGAAAGTCAGAAAAAAATTGGAGAGTGAAGACATGATTCATGACATAGGGGAATATGTAAAATATTTAGATGGTGTTCATAAACGAACGATGCAATATATGAAGGCAATACCTAGTGAACTTTTAGAATGGAGGCCCTCTGAAGATAAATTTTCTTTAGGTGATTTATTGCGACATATCGCATCATCTCGTTTAATGTTTCTCGGTATTTTTGAACACGGCTCGTGGACTTATGCAGGACATGATATTAGTAAAGGGGCTTCCATTGAGGATATTTCAAATTATTTAGAGTCATGTCAAGCTAAATTAACAGAGGGGCTTTTGAAAATTGGTAACGATGTGTTGTTAAAAAAGGTTTTAACCCTTCATGGTCATGAAGTAAGTGCTTGGAGAATACTTATATCGATTCCCGAACACGAAACCCATCATCGTGGACAAATCTCTACATATTTACAAATGAACAAAATTGAACCCCCTCAAATTTTCGGATTAAAAATTGAGCAGGTAACGACAAAATAATTTATAAATGAGCTTTGGACAACATTTTATATCCAAAGCTTATTTTTGTCTTTATATAAAATTTCACTATGTTATATCCACTGTTTATAAGATCTCCACCAACCTACTTTTACAGCTATAAATTATGATTTTCAAATCTACTAATATGTTGTAAGAATTTATTAATAATTTAATAAGGACCTTATAATAATTCCCCCTTACACTAAAAGTAATACATTTGAAGGAGGTATTCTCGTGGATAAAGAGGTACTTATTCATGCTCAAAATCTATGTAAGACATATTCCACAGGTAGTGAGCAATTTCATGCAATAAAAAATATTAATATCGAAATATATAAAGGAGATTTTACTGTCATTATGGGGAACTCTGGTTCAGGTAAATCGACGCTGCTTTATCTTTTAAGTGGTCTTGACTCTATTACGGCTGGAGAAGTTTATTTTCATGGAGTAAGGCTGGATACATTTACTGAACAGCAGTTAGCTACATTTCGTTCTAAAAAAATTGGTTATATTTATCAAAGTAGTAATCTCGTTCCGGATATGACATTGCTAGAAAACATCACCCTCCCAGGGTACATTGCAAAATATCCTAAAAAAGATGTGATAAAAAAAGCGGAGATGCTATTAAATAAAATGGGAATTGAGGAGCAACGGAATCGATTACCTTCGCAAACCTCTGGTGGACAGCAACAAAGAGCTGCTATTGCTAGAGCATTAGTCAATGACCCAGAGATTCTATTTGCAGATGAACCAACGGGTAGTTTAAATTACGATCAAGGAGTAGCGGTCCTAGATATTTTAACGAATTTAAACAAAAAAGGTCAGTCTGTAGTAATGATTACGCATGATATAAAAGCTGCCTGTCGTGCTAATCGGCTTATTATCATTCAGGATGGAAAAATTGGAGGTATTTTAAACTTCGATCAATACGATGATGCTAGCATACAAGAGCGTGAACATA
>Ga0209676_1000985_pt1 | contig 33972 bp, 40 predicted proteins | sample AraplaCvi_mLB_r2_FD_184282 | JGI IMG/M metagenome (GOLD analysis project Ga0209676, IMG submission 184282) | Arabidopsis root microbial communities from North Carolina, USA - plate scrape MF_Cvi_mLB_r2 (SPAdes) (version 2) | ecosystem: Host-associated > Plants > Roots > Endosphere | place: USA... | reverse complement strand
CAATAACCTTCCCCTCCTTGGGATGTCCATCATTCGAGTTTAATTTTAAGGAGGGACCTACTATGAAACTAACCATTTGCTATGATGGACAATTTTATATAGGGCTAATAGAAAACATTTCCGAAAACAAATACAAAGCATACCGGTATATTTTTGGAAAAGAACCTAAAGATCAAGAAGTCTATGATTTTGTAAATACGAATTTGTTGGATTTTATCAAAAATAATGATAAACATAGCGGAATACCTATCCAACAAAAAAAAGTAAAAAAAATCAACCCTAAAAGACTTCAAAGAAAAGTAGCGAAAGAACTGAAAAAACCTAGTATTTCAACTAAGGCTGAAGAAGCGATTAAAGCAGAATTGGATCTTAGAAAAAAAGAAAAATCTGTTACCTGCAAACGACTAAAAGAAGAACGTAAAGAATATATTAGGAATATCAAAGTTCAAAAGTCTAAAAATAAACATAAAGGTAGGTAATTCATTCTTTTTACTGACAACATTAGTTGTCAGTTTTTTATTATTTTAATATCAGCACAATCGGGAATGTTGTCTATTGCCTTGCATATCATTTCCTTAACTTTTTCTTTATCCATATCCTCACCTACTTTTATTTCTAATGTTTAATCTTTTTTGTGTTTTTCGACATGCTGTAAAGCCGTTTCAAAGCCATTTAAAATACTTTCCGTCGTTATAAATCCTTCGCCATTGTCATAACTAAAATATAACGCTAAGTAATTCAAAAACTCTCGACTTTCTTCATCTGACAAGGTTTCGACAACATTGGGTAAATCTTTTAAATCCATAAAAACAAATTTTTTTGCTGCACAATATGTTTCAATTGGACATATTGTGTCCATCTTGTAATGTAATTTTCAACTAATATCTTTCTCCAATTTAGTTCCTCCTACACATTTTCTTCCGATTAATCCTCATACGGTCTATATTTCTTCCGAAGCAATTCGAGTTCATCTTTTTTCTCAAGTAACATGCTTTTTAAGAACATTTTAGGTTGTTCTTTAGCAACTATTAATTTTCCATCTTTCACTAATTGCCCTAGCCTGGCCGTTGATATTTCTAATATCGATGCTGCTTCAGCTCCAGACAATAATTCTTCATTTAAAAATCCTAGAAGTTCTTCAGTTGATGTAAATTTATATTCCATAATTTCACCTCACTTTAATATAAACATAAGTCTTGCAGTGTGGATCAGAATTGTGATTCCATACAGGGCTATCAATACGTTATCTAAGATTGAACGATCTTGGAGATCAACATACTTCAGTATTATAACTGTACTAGCAAGCAGCAAGGCCATATTTACATAACCAAATTTTTCAAGTACCTTTTTCATATATACAAATAAGTGGATGTGTTATAATTTTATTAAAGAAGGAGGGTTAACCTCCTTCCAATGTTACTTGCGACGATTCTTCTTGGCCGGAGAGCGTCGCTTTTTCTTTTTTCCTTGCTTCATGTCGTAAATGTCTTTCAAGGCTGATGTAAAAGCCTTGAATGTTGTTGCGACAAGTGCGACAGTTGCAAGGACTTTTTCAAATTCATCCACTTATATTCACCTCCTTTATATTCTTATTATACCATCCCTGTTTATAAAAGTAAATAGATTTTGTATAATTTTTTGTATTTTTTTCTATTTTTTTCCTTTGTTGTAGAGAACGAAAAACACATATAGACAATAATATTATGACAAAAGTTAACTTTCCAAAAAATACCACTTACCGCGATACTGCTCTTTTTTCTTTTTTTGGCTCGGTGAGTACTGGAGGGAGATGGGCGACCCGTGGTGGTTGTCAATCCTAATTTGCGGTACCGGACCGAAGGGAGGATAAGGAGCAAATTGGGATTGATGACCTCACAACACCCGAACCCTCTTGGCATTGAACAAACCACCGTTTGTTCCTGCCTACCGGCGAGGGCCGGAAGTTTTGAAACCTGGGTTTCAAACCGCCGGAGGCTAATGCCATCCAAGGGGCTCCCTTGGTCGCAAGTTTGAGGGGCGAAACCCTCAAGGTCTTTTGCATGCTAAAGCATGCTTTATTTTAATCTTTTAATCAATTTCAAAATAGAAAGATACGACTATTTATCTTTCAATGTGTCTGAGCGCTCCTAAAACAATCGGTAAAGCCTTAAAAGCTTTTTTCTTAAGAAAAAAAGTCCGCCTTAAGGCGAACTCAGTAATAATAAAATACAGATTGCTTTAAGCAATAGCAATTTTTAAGAACAAGAAGGCATTTATAATACCTGGCTCTATTTCATCATTTACAATACATTTTGTAATTCTACCCACGCTCTGCCATACATTCTCACGTGACGTTTTGTTAAAAAAGAATTATCGTATTTGCACTTTACTGGCGGACTCATTTTACATATAAACGCAGGTTGCATTTCACCAGCAGCCCGAACGCTAATTATTGCATGATGTGCAGGTAATCTATAAGCATCATCTATCGAGATCGTGTCCTCAAAACGATGTCGTGATAAATCAAATGTTTTCGTATGGTCGTTCATGAACAAGAACTGTTGCACGCCACCGCCTTGTAAATTTTCTTGCAGTGTTGGCGAAAGTTTATTCCAATGATGAAACGCATATAACGAACCTAAGCGTTCTTTACGCCCTTCTGTACCAATACGCCCCATTAGTTTTGTTAAGCCTTCAGAATCGTATTGCTCCGGCTCGTTAAATACGATAAAGCAGCCGTTCTTTTGTTCGTCTTTTGACATCAATAAGCGCGTCATAAATGTTTTAAGCGTTATCCAATGTACTAGCGTTTTAACTGCATGTTCACCAAGTCCACGGCCATTTGGTACTCGAACAATTATTACCTTACCTTCTGCCATCCATTTTCCAAAATCTAATCCAGGTAATGGGTCTTGTGCAAAAATATCAAATAAACGTTCATTGCCAAAAAAACGATTAAGACGACTTAATATTGCATCACATTTATTTGCAAGCGCATCATTATCGCCCCACTGTAAAAGTTCATTGGCTAATCGTATATTACCCTCTCGCATTAGTTGTTCGATGCGATTAATGCGAAAATCTTCGTCCTCAATAATCCGCTTGATTGCGTACAAACTTCCACCACTTGCTTTAGCTGCATCCGTCAAATACTTCTCTGAACGATTAAGCCCGCTAAGCTGCATAAAGTCAATCATTTCATCAGCAAAACGACTCGCACCATTACGGCCCAGTGCCTTTACGACTTCAGTTAAATCCATTGGTGGTACATAATCTTCATCATTCAAGTTTAAATCTATGATATTTTCAGGAGGTAATGAATCACGTATTCCATCAGCCATACCACGTGAACCTTCCTCAACAATTGCATCAATCACTACGAAACTAATGCCATGCTTTAAGTTACCATCAACAACCCATTTTTTTATTGCAGTATCTTTACCAGCGCCCTGTCCTCCTATAAATGTATAACCTCGATAAAAATTATCAGGATTGTTCACTGGCATAAATACTGGAATTTTTTCATCTTTAACTTCTGCAACACCTATCTGTATCCCTCGCTTGTCACGCATTACTAAAGGTATTTCAACTTCTGGTCGTTTCTTAACATTTAAAACATCAGCGTATTTACGCTGAAGATCTTTACTTGGCATCATTAGCGCTAATTTGCTCATTTCATCAGAACTTACAAGATTTGCGTTTGTATCTAGGCGTGTCGGTTGTGATAGTTGTAGTGTGTTTAATTCGCTCAATAAACGTTCTTGTTTACGTTTCTGTGTAATTTTAACTCCGTGTAATTCATTTGTATCCGTTAAATCTTGCATCGATAATGCCAATGATTCTGATAAACTATCACGTGTCAAGCGATCATGCGAATGAGCAGCTGTACGAATATGTGCCCGAAAAACAGGCAAATTACCTTTGTCACGGTTTAACCTTGTTGTTCCTATTTCATCTTCAAGTGCGTATACTTTTTTGATTAACGATTCTTTTTGAACAGACTTATCGCTTTTAAAAAAGGAATTACTAAATGCTTGAAAAACATCTGTAATCAAATCGTTAATTTCATTTACAATTGCAGCTACACTAATCTTTAAAGTATTGCCTATGCGTTTTTGGTTAAGTCCAGGACGTTGTGGTACTTTGCCTTGTAACGCTTTTTCATAAGTCCATTGTGCTGTTTTAACCCATTTATTACGATTTTCAGCTTCTGCACATACTGATAATCGAGCTATATCACCATCATACATTAATTCATCAATAGTACTTAGTATGTTCGCTACTGGATTTTTAATATCGGCACTGTTTGTATTAAGAGAAAAAATGTCATGCTTTAAGTAACATAACTCTTGTATAACGGTGTTATCAGTAGGGATTTGCAAATCCTCTGCGGAGGCTTCTGTAAATGTGACACTCATTTTATTTTCAATTTTACGTTTTAATTTTTTTGCTTGATATTCAGAAGTTGCTATGTAATATTCAACGGATTTACGCCCATTGTTTTGGCGAAACACCACATCAAACCAAAACACATCTTTTTCGCGATAAGTAAATTTAAAACCATCACGTTCTAAACGTGTGCCTGGACGCTCATACATCTCATACATCTTATATAGTGACCGCCACAAGCGCTTATTATTATTCGTAATATCGGAATGTGGAGTAATTTTGTAAACTACAATAGGATTGCGTTTATATTCAAAAAAAGTAGGTAACGTTTTGCTCTTTTGCGTGGCGGATATTATTGAGGTTTCTTCACGTAAGGCTGGAAATTTATCTACATATGGTACAGGTAAATACATTACGCCACCACCAAAATGCTAACAGCAAGAATAGATATACCAGTGAAAGCACCTAGCGGTTTCATTATTCCGTTACCGACTAACGAACTTAAAATAACAAAGGCTCCTGTGGCTAGTGCCGAATAGCCGACTATATCCGGCAAAACTTCAACAAACCAATTAAAAGCACTAACAGCAATATCTTTAATGCTGTCGCTTGCAACTCCACTCAACCATTCCGTCATAATAGCACCTCCTAAATTGATTTTAGAAAATCACGAATATCAACGGCTTTTCTCGCTAATAAATATCCGCAAGCCACTCCGATTAACAATTCGATAGCTTTCGAGCGATGCCCTAATGACCATGCTGCGCCCGCAAATACAATAACAAGCACGACACCGTAATCAAACACTGTCATTACTGCGTCAAATACGTTATCAAAAGTAGAAGTTGTTGTTTCAGCAGCAAAGGCGACATTAGGCATTATCAAAAGTGGTAAGGAAAAGAGTGCGGCGAAAGATTTTGGTCGTGATTTTGGTGATGATTTAGGAGTATCCAATTCAGGCTTTATCGTCGTTAAATTAGCGTTCATGTAATCAGCTTTCAGAAAATCGTATTTCGGATTTAAAATCATAAAATCGCACCTCCACGTATATTCTTGATGCCACAAGACGACAATAACTATAAAAGAAAACGAAAGGACGGATATATATGTTCTTTATCGTAGGACTAGGAATCGGCGCTGCTGTTGGTATTGTTGTCAACATCATTGGTTCTGCTGGATAATTCAGCACGTAATCGTTCAATCTTAGACGTTGCTGTTTCTTTCTCTACCGGAATTTCAACGCCTTTTTGCGCCATATCTGCAAGTATTAGTTTTTTAACATACCCAGAAAAGTTCCGCCTTTTAACATGATTTAAAATGCTCTTATCGTTGGTATTATTAATGTTAAACGATACCGATTTCGGAAACTTATTCTTCGCCATATTTCGACCTCCTATTAGTACGGTATGACCGCTAATAGCGTTTTATGCAAAAAAAAAGGCGGTATTTAACCGCCTTTTTTATATAAAAGCTAATAGCAATGTATGCTATCTAGCTTATGCGTGAAGTTGTTAGTAGGTGCATATTCATATAAATTTATTTTTCGTCAATTTCAAACGTTTTGGAATTAACATAACAATCTGTAGAAGACCAATTTAATTGATTGCTGAGCTGTGTATTAATGGGAATAATACGCCACGCTGTAAGACGATTCGAGACATATAGTTATAGGCAAACAATATTTTCAAATTGTCTCACAGTGTTACAGGTAAATATTTCTTTACTGAAGCTTGGCCAATATCAGATGAAAAAAGATGAACAATTTCTCTTGGCCAAAATTCCTGATTCATCTAAAAGCCGAACATTCGATTTTTATTTCAGTTCTTTTTTTATTGCATAAATAGTGTTTCTTGCAAGCCCCGTTTCACGATGAATATTTACTACTGATTCATTTTGTTTTAATAAACGAACAACTTCATTATAAATAAGACGGTCCTTTCCCTTTGCTTCAGTATGATATTTTCTCGGCTTTCCTTTGAAAGCCCCGCGTTCTTTCGCAATAGCAATTCCTTCACGCTGCGCTGTTCTAATCCGATTTCTTTCTTCCTCTACCATCCATGAAAGAAGTGTCAAAACTAAATCAGACACCAACTGTCCGACACCTTCTAATTCTTTATATTTACGTGTATCAAGGATTGGCATATTTAAAACAACAATATCAATTTCCTCCTCGATTATGTTCTTCCATTCATTAAGAATTTCTTGTTTATTACGTCCAAAACGGCTTAAATCATGGACAACTAAGACATCACCAAACCGCATTTTCGATCTCATTTCACGAAAAACTACTCGAGAAAAATCTTTCCCTGACTTTTTCTCTGTAAATATTTTTTCGCAACCAAAAGTTTCAAGCTCCTTAAGTTGGCGTTCTAAATTTTGATCAGCGGAACTAACCCTCGCATAACCTATAATCATTACTTTTCAACTCCTCTTATAGAACAACTTATAATGAACATTCTAACACGTTGATATTACTACATTTTTATTCATTCATTTAAAGTCTACTTAAAATGAACATTTTCTTAAGAAATATGCCACTAAAGGCTGGTTATTAATAGGCTGCTTTTCTTTTCAATTCGATGAATACGAAATTTATCTACGTTATAGTGTCTGCGTACGCTGTGGTGTTTTAATTTTTTGTGAGCTAATAAAACACCATCCCTTTCTTGTGGATGTTTGTTATAATTTGTAATGTTAGTTAAAACTTAATTTATACGAATGGGAGTTGTTTATATATGACACCTGAAGTAATTACAATGTCATTTGGAAGTATTGAAACTGGATTAACTGATCTTAAAATAACTATTGAAGGTGAGTCTGACATGCCTTTTTGGAATCATGATTTAAAAGTTAAGGCTATTCTTGCATTGTTAAATTCAATTGATATTAAACATTATTACGAGGACAATCTTCAAGACGAAGGATACCAATCAGCGAGGGAAATTATTAATAGTACTAAGTACGCTTTTGGTCTAGATGTAACTTGATTAATAACAATTACATATAAAGGTGGCGCTTTGGGCTATTCGTATGTACAGAATTTAAAATTGCAGCATTTTAGCATGGTAGGATCCAGAGATTGATAATGTTTTTTCAATAAGAAAGGTGAAAATAATGTTTTTAATTACAATTATAACCTTATTTATAGCTTGGGAAACCTATAAATATACATATTATAAAGGAAAAAAATTTAACAAATTAAAGAAAGATTTAAATGATTATATTGTAAACTGCAATGAGTTAAACGAACATATTGAGAATCTCAAAGAAACTTATTCAGATGTTAAAAAAAATAACTATGGGACTGCTGAATTAAATGATGCAAGTAAATATAATTTTAAAAGAACTGAGCAATTAAATGCAAAAAAATCAGAACATATTTATGAATGTTCTGCAACTGTATGTAAAAATGCTGAAATGCAACCATTCAAATATTTATGCAAGTACTTTAATATAAAACCTGACGAAGAATCGCTGGAAAATTTTGAAAATCTTTTAAATAATTTTTCTGCTGCTGAAGAAGGAAAACAATTACTTAGTAATGAACTGGAAAAGATTAAAAAATCTATTAAAAACGATATTCCATTTCTTATTAGAACATTTAACATGAAGAAGTTTATGCTAAAATTAGGCTTTAAAACAATTGATTTTAGCACATTATATTTTCCTGTTTACACATTCAGATATGTAAGCCCTGGTGGAAATAAATCCACTCATTGCAATATTAAATTAGATATAAATAATCTAAATGATTTTGTAAAATATCTTTCAGAAGTTGTTAAATTTAAAAAAAGTGCAGCAGGACAAAGAGCATTAATGACTTCAAAATTAAGAGAAAAAATAAAGCAAAGAGATAATTACACTTGCCAGAAATGTGGGTTATCTATAAATGATGAAACAAATCTATTACTGGAGATTGATCATATTATGCCAATTTCAAAAGGTGGTATGTCTACAGAAGAAAATTTGCAAACACTTTGTTGGAAGTGTAATCGTACAAAAGGTGCAAAAGTAAATAGCTAAGTATGGTAATTGGGAACTCTTTAGCCTTAATTATAGCGGTAGCTATTCCTGCGATTTCAATGTTATTTTAGAATACTCCTTAATGGGGTACCTCATCAAATTTATTTACATCTAAAGAAAAATGCCGCCTTAAAGGCGGCTTATATTTATTAACGATCAGCTTGTATTTTCTCAAGCAATTGTAGCAAAATTTTTTCTCCTTTTGGACTTAAAACAAGGTTTCCGTTAGCATATGCCTTATTTTTACTTGTTATTTCCCCAGTGACTGCACAAGGCATTCGATGCTTATGCAATATAACCTGATCATTCACAACATTTATTTCTATGGGGTCTTTATCCTCAATTCTTAGCTTTCTTCGAAGCTCCATTGGAATAGCAATTCGCCCTAACTCATCCACCTTTCTTACAAAACCTGTGCTTCTCATAATGTAAATCTCCTTTAAATTAATTAATTTTCAACTTCATCTAAATTCGCGAAAATTCCATCATCAAAAAATTCGGAAAGAGTTAAATCGAACCCTTTTGATATTTTGGTGATTGTAATAATCGATGGAGACTTTGTTTTCCCGCGCATAAACTCTGATACAGTAGGTTGGTGTACATTTGACCTTCTGATTAATTCGTTTATTAACCATCCTTTTTCATTACATAGCTGCTGTATTCTTGTTCTTATTGCATCGTTAATATCCATTAAAATTCTCTCCTTTGGATCGATCTCTTTTAGATAGCAACGCTATTTTCATTCCCTGATTCGTCCATAGTTGTAATTGATAATTTCGGTTCTTTTCTTACTGGAACTACTGCAGTAGAATCATTTTTTGCTGTTTTAGCCTTTCCTTTTTCAAGTACGGCCAAATATTTGCCGATGTCAAACCAGTATTTATCCCCTTTAGAATGGTACTTATATCTAGGGTGTTTCGTTAAATCATATTTTTTGTCTTTGAATGGTCTTTTACCGATAATTTGAACAATGCATGTATCACGTTCCATTGTTAGCAATTCATCTTGCGTCATTAATTCCCTGCCCATTTTAGAATAATTTTGACCAAAGCTATCGTTATTAGAACGTGTTTTTGATTCGTTATAATCATTAATTGTTTCTTTCCCTAATTCCTCACTTAGCGATTTAACCGTTGATTTTTCTTTACCACCTAAGAATATAGAAGTATCGCAGTTACCTATAATTGTGTCTGCGTTGTCTTTATAAATTGATTTAAGTTGCGAGTAGGCTTGTAAAATAATAGTTGCTGAAATATTACGCGAACGGATCGTAGCAATTAATTTTTCAAAGTTCGGGATCAAACCGATATTTGCAAATTCATCTAGCATAAACCGTACATGCGTAGGCAATGATCCTTTGTATTTATCATCAGCAATCGTACAAAGCGTGTTAAATAGCTGTGAATACATAATAGCGACAATGAAGTTAAATGTTGCGTCAGTATCAGGCACAATAACAAACAGTGCTGTCTTGCGTCCTTTATCGCCAAGTGTAGATAAATCCAATTCATCTTTTGACAACAAATCCCTTACTGCGGGAATGTTTAAAGGAGCTAAACGAGTAGCACATGAAATTAAAATACTCTTGGCCGTCTTTCCTGCTGCTAATTTATACGCTTTATACTGCTTTACCGCAAAATGGTCGCTAGCCTCTTCTTCCAGAGCTTCAAATAGATAATCCACCGGATTTTTAAATTCTTCATCATCTTCTTTTACCGTTGAATAAGAAATTAAATCCATCAACGTTGGTAAGTTTTGTTCTTCCTTAGGGAATTTTGCAATGATTAAGCTTAAATAAGCTTGATACAGTAGTTTTTCAGCTTTCACCCAAAAATCTTGCTTATCTGCGCCATCTGACCCACTTGTATTAGCTATAATTGTTTCTACCAACTTTAATATGTCTTGTTCATTTTCCACGTATTTCAACGGATTGTAGCGCATACTTTTCTTGAAATTAACCGTATTCAATATCTTAATTTTGTACTTACCTACATTTTTTAACGCCATTCCAATTTCATTAACGATTGTTCCTTTCGGATCGGTACATACAAAACTTGCGTTCATTTGCAGCATGTTTGGTTTAACAAAAAAACGAGTTTTACCACTACCCGAACCACCAATTACACAAACGTTTTTATTACGTCTTACATCAAACGGAGCATCTTTATCATCTAATAGAATTTTAGTGTTTTGTGAAAATAAAATATTATTATACTGATCTTGTTCATCGTACATATTTTTCAAATCTTTCTGAACACTGCCCCATTGAGCTGAACCATGTTCAACACCTTTTTTGTATTTCTTTTTGTTGTTTTTCTTGTCTATAAGCATTAATATTGCAAAAGCCACTACAAATAAGGGCACCAATAAATCAATGGTATTAAAAGATAGTGGAAATGCATATAAAAGATATTTTGGCTCTGAAAATAAATAATTGAATCCTGCAAGCGTATTACCTGCAAACGTCACTCTAAAGTAATAAAAGAGATAGTTTAATAGAATGTACGCGATTACACCTAGTATGATATATATTTTATTTTCTTTTAGTTTTTCCACGCTATCACTCCTTATAAGAAAAGGACGAGTAAATTAACTCGTCCTCTTAGTTTTTTATACGAATAAAGCTGTTAATTTAGGAATAAGCATCGTTGCAATTAAAACAATACCTGCACCTGCCATAAACTGTTTCATACCTTGTGACTTCGCACCTGGGTTATCGTTACCGTAACCTTCTAAAAGGTTAATTACCCCCCACGCTCCTAAACCTGCGCCAATTAGGATAACAAGTTTTTGCATTACTTCTACACCTGAGTTAAAAAACGCCATTTTCAATTCCTCTTTTCTTTATTATTTTTTTTTGGTAATTCATTTTTTATAACAAAATAGATAATTTTATCTATGTTGTAATACTTAGCGAGTTTTATAATCCCTTTGATTATAAACACTGCACCTATCACTATTAAGACTATTTGAATAATATCAAAGACTATTAACATAGCGCTTACCGCCTTTTAAATAGTATCTTGTAGTGCTCGTTTTTTTCTTTTTTTGAATAAATAAATGCTTACTCCAAAAAGAACTAAAGCTAATGTAACTAAGCTGTATATGATAATTGTTTTCTTTTTGGCTTGATTTTGTTCTTCCAGTTCTTTTTTGTAATCATATGGATCATTTGCAGCAGCATTAACATTGCTTTTTGTATCAGGGTAAATTTCTGTGATTTGTGTTGAATTTACCTTGACTTCACGTGTTTTGAATCCCAGCAAAAAGGAATCGTCATGAATATATTCTTTCGTATTTAATGTAATCGTTGTATCTTGCCTAACTGCGTATTCGTCATGAAATCGGTCATTTTCGTCATACGTTTTAATTGTTTTACCGTAAGGCAACGTAAGACTAAAAAGGAATCTTTCATTTTCATCAAAGAATTTCACCATATATTGTTCACCTATGTTTTTATTCATAAAAACATATTTTGTTTCTTTAAAGGTATTACCTTGTTCGGCTGTTTCTGGATTGTTACTTAAATTTTTTTCTGTATTTTGGACATTGGGATAATTTACTCCGCTATCATTGTTTAGCAGCTGCCTATTAGGCGTTTGAGTAGCAGATTTATTATTGTTTTTAGTACTACCGCTATTATTAGTATTTAAGCCTTTTAAACGTTCATTTAAGATTTTTTCAATTTGATCTGAGACATCTTTATCTGTTATAGGTTTTGTTTCAGACTCTTTGATAACCTTTTCTGCAGTTTCCCATTTCGCATAAAGAGTAAGGGATTCTGTCAGAATATCATTCTTAAATTTGTTTTTATATTCTTGATCTGTATACCATCCCATAAAGATAAAACCCTTTTTTTCTATTGCTGGCAATTTAATTTGATTACCAACTTTTGTTTTTACATCTTTGATTTGTGCTTTAGAATTCGTCACAAATTTTACTGTTATTTCCTCTGTACGATCATCAATACTGTTGTCGTTAAAATCAGGATAAAATTTGGCATAGTATTCACCTTGGGAATCCATAATTTTCAAATCATCAATATCTTTCAGTTTTTCCTCTTTTCCTGTAAAAGCTGTAAACCACCCAGTAAACTTATAGTGATTTTTTGGATTTACTTCGGGTAGAACATTATTTAAATTTGTACCTTTATTAACACTCTTAACAATTTCTTTTGTCTGTGCATTATTTTCTAGTAGTTCACCTCCTTCTGTTGCAGAAAATTTAACTGACAATTCTTTTGCATCTATTAATATTGGCTCAATGGTGATTTTGTCTTTTTTTCTTTCAATAGCCCAGTAACTTAACATTTTGCCTTTCGGGATTTTCGGTGCAGCCAGTTCCATTTCTTTATCACCTGTCAATACCTCGCTTTCAAGTACTTCGTCATTTGTATTAAGCACTTGAATAATTGTTTTTGAAGGTACTTGATCATGAAATAATACTTTGTTTTCATACTTTACTTTTACATAGTTTAGAGTAATATTTCCTTTTACTTCGGATTCTATGTCGTCTGTTGCTAATGCAACAAAATTCGTTGAACCACATGTTAGAGAAAAAGCAAGCGCACTACTCAATAAAATTAGCTTTGATTTCTTCCACATGTTGTTACTCCCTTCGATTTAATTCTTTTTGCGCTCCTTTTAGCCAATCGACACTAAATTGAATGTTTCTGAGATATGAAAATTTTTCTTCACTTTTTGTTTCAATTTGTGGCTTATCAGCAGTCGGACTTAAGTAGTTATGAACTTCGTTTTCAACCCCCTCAAAAGGTAGCGCTTTTAAGCTTAATTCTATTTCTTCTTCTAATTTGGTAATGATAAATGAATCATTGTAGTATTCTTGATCTGTAATATCTTTTTCATTGTGATTTAAAACCAGTAATAGCAAGTTGAGAAGGAAAATATTGGTGCGTTGTTTTTCAATCAAAATATTTTCATTATCCTCTATTTTTGTAAGAGGGTTTAACTTTGCAACGCTTGATTTTTCAACATCTTTATTTAAAGCCTGCTCAACTTGCTCTAATAATGCTTCTTGTTTCATAGGAAGATGAAACATGTGTTTTTTGATGTAAGCTTTGATAAGCATTACTTGTCTTCCTTGTGATCCTTGTTGTCCATATTATCTTCTTCATATAACATGTCATCTTCTTCATAATCTTCATTCATTTCATCTTCATCAGCCGTATTACCTTGATTTTTCTTCTTTTTAGTCATACGGAAGTAATAAACTACTACAATAATTACAGCAACAAGTAATACCATTAATAAGAATGAACCATTACTATTTTCTTTTGGCTGTTCTTCTTTTTCAGGTTCTATTGGCGGTACTGGTGCAGCTTGAACATTTTCAGTTGGCTCTCCTGAACCTTCCAGTTGAGACTTGTTAACATCAGATAAGAAATATACGTTGTTATCTGTTTTATCAAGATCAACAATTAAGTAATACACATTTTGATCTCTGTCTGTAATCGTATAAAATGCTTTAGAACCACTTGTACTAAAATCGGTTACTGTACCTGTACCTTCTACTTTTTTCCCTGTAACACTAGCAGGCGTATCAATTTCGACTTCTTTCACTTCAGTATCTATGGTAGTATTTGGTCCAGATGGTGGCTCAGCTACGTCTCCGTTATTTTCAACATTTACTTTTTCTGTAGTTGGCTCTCCGCCTTTTTTATCCTCTGCATACGCAAGGTTAGGTAAACTAATGTATAATAACGAACATAACAACACTGTGCTAAGAAATACTCGTTTAATAGTTGTTCCCATGATTTTGTATTCCTCCTTGATTGTCGTTTGATTGACTTTTTTCTAATTCATTATCAATCGCTCGTAATGCTTCATCAGGATTGACTCCTGTTTCTTGCATTCGTTTTAGCACTTCGTCATATTTAAGGTGCATCAAGGTTTCTTCGTCTTTCTTCAACTTACTTTTCTCTTCTTTTATGGAATATTGTAACTTTTCGATACGCTCTTTCCTTTTTCCTATGCGCTCCTCTAATTTTTTTAAACGATCTCCCAAACGAAAACACTCCTTCATTAATTGCCATTATTTAGTTACAACTCGTCTGATCCCTGCAAAATGTTTTTGCCAATATGGGTCTTTCCAATTGTGATAACCTATACCACTGCCATTACTGTCATACATAGTGTTTGCATCTATGTAAAACCCGACATGTGAAATATGGTTTGGCGCACCATAAGTTCCTTTAAAGAATATCAAGTCACCAGGTTGAGCTTCGCTCTCAGAGATTGGCACAGTCATGTTATATTGTGTCTGAGCATATGAAGGTAAATTTATGCCAATTTGTTTTAGTCCCCATGATGTAAGACCACTACAATCAAAGCCTGTGCTTGGATTTTTACCACCCCACACATACGGCCACCCCTGATATTTTTCAAGTTCTGCCATAACGATAGCGAAGTCACCTGTAATATTTGCTGCACCGCCACTACACCCTCCGTATTGACCAACTAATTCGCCATACAGGAAATTACCACCATTGACATATCTATAAGTTTTACCCAATCTTATTGATGTTTCGTTAATGTATGGGACGGTAGCTCCATTATGGTTTCCTAGAGATGGGGCAACTACGTCCCTCGAATAAGCCTCGGCTACTTCAAGGGTATATTCTCCCCCTTGTCTGCCGACATATCCTGCAAAAGCTGAACCAAAATTATAGGATTGTGCTAATAACTTAGTGTTACTTTCATATCCGGCTCCAAACCCTTGTAAAATAGTAACAATGTTTTTCAGATGTTTTACACCTTGTCTTATTGACAGTTCTTCTGTAGGCCAATAGTTAACTGGATAGCCCGCTGATTCTGACGATTGCATAATATCTCTTGTACCTGTACCACCGGATTCAACCTGTATAATTGATGCTAATAAATCTACATAGGCTTCCATGCCTTGCGCTTTTGCTTCCGTCTCTATTAATGAGCACCATTTTTTTACCTCTGGTGAGATTGCAGCACCACCCATTTGTATATCTTCTTGAGGGTTCTTCGAACCAATACCCGCAAATACACTTGCTATTATTAGACAAATTATTGCAATAAGTATAAGAGGTAAAACACCAAGCAAACCACTACCTGCAGCTGCAGCAATTTTTGCACCTATGAATTTCTTAATATCACTAAGTTTGAATTTGCCAATATTTTTAAATATTTTGCTTATGCGATTTGAAAAGCTAGACATAGCACCTTTAAATGCTTTTGCTCTATCTCGTTTTGGTGCATATAGCTTTTTCTTGATAACTTTTTTCTTTAAAGCAACTTTTGACTCTACCTGCAATTTTTTGTTTTTATTAAAATGTGATTTCAATAACTTAGTAGATTGTTTATTTAGCTTGCCTGATTTCGCACTAAACTTACTTGTACCTTTAAGTAATTTTTTTCTTGCCCTTACTACTGCAGTAACCCCTTGACTAACAAGCTTAACGCCTTGATCATCTTTTTCTAGTTCTTTTTGATACTTCAAAGTACCGTTTTTCAACACTAGAGCTGGTGATTTTGCTATTTTTTTCAAGTTACTTTCTTTTGTCTTTTGTTTTGTCAAAGGGTTTTCTCTTGCTTTTTTAAAGTTTTTGTTATTGAATTCTTTTCGTTTTAACTTTAACTTTCTTGGAGCTGCTCCCTTGGATAAGAGATTTTCTTTTCCCCTTTTGGTGACTTCTTTCTTTCGTTTTAACTTATTCAACGTTTTTGCTGATATGGTTAATTTTTTTTGCTGTACCCCAAATGTTTTGGCTGATACGGTTATTCTTTTTCGCCGTAATTTACTAAACGGTTTTGTTAATACAGTCATTCCTTTTTGCTGTAAGTTATTCAAAGGTGCTGATACGCTTATCGCTTTTTGTCTTAACTTTCTATGCAGTTTTGCTGATACTTTTATCGCCTTTACTGACGCAGTTATCCCTTGACTAGCAACCTTAACACCTTGATCATCTTTTTCTAGCTCTTTTTGGTATTTAGTAGCAGCTGTTTTAGCACCTGATTTCAAAACATTTTCTGTAGTTCTTAAAGTTCCTTGGCCATATTTTTTTAACTTGCCTTTAATACTACTTGTATTTCGAACATTCGCTGGTCGATCAAGCACGGTAGTTGCTTGGTTTATTTGTTGTTGGCCACTTGTATTTAAAGTTTTTTCAATCTTACTCGCGGTGCTTTCTTGCTGTCGAAATTCCCCCCTACCCTGATTAGAGTATTGCTTTTTTAACTTACTATCATTGCTACTTGAATTTTGATTATTTGCCGAACTATTAAGCACGTTTGATGTTTGATTTAATTGTTGCCGTCCACTTGTATTTAAAGTTTTTTCAATCTTACTCGCGGTGCTTTCTTGCTGTCGAAATTCCCCCCTACCCTGATTAGAGTATTGCTTTTTTAACTTACTATCATTGCTACTTGAATTTTGATCATTTACTGGATGATCCAGCACGGTAGTTGCTTGGTTTATTTGCTTTTGGCTACTTGTATTTAAAGTTTTTTCAATTTTACTAACTGTGTTTTCTTGCTGTCGAAACTCTTCCCTGGCCTGACTAATTTGTTCAGAGTTTTGTTTCTTCAGCTTACCTTCATTATTTGACGAACCATCAAGGGCGCTAGTTGTTCGATTTAATTGTTGCTGCTCTGCGGTGCTATAATCTTTTTCTAATTTCCTAGCAGTGCCTTCTTGTTGTCGAAAATTACTGTTAGATTGATTAGTTGACTTATCTTTTTTCACCTTTTACATAGCAGCTCCTCTCAATCTCTTAATTTCTTCTGGTTTCGTTGTCATAACTGGATATAAGGAGTTATTTTTAGGGAATTGATCTTTGAATGGTAAGATCACTCCCGAATAAACAAGTAGACCTTCACCCTCACTAGAGTTAGTAATATAGTTTGCTTGATAATCACTAATTTCAAATTTCATTTGTAAAATTGCTCGGTCACTACTTGCTTGATTTAACAAGTAAACAAAATCTGTATTATCAATGATTGTTTCAATTTTTGGACTTGATAATAAGTCTTTAACGTTTTGTGTAATACCTGTTGGTATACCGCCCCATTTTCTAAACCTTTTCCAAAATTCCACGCTATAATTAGAAGTCTGTTCCTCGGCTAATAATTTGTGGAATTCATCCATGTAATACCATGTTTTTTTAGATCGATTACGGTTCATAGTAACCTTGTTCCAAACATGGTCCTGTAATACCAACATGCCTAATTCACGTAAATTCGAGCCCAATTCTTGAATATTAAAACATATTAGTCGGTTATTGGTATTTATGGTTGTACGGTGATTAAACACATTTAAAGAACCTGAAACGTATAGTTCTAATGCATCTGCTAACTCCTGCCCTTCAGTTCGCTCTGTCTCGATAAAGGCATTATATAAATCTTCAAGTATCGGAATATTATCGGGTTTTGGATTTTCAAGATAAGGTCGATAAATAAGACGAGTGCATTTATCGACAATTGTCTTTTCTTTTGCAGTTAAACCTTTTTTTCCCCCCGCGATCAATTCCATTAAGTTAATGATAAAATCGCTCTTAAATGAGATAGGATTTTCACCTTCTCCGTACTCCAAAGATATATCTAAAGGATTAATATAATCTTTAGAATTGAGCGAAAGTTTAATTTCTTCGCCACCTAGACGATTAATAAATGGATAGTATTCACCTTCAGGATCGCAAACAAGTATGTCGTCAGTTGTTCGTAAATACGTATCAATCATTTCTCGTTTTGCTGCAAAGGATTTTCCGGAACCTGGGGTTCCCAGGAACAAACCATTTGGGTTTTTTAACGCTTTTCTGCTTACTTGAATCATATTATTACTCAAAGCGTTCAAACCGTAATATACAGGCTCTTTTTCTTCCTGATACAACTCTTGGGTTGTGAACGGAACAAAGATAGCTGTTGATGAAGTTGTTAGTCCTCGCTCTAAATTAGTTTCGTTTAAGTTTTCACCTAAAGGTAATGCACTTATTAACCCTTTTTCTTGTTGAAATTTCATTTTTACTAATGAACAATTTTGTTTTTGAGCAATAGATTTCAACCGGAATACTGCATTATCTAACTCTTTCCGACTGTTTTCAAATACTGTAATCGTAAATGTAAGATAGAAATACTTCTCGTTTTCTCGCTGCAAATCTGAAAGTGTTTTTTTAGCTTCCTCAACATGCATATTGAGGTCCGTAGGTAGAATATCCATATCATAACCTGCACGTATTGCTTTTTTCTGTTCCTCAATTTTTATACTATCAAGGTCAGATGCTTTCGATTTAACCATGCGTACAGCTTGTTGCTGTCCTAACGTTCTTATGTGCATACTTACAAGCATTTCAAGGTCAAGATCAAGAAAATCAGCTAAAACTCGGTCAGATAATTCTGTTGCTTCTATTCTTAGGTGTAAAGTTGTTCCGTATTTTTTATTCACTTTAAACTCGTCATTAAAGTTACCGAATTTAATATCTTTAGGTGCTATTAAGTCTTTTGTTGTTCCGCTGCTTAACTGTTCAGCAGTTAAATCTTCTAGCTCTAAATAATGGACGCTATTACCATTAAGTAAATAATTGATGATAGATAAACGCTCTATACCATTTAATTCTTCAATACCTACACCCATTGTTTTAAAATTGTCTCTTACATTACTTTCAATACTTTCTAAACGTCTTACAGCACTTTCATACGATCCATCTTTAATTGAAAAGACCAAATATTTATTTCGTACAATACCATTGCTTCCTTTCTGTTTCTGTTCTTCTAAAAAGGAAAAATATTCATCCCGCAATTGTTCAAAATCTTCAATATCACTATTGTGCTTACTGTACTCTAACACTTCTTGTAAATTATCTTCGCTATTCATACGATAATTGATGAAGCAAAACTGGATATTAATAGAATTATCAAATGAATTTAACAACGTACTGTATTGTGCAAAAATTCTTTGTTTCATTTCGTCTTGAGAAAGTTGATAGGATATATCAGAAAATTGAATCATTTTGTTGTAAATCTGCCCACTAACATTACATACTCCATTAGGATACATTTTGTTATAATTTAACGTTTCTTGCGTCGATTTTTTTTTTGGTCTTTTAGAATCAACTAGCCTCTGAAGTATTTGAAATAGGTTTAGCTTTTCTAACTTTGTTTTTGCCATTTAACATACTCCTTTCTTCCGCTAGTTTTTTATTTCTTTTTGATACCTTGAAGTATCTAGCTTGCGGATTAAGATACTTATATTCTAAATAAAGCTTCACCCATGTTTCTCCTGGTATACCATCTTTAGAATAAATTGTGGCAAATATTACCGGTAAAGCCGTAAAAAAAAGCCCGTACATCGCAACATCCAAACTGATATTTTTTAGTAAATAAAAAACTGGTAGTGCAAGACCTATAGCAATCGAAAATCCGATTAATTGTCTTTTAGTTAAACCAAAAAACAATTTTGATTTAATAGTCTTTAATTCTTTAGGAATAGATACAACAAAGTTATTATTCATTTTTATCTAACCCCCTTCTCAGTTGGTTAGGCATATCTTTTAAAAAACTTAATTCATCAAAGAAAAATGCATTTCTTACTGATCTTCCATTAGGGAAAATCATTTTTAACAAAATGAAAGAAAAAATGATAGTCCAAAATGCGATTATCGCAATATTAAATAACCCTAGCAAACCAATTCTTTTTAGTCCATTTGAAATAACCCCAGTTGTTGCATATACATGTAAGTCATTTGCACTCGACAAAATTAAATTTACTTCAATCACTGTTATCACTACCGCAACGAGAGAAAAAATTACAAAAATTACCAATAACTTTTTATTTTGATTAATCCAATTTTGCAAACCCTTTTTCATTTAAACTACCCCCATTACTGACTTAGCAAGTGAGTGTGTTCGAGTTAGTGATACTACTAAAATTCCCATAGATACAACCATTAACATTAAGCCATATAAGCCGCTACCATCTCCCATAAGTTTAGTTGCTTTATCAAGCAAGCCTGAATATACAAGTAAACAAACTAACATGAAATAACCTTGTAACATTAAAGCTACTAAGTTCTTAACATATGTTTGACCAATTGCACCAATCCAATCTTTATTCATGAATGTTGCAAATGGTAGTGGTGCAACAGAAATATAAAGCATAATCGTAACCATCCTGCTCCATGCAACTAAATAAATAATACCTGTCATAACAAAAACGATGATAAGAGCAATTGCTGACATTACCCACATTGATATAGCAGCACCAACATCATTATCAGGCATATTTGCAATAATCTCCTGTGTCATTTGTGGAGGTACCTCTAAGGCTTCATTAGGTACTTGATCCGTTATCCATTTACCTAAATCAAACACAGCTAAGGTAATATCAAAGCAGTTACTTAAAAGCAAAATCATGACACTTGTTTTAATAATTAAAAACATTAATTGACCTGTTTCAAAGTTACCACTTTTATTTTGTTCAACGACTAATTGATACAACTCATAGCAAAAAATATAGGTCAAAATTATCCCTGCTACTGGCAAAATAGCCGTTTCTGAGACGGTTCGAAGATTATCGACAAGGTATTGAGAAAACTCTGTTGGTGTTTCTGAGACATTCATTCGAACATTATCGACACTCTTTTGAAATAACGTGCTTATCGAATCCAAAATGCCTATTGTACTACTCTTGAATATACCAAAGAGGAATTCCGTAATTTTGTCAATCATGCTCTCTAACCAAGCTTCCATAACTTCACCTCTTATTAATTCAAGTCAATATAAACATATTTACTTTCATTGTCTAACTTTTGTACAATTTTAAGCTGCAGATTTTTATCATTAGCAAATTCATTCGGTACTGCAAATAATATATTTCCTGTTTCATCAGAAGTGGAACTAACACGGTACATATTTGTCACATACTCTTGTTGTTTCATCAAAAATTCATTTTCACTAGCTAAATTATCATCTCCTATTACTAGCCCTGTTCCATCATTAAATATATAGCTCTCATAAAGCCCACCTTGAACATCTCCCTGCATTTCATGTTTCATAGTAATAACCAATAATTTAAAGTCTTTTTGATAGTCAAAATTTTGTCTACGCACAGCATTATCATAGCGATCTAAAAACTCAAGTTCTAATGATTCATCAAAATTTTTAAACTCAACATTTGTAATACTACGAATAAATGTTTGACCTTCGAATTTGTGGTTACTGTTTTTAAAAATCTCTACAGGTAAATCTACAGCTTCATGTTTTTTAACAGCTTTTTCTACTGGAACACTATCATGATTTGTAGTGGAATTACTATCTCCTTGATTACAAGCAGATAAAACAGAAACTGATAAAAATAAAACTAAAAAACCTTTTGTTAATTTCAATTTTTATACCTTCTTTCTTTTTTAAAATTTAGAATTTTTTATCAAGATATAGAAGTACAAATTTCAATTAACCTTGTGCTAACTTTGTTCCAACATTTTTCTTTTTTTTATCATAAAATGAGAACACCCTTTCGTATTTAAATCTCATTTTACCAATGTCGATGTGAAAAGAAAATGCTACATTTTACATATATGACATTTATTATAAACACATCTTTTTTAACTCAGTTGCTTTCACCTCCCAAAAGAGTATATACTCACAATATACTCAACAACAGGTATATGTCAAGTATATATTTAGGATATACTTAAAAATGGCTTTGTTCAAGTAAACTAAGGAAGTGAAGCAATGGAACGTATCTCAAAGCTAATTAAGTTTCCTGCTGATTTAGTCGAAAAAATCGAACAATATCAAAAGGAAAACCACCTTTCGAGTTTTTCTGCAGCAGTCTACGAGCTTATTAGAAAAGGACTAAAAAAGAGTTAGAAAAACCCAGAAAAGCACATCTATGGATAAAAACAATGTAGAGAATAAACTGCATTGTTTTTTTCATGAAAGCAGAGTCGGCCTAGTTGTAACTAGAATAAGAAGACTACAGCGTTAGGCTACGCCGAGAGGTCGCCCCAAAAGGGGGGCTGGGCTAAAGCCCTACACGCCCCAAAAACATAAGTAAGATGCCCTAATCAGGTAGAATTAGAAAAATCTGAGAAGACCAAGAAAATCCCCCCCACCACCTGATCTATAAATGTACTTGAATTGAACCCATTCTTTTTTTGATCTTTTCTAGGTTGGAACATAACAATTTTTGAATCTTTTACTAAGGTTAAAATAGTGATAGCAGCTCGTCCTTTTCCTTCTACTTCTTTTGTAATAATTCCCATTTGAATAAGATACTCAATTACCTTTTTGAATGTAGAATATGGAATACAAATATTTTTGTTTGTAGACGATTTTATTGCTTTAGAAATCTGTCTTTGTGAACCAGAAATAACGCCACCTTCTTTTAGTAAATGGCGAATGAAATCCTGCTCCCATTCTTTAAAATGACTATATACACGTTCTTCTCTTGGTTTAGCTTCTTCCCATACCTGGTATGTGAATTCCATACCTGAAAGCTGACGAATCCAATACGCTGTCGGACCAAATGGCGCACCTGTTTTATATGCACTTTTTACTTTTCTTTTAATTTCTAAATCTCGCATAGGTGGATCATTATATTGATTCCATTCTTTTAAGCGTTCTTCAGCTTCTCTTTCACTGTAGCCTGACGCTTTAAAAGCTAAAGCAAGCGTATAGCATGTATTATCTCTTTGCCCCTCTGAAACGCCCTTTAGTAGCTTCAAAATAGCTGGATGATATAATAACCCCTCTGATCCTACACAAACTGCCTTACGTTCTTCTGTTCGTTCTTCTTGATAAATAGCAAGCCAATCACACAATTCATCAAATGACACACGGCTCTCACTTTGATAAATCGTATTTTGTGCTGTTGGCATGCGAAACCACCGCTCTGCTCCTACAGCTTGCGGATCTCCTTTTATTGCTTCAGCAATACTAGTTTGAATACGTTTATAATGTGCTGTTACCTTTGGTAAAGCACGTTTCGGGTTATTTAAATACCAATAGACATGGAACCCCCCTGAAGGCGTAGAAACAACCAATGAAGGCTCTGGAAGCCCCGCTGAAGTAATGGCATCCATCACATCCGGAAAAATCATTCCTTTGTTCTGGCCATTCTTCACATCAATGTCAATCACCATTGCATTTAACCAACGAAGCGACCCCTCATGACGCTGGTCGTTACGATAAAATGTATTTGGCGTATAGTATGTAAAGGCCTCTGTTGCGCCAAATAAAGAACGATAAGTACGGACTGCTTTTTTCTCGTTGAACTGATTGCAAACAAAAACCCACCCTAAATGGCTGTTATACCCTTGCTGCTGCTTTTCCATTTGCTTTTTAGGTGCTTCTGTTAATTGATCTCTAAAAATATCTCTATAAGCGTTCATATAGTGTCCTCCTTCCAAAACACAAAAAAACCGTTACAAGCTAACGCTCGCAACGGTACTTTGCTCTGAAAGAAGATTGATAATTGCTGAATTTTGTAAGGAATTACCGAACAAAAAACATTGCAATTAATCCTAACATACTATATGATATGAGTATCAATTGTATATAAGGTAACCATGATGTTGACAGCATCATGATTTACTTTCAAAGCTAGTTGGTTGACTAATCCGGGCTAGCTTGTTTCCAAAAGAGCAGTGTTGACAGCACGGCTCTTTTATTCTGTTCTTTTATGTAATTTTGTTGTATATATTTTTAATCTCTTTATGTAAAAATCAAGAATCTAATAATCTAGTAAATTTAAGAATTACCTACACTATACATAAATAATTTTTGTTTGTCTACTACCTACCGAACGGCACGAAAAAAGCCGTTCGGTTTTTTTATTTCCTTTTTTGTGCGCACAAAATGCGCATAACAGAAACACTTAAGAAACATAAAATACGCAAAAAGGTCTTCATTTGTATTTCGTTTGTGCGCACAAAATGCGTAAAAAGTGTTGCTAAAATATTAAAACGTGTGTATAGTTATAATTAATAAAGCAACTAAAACTTTAAGGAGTGATCTTCAATGGCAATTTTAAAAGCAGGTGCAGACGCGGGGAACAATGGATTAAAATTATGGGTGAAGGATTCAGAACCACTTATGATTCCAACTGTCTTCTCTTATTACATCGGAGAAACAAGTACATTAATGGAAATGGATGATATTGAAGTTGATGATCTTTTAGACAACATAGATGTAACTATTAATTCAAAAGCACTTTTATTTAACGGAAAACGCTTTGTAATAGGAGAGAAAGTTTTAAAAGACAATTTACCACCCAATGAACTTGAAGAAAAATCGGATAAATCAACAGATGAAATCCCTGTACTGGTAACACTTGCAGGCTTAGCTGTAGATGCCATGAAGAAAGAATATAAGAAAAACAATATCGAAGTAACATACGATTTATCGGTGGCCCTTCCATTAAGTACAATAACACCAGAAAAAGCAAAAAAGAACGCTGAACGCTTTATGGGAACACACGAAGTTATTTTCCATCATCCGTCAGGACGTAATGTGACAGTTTCAATTAAAATCGAATATTGTAAGTGTCTGCCTGAAGGAGCTGCTGCAGCATGGGGCGTAGTATACGATGAAAAGGGAAAAGTGGTTAAAAGAAAAGTAGAAGTAGGCGAAAAAACGATTGAAGTTAATTTTGCTGATAAAACATTACTACATTTCGATATTGGAGCCGGAACGACAGAACTTGTCGTAACTGAAGGGGTAAAATTTAATCCTAAATTATCTGAAGGGTTACTTTTCGGGGTGAAATCGCAAATTAACACAATTATTAAGGTATGGAATCACAAAAATCCTCGTAAAACGATTGACAGCTTGGCTGAATTTAATGAAATTTATTTCGATTCAGAACACCCGCGACACATTGACCTTGTTACAGATGCAAATACAGGACTCTTACAGTTGGCGCACCAAATTAGTAGTCACATCATTAACAAAATTGACGATTTAAAAGATGATCCATATGTATTTATTTATGGCGGTGGGGCTGCCATTCTAAAAGAAAACCTTCAAACCATTTTAAAGGCAAAAGATCGCTTAACAAATGTAACGTTTTTAAACGATCCAATGTACGTCAATGCTCGCGGCTTACTTGTTTATTCTTGTTCTCCTCGTTATGAAGAACAAAAAGAAAAAGAGCTAGGTGCTGTAGCAAATGGCGAGAAATAGAAAAAAGGTTTATGAGCAAGGCGATAGAATTAATATTTACCTAAGCCGTGATTTAACGCCTGAATTTGTTGAATGGATTAATACGCAATCGGATTTATCGAATTTCTTTTTATACGCTGCACAGCAACTTTATCAACAAACTGGATTTGTAGATGTATCAGAAGTAATGCCTCGAAAAATAAATTTCGAGCTTACTTCTGCAGATAAAACACCACCACAATTCCAGACTGAAGCAAGTCCAATTCCTGAAATAAAGAAAGAAACGGTTGAACCTGAAAATCAGAAAAATGACAACCCTTCTCAATCTGAAGAACCAGGAAGAAAAGAAGAAGAATCTACTTGGTCAAAAATAGACCTTGACGACGACCCATATGCTTAATAAGCTACCCACCTTAAAGGTGGGTTTTTTTTGCTTAAGCACACAAAAGTAGACAAGATAAGCTAAAGGATTCGCCCTTACATACAGCGAACTTTTAACATAGGTGACAAAGCTGTGTGATAAGCCATGTGCTACTAAAAACAAAGCTTATTTACGCTGTTTTTAACTTCCTAGCATGAACACATAAGTAATAACAAATGTAAAGGAAGGTGGGCCAAAAGTTGAACGAAACTGAAAAGCAAACTACTGAATACCTTAACGAAAAGCAAAGTGAACTTTCATTAACAGTAAAAGAGGCTGCTAAACACATCGAAGAATCTCCCCATGTTATTAGAAACTGGATGCGTGAATTAAAAAGTCATATCCCAACAAAACAAGGAGAAAACGGCTATCATTATTTCGACCAAAAAGCTATAGAAAGGTTACTCCTTATTAAAGAATTAAGTCGTGATCGGAGCTATTCAATAAAGCAAATTGAATATTATTTATCTACTGGCCAAAATCCAAAACCTGAAAAGCCTCCTGAAGATCAAACGTTGACAGAGTTAAAATTGATCAAAGAACATTGTAAGTTACAAGAAGAATTTAACATGGCACTAATACAACGCTTAGATCAACAGCAACAGTATATAGCAGAATCCCTAAATAAACGTGACCAACTGCTAATTGAAGCATTAAAAGAGTCCCAACAAGCACGAATAGAAACAGTTGAACCCAACAAGAAGGGTTTCTTTTCTCGCTTGTTTACAGCAAAAAAAGACCAAAAGGCAAAATCTTAATTGCCTTTTGGTCTTTTGTCTACTATAGCCTTTAAATGCTCATAACCTTCTTTTGTGATAAGAAGTGTATCTTTCATTTCAACGCTACCTTTTAACAAAAGCTTGGATTCTCTTTTCCATAGAAGATAAACATACTTAGGATTTTTTCCAAGATTTTCACTTGCTTCACGCGCTGTCATGAAGTCATCCCATATCGACAAACATTTTTCACTCCCTCATATTTAATACCCCTTTGCATTTAAAAATATACCATAACGTATCAACTAATACCTGTTACTTTTTCACCGTTCATTCCCATGATCCTTTTGATTCCTTTGCTTTTTAACTTGTTCTTGTTGCTCTAATTCTTTTGCTTTTTCTTTGTCTTTTCCTAAGCTTCCATAAAGTAAATTTCGTTCCTCTGTCATAAGAGATAACTTATAATTTAGTCCAGCTACATCCGTAACATCATACTGCTTTTTTAAATAATTCATATCACGTTTGGCAGCATCATACTGCTTGAACTTCGAGTAATTAGCCTGTTTAAATTCCATTTTATCTTCAGCTTCTTTGTACGCTTTAATCAATGAGTAACTACTTTGATAAATATCGAAGCAATCCTTCATCTTCTCCAGTTTGAAAATTTCACCGTCAATTAATTCAAGCTGCTTTTCAAAACCACTTATCAGGTTTTCTTTTTTAATTTCAATTTCATTTAACTCTCGAAGCGTAATATTTTGTTTATATAGCTTGCTGCTTATTTCATTCAAGTAATTAATATTTTGTTTAGTGGCCCATTTCTGTAAACCCTTATTGTTTTTAAATTTAGCTTGTGATTTATCAATCCATCGTTTGTCAATAAAAGCCTGTTTAACTGGTGTATAGTCTTTATTAGCAATCCGGTATTTAATAGATGATTCAAAGTAGTTCATACCCAAATTTTTTGTTCTCATAAATTTGTTTGATCTAGGATTTTTAAAGGATAAGTATTTCCCCATCTTACATTCATATCCCTGTTTATTCATGAGTTCTAAAAAATCTTCAAAAGAGTTAGATTTTAAAATGGAATCATCAATTATTCCCTCTAGTTTCCCTTTAAAAGATTGCTTCTTTGCTCTTGCTACATATTCATTAAAAGTAATCTCTTTTCTTCGTCCACCTTCAATAATATTTAATCCGTGTTCTTCAGATACTTTATCATTTTCCTTCCTTAGATCATTGATAGTATGTTGCCTTTTACTATCAAACATTTTTAAGTCCTCAAAGTTAATCGAATTGAAAATAATATGATTATGGAGATTATCGGTTTCTGTGTGCGTTATAACAACAAATTGATGCTTACCTTTCAAATAATTTTCAGCTAACTCTACACCATACTGGTGAGCTTGTTCAGGCGTTAAATTATCATCACTATCAAAAGATTGAATTATCATTCTTGCGCTCATATCTTTGTTGCTATTTGTCTTTTCATTGTAATCATAAAGTACACTTTTAAAATCACGTTCAATCGTTTCAATATCACATTCAAATGAAGTCACTAAATCCTCATTTGTCTTATGATCTTGCATACTGTATTTGACTGCAGCTCTTAAACTTCTAACTTGTTGTATTTTAACGATAGACATATTGAATCAATCCTTATTTAATAAATTTCATATTCATCTAAAATGTCTTTCAAAGAGAACCAATCATCATCATCAAATACATTGTCTAGTTTCAACAATTTCATTTTCAACTTTTGAGTAAATAAAAAGATTTTATTAGCGAATTCAATCACTTTATCTTTGTCTAATTCAAATAGCGTATTCCCATATAAATACTCCCAAACATATTCAGCAACTTCTTTCTCTTGTTCAGGTGAATTTTCAATAGCTTCACCAATGTAAAGAAGATCATCTTTTATTTGTTCAAACACTTCTTCCAGGACTACTTTTAAAGGTACATCAATTTCATTTTGTTGCAATGCTTTAATCAAATTTTCTTTTTCTTTTATGCTTAAATTCTCGCTAGTATATTTCTGTTTTAAATTAAGTAAACGGTCATATTCTTTATTCATCAAGTTAATAATCATTTTTTGATTTGTTCTCAAAAAATCAATGTCATTATCTGAATAAAAACCGTCTGTATTTATCCTCCTAATTAAGCTATTTACATTCTTTCCAATGTAATTAATTTCTCTGGTTAAATCTCTATAAACTTTCATATCAACTTCTAAACGGAAATGATTTTTTGCGCTTTCTAAAAGAAAAGCCGAAACATTTTTGTATCCTAATTCTTCTGATTTATCATGTATATATTTTTTATCCTCTTTGGTTAATCTCATTTGAAAATAAGTATTAGTTCTTACCATATTCCCCACTCCTTTTAATTTAAATTTCGAGCGTAGCGACAACAAATATAGCTGCTTATTTTCACAAAATAACAGCTATATATTTGTAAAGGTCGTAGGAATCTCCTACCAAGTCAAAAACACCGTTTTTGGGGTATGGCATGCCATACCCGTAGCTTGCCCATTACTTAAAAACCTATATTTAACATTCCTAATTATATCATTTTTTCCATATAGATGGTATAATATAGGTAAATAAACAAAGGAGGAGAAGGAAAAATGGTATCAGTTGATGAACATACACAAACAGGTATAGAGATCATGTCACAAGGAGTCAAATTGAGTGAGCAACTTATATTAAAAGTTTTGGAATCACTGATTGAAATGTTGGGGAAAAACAAAGAAGAACAAAATTTCGTGATTAATAATAATACCAAAGAAGGTAAACAAAAAATTACTGACTTATTGAATAAACATAAAGACGGTATTGTTGCTTTAGATGAAAATATAACTAAGCAGCAATTAAATGATTATCAAAAAGAATTCAAAAAAATGGGTGTGGATTTTTCTGTTGTTAAAAATGGAAAAGATAACTATTCATTTTTCTTTGCTGGTGAACAAGCAAATGTGATTGAAAAAGCTTTAAAAAATGTACTAGAAAGTAAAAGTATTGTTTTAGAAAATGAGCAAGTAAAAAATCTACAATTAGATGTGAATAATTTAAAAGATGAATTACCAAATGAAAAAGTTAAAGAAGTTAAAGAATTATACGATCAAACAGCTTCTCCTGAAAAAGTTGATAAAATAAATACTTTAAATGAAAAATTAAATAATTTATCTTCAAAAGAAAAATTATTATTTACAAAACTACAAGAATTAGATGATGTAAAAAGAACACTTTATGCGGAAGAAATTAAACGTGTAGAGGAATTATTTAATAATCAATTTGGGAACAAAGAAATCACTATAAATGTAGATGAAACACGTAAAGATGATTCACAAAAAGATAGTATTCTGATTGAAGCAGATAAAAATTTAAGACTTGAAGAAAAGATAGAAAAAAATAAAAATGCACATGAAGCAAGTAGCGATGATTCACAAAAGGACAATGTTCAAATTGAAGTAAATAATAACTTAAGTCCTGAACAAAGAATGGAAAATATTTTAAATCAGCTTACACCCAAAGAACAAGATTTATTTATGAAAATAAATGATGCAGAAGTCGAGTCATTAAACAATGCTTTTGCAGACAAGCCAATTAACGAACATGCTAATAATTTGAGAAATCTAAAAGAAAATTTCAGCGAAGCCGAAATTGAAAAAGTTAGAGATTTGTATAATAAAAATATATCTACAGCAAGAATAGCTCCTGAAGGAAGATTACACGCTGATAAAGTCAGCACGACAGTTAGTAATATGAAAAAGGATAAACAAGCTGAACAACAAAAATCCCAAAAAGTTTTTTCAGTAGATAGTGTCAAAAAAATTGATGCCAAAATTAAATCCGAACAAAAGGATAAGGACCAAGTTAAAACTCGAAAACCAACTTTAGATAGATAATTTATAACAAGTTTACAATCAGAAAACGATAGTCGTGTTTTACGCCTATCGTTTTAATTTAATATCAAAAAATAATAAGGGAGTTTTTTCTTTATGGATGAAAAGATTTTAGACGAAACTGAACCTATTGAAAGGGAAATAGCTTATCAAAAACTTTGTGAATTTGAAAAGAATTATTGCGAAGATATATATTTAAATACTTCTGGGGCTGTCGTTTATGAAATCAGTGCGACTCGATTAGCAGAACTAGAAAACACTGAAGATAATGATTTGAAGGACTTAGATTTTTTAACTAAGGAGAACTTAGATTTTCAAACAGTAGAATTCCCTTCATACCAAAAGTTATTTGAAGCAAAGTATAAAAACAGATTCCTGAAGAATCTGTCAGCTATTAAACCTAATGAATTACAAAAAAAGTTAGGGAACGACACGTTGGAAGTAGTAGCAAAAGGAGATAATGAAATAAAGTTCAAATATACAGAAAGTATCAAAGAAGTCGATTTAGATAATGATGGTGTGCCTGATCGAATAGACATTGATGATACTAAAAACAATGTTCAAACTGTAGCTGATTTAGATATTGTTAAAAATTTAACTAGCAAAGAGACAAGCAAAGGTCAAGAAAAGAAACAAAAAGATGATATTGAACGATAAAGGAGCGATTTTATATGAAAATTCTAAGTAACATTTTAAATTTTTCCGTTAAAGCATTTAGTTTTATTGTTGTAGCAGCTTTAAGATTATTAATGTTTGCGGTTACAATTTCATTTGCGCTTGTAAAATTTGTTATTAGTATTGTTCTTGTAATTCTATCTGTAGGAGCTTTTTCTTCATATACTTCTAAATATTAATATTGCAACGATCACGCCACGCGGATTAGTTGGGCCATGTTTGGCCAATACTAGATGAATGCTTTAAAATGGCCTATCGATAACACCAGGTACTGAAGCTAAAATTTTAAGTGATCATATTGATCACGGCCACGTGGAAGCTGGGTCATGTTTGGTCGATGGGCAGCTGCTTAGGTTTCAACTTTCAACGAACATTTTTGATCAAATTTTATTACAAAGCTACTCGAAACACTGTGTTGTTAAATAGAAGTTCGCGCTTAAAATATTGAAACAAAAAAAGGTTCATGAGGAGTTAATCTCTTGAACCTTTTGGTGTAGTAACATACTCCAACACAATTATACTTAATGTTTTGTTATTTCAACTATATAAGCTTTTGGTATTTCTATCTCTTTATTAGGTACATAGTCTAAAATTGTTATACTTTCATTTGATTGACATACAAAAAAAACTCTATGAAAGTCATATCCTCCACGATTACTAGCGATGGATATTCTATCATTCACTTTTAAATTATCATACATTACCTTTACCTCCTTACGGGTGTTTTCCTCATATTTAAATAGTTACATAATACAATTTTAACCCTTGGCTGTTTTAACTGAAAGAAACATAAAATATTTCTTTCTATTTACTTTTTATATCGTCTCTTCTCTGTTGCCGAATAATCATTGGTTGATGCTTATCTTTTTCCATTGCCGCTAAATACTTGCCTAAAAAAGTATCTGTAATGCGTTGAGGAACGTAACCCAATCGCTGACGTATTAGGTTTTCAAGCACGAACATTTTCCGTGTGATTTTTTCGTATTCTTTTCCGCTGTATTCCTCAGATTCCTTATATTCCTCTATATTTTGCTGTTTACGAGCATTATAAAAAGTGGTCATAAGTTTATATATATTTGTTCTTTCGGCTCTTGCATATTTCAATAAACTAAGTAGCTCAAATGTTGAATATCTCATTAACTCCGGTGTAGTCTTATCCAGGTAAACATCAAGTGCGAAGTCTCGGACACGAACAGAAATACGCTCATGATTTCGTTGCACTCGATCTGCATGCAATATCATTACACAAAAATCGCAATAATACTTCTGATCCTGTTGCTCCATTTCACTTCCACAATATGGACAAGTAATAATATTCATACAAAGCACCCCTTTACATCACTATTTTTATAAAGTGTCCCCTAGTAATCTTATATTTAACGAGAGTGGTCTCTTTTCTTCTCTTTAGTTTGGTCCTGTTGCGCTTTAATTTTAGCATCAATCTCTTTAAGACCTTTTAATGAAAAAACATCTTTTGATGCCGATTTAATTTGTTCGGTTTTTTCTTTAACGCTTATCCTTGCCTTATCCGCACTCTCCATAGCGTCCTTAACAATTCTATTCAAATGTGAAAACTCAGAGTATTCCCCAATACTCGCCATAACAAGAGCGTTACGAGTAAATGAAGCATTTTGCGCGAATAACGTTTTATCTAAAAATATATTTTGAGTAGCTGCATATTGTACACAAAATTCTGTTACAGTTCGTGTATTACCTTCGCGGAAAGGGTGTACTTGCCATAGTGTAGCCATATTTTTAGAAAATGCTTCAGCTTTCTGTTCATATGTATCTAAATTACTCCAATTCACTTTTTTCAATTCGTTAATGGCTGCTTTAGCTTCAGCAGGAATTTTTTTATTTTGACTATATTGAACACTCATACCTGAAAGCACAGGTTCAGCTTTTTCTATATCCATCAAACGAGGCTGTCCGGCCCACTCATAAATATCACCCAAAATGTGCTTGTGTATATCCATTAAATGCTTATAATCAAAATCCCCTTTAACTTCATTAACTGTAGCTAGTCTAAACTTGGAGATAGCAGATTCAGCTTGATCTAATTCTTCCTGATCAGTAATATTCAATTTGTTTTTTAACACAGAACTATTTGGTATTAAGTACGGATCATTCATCAATATCACGCTCCATATTAATGTATTTCAAAAAAGCTCTGAAATTAGTCATTCAGAGCTTTAGGGGGTTTTTGGTATTTATTAATCAACATCTGTCCTACTTCCTCAATTTCCAACTCACCATCAATATGCCTCTGGAATAACACTTGATCTTCAGGAGCTACTGGTTTAGCTCCTAAGCTGTTTATTGCTTCTGCTTGGGCCAATCTTTCCGCACGTTCTTCTCTAGTTGTATTAGCAATGCTGTATTCTTTCATATTCATCCACCTCATTTTCCATCATGTTATTTGAAATTCATCTTTAATCATTTTTCTCAAATTGTTCAGTAGTTAGATTTCTACTTTAGTTTTGTATCAATTAAAAACCAAATTTTACATTACAAAAATATACAAATGGTTTATAATACATACTTGAATGAAAAAACACGATTCGGTTGGTAGTCCGGATGCATCACATTTTTGATGTCAATAACCTTCCCCTCCTTGGGATGTCCATCATTCGAGTTTAATTTTAAGGAGGGACCTACTATGAAACTAACCATTTGCTATGATGGACAATTTTATATAGGGCTAATAGAAAACAT
>Ga0209676_1000983_pt1 | contig 34049 bp, 41 predicted proteins | sample AraplaCvi_mLB_r2_FD_184282 | JGI IMG/M metagenome (GOLD analysis project Ga0209676, IMG submission 184282) | Arabidopsis root microbial communities from North Carolina, USA - plate scrape MF_Cvi_mLB_r2 (SPAdes) (version 2) | ecosystem: Host-associated > Plants > Roots > Endosphere | place: USA... | reverse complement strand
CTGCATTTTGATTACTACGAAGATCGGCAGTAGTACTTTTAGCAGCTACTGTTCGGACTTTATAAGACATTGCAGAACTAGACGATAAAGTAAACTCAATAATTCCACCTACCAAATAACCATTTGGCACTTTCCATTCTTTAACTAATCCAACTTTCCCCGCTGCAATGGAACTATCAACCGGAGAACTAGGAGTTAATGTATTTCCGAGTAAAGCTTTTGCGGCACATTTCCCATGAGCTACAAAGCCGGTAATAGTATCGATACAGTCTTTAACACCAGAGACTTTATAAGTACTGCCACTTGAGCCATTACCAATGGTAACACCGAACTTGATAGTCGCACCTGTGTTATTTAGATGCCAAACAAACATTCGATAAGTTACACTCGGTAATCCAGATGCAGCATCTGCCCAAAGAGTTGCATAACCATTAGTAAATGGAACAGAGCTATTAATAGTTTCTGGATTATCAGACAAGAAAAAACGTTGATTATTACTTGCCTTACCGTATAATTTTAAAGATGGCACAACATTTGGAATTGTCACAGCAGTTAAATCAGATTGAGAACATGAAGCCATTATTATTTCCTCCTAAAAGTTAATTGAGATGTGAGACTAGTGGATGTCGTGATTAAGGTTATCCACGAACCTTGTTATCAACGATTTCTCGCTCTCATATAAGTAAAGTGTTTAAGAGGGGGAATAAAACAACCTCCATTTTATTTTTTTTATGCAATCGATTAGGTTACTCTGAATGTTGGTGCATGTTACACGTTTTGCTATAATGTATATATATTTTATTTTTTAATTTGCTTCAAGCGAAAGTCATTACATTTCTGTTTTACAGAAAAGATTTGACACAAGTGTATTAATCCAAGTTTCTTTTAAGGTAGGATAGGCATTTTTATGCCATAAGTTTTATTTGATAGCAATAATGTTAATAGTTGATATTCTCGCTTTATGCGTGAAATATATAAAGCTGATTGATCCTTTATGGATGAATCAGCTTTTTTGTTTTTAAAAATCATATTTGAGAGGGGAAATTAATTGTTATTTATCGAGTGGTTTCAAAGTACAAGTCAGTTGGAGTCATAAGAGGCCTTCTACAAGAGAAGAACTACAAGGGCAACCTTTGTTAGAAGGAGTTTTGGGTCCGATGTATGACGGTGTATTAAATGGAAAAGTCGTTGTTCGCTACGAAGATCAAGCAGTATATGACATATTGTCATCATAAAATAAAAAATAAGATAGGGATGTGGTTAAATGAAATCAAGAAGAAAAATTCGTTATATCAAAAAATGAAACGTAAAATTGTTAATGGCAATGATGTTCTTTTGAAAGAAATGATGTCTATTGTGGGCGAAGAAGTTATTGAGTATTAAGAAGATTTCTATGTGGATAATATTGAGTATTAAATAAACAAGATATTATTGAAATAGATAAAATGATGAAAAAGAAGCGAACCACAGAAGTGGAAGAGTTTTTGAAAAATAAAGAATTGTAAGTATAGAAAAAGAATGGGTGCATAGTCGCTCATTCTTTTTTGTACAAATAGGGAGCCGCTTCCCATTGAGTACTAATCTATGAAATCGTATAATACAAATATGCTTTTAATAACATTTATTTCAAATATATAGAGTAGTTTGGGAGGATTACCATTTTGTATAATATATTGTACATAGAAGACGAAAAAGAGATTGGCCAATGGGTGACAAAGGATTTGACGGAAAGAGGCTATGAGGTTACATGGCTTGAATCTGGGGAAGAGGTCGATCAGCACATGGCTTTTAAAGATATCGCTATATTGGATGTGATGCTGCCAGGCTTAGATGGCTTTTCAATTGGCAAAAGAATTAAGCGGGAAAATAAAGAAATCCCGATTTTAATGTTGTCAGCAAGAACTGCTGTAGAGGATAAAATAGAGGGTCTTAACTTCGCAGATGATTATTTAACGAAGCCCTTCCACCCAGATGAACTTATAGCCCGTGTAGAGGTATTACTAAGAAGATATCAAAAAAATGATGATGTATTAGATCTTCAGCATTTAAAAATTTATACGAAAGATATGCGGATTATAAACAAGGAAACTAATGAAGAAATTCAATTAACGGGTAAGCAATTCTATTTATTACAGTATTTTATTCGCCATTTAAATCAAATTTTAACGAAGGAGCAGCTCTATGAAGGTATCTGGGGAGAAAGCTACATGGAAGGTGATAAGACATTAATGGTACATATTCGATACTTAAGAGAAAAAATAGAAATAAATCCAGCTAAGCCGACAATTATTGAAACCATTCGTGGTATTGGATATAGGGTGAAACAATGAAATTTTTTCGATCATTATTAGCAAAGTATATGCTGATTATTTTTTTAGCCATATCTATTGTTCAATTATCATACTTTGCAATTGCTGCTTTTGTGTTTGGAGTAGGAAAGACAAATTTTTCAAGTGAAGTCCTCATGGAAAGCGAAGTAGAGGAAAAGTGGCTTACAGAAGCTAAGAGCATAAAAAATTTTACAGAGGAAACAATTGCTCAACATTTTAAGGATTGGAAGGACCAGCACCCTAAATCATCCATGTTTTGGATAAGTGAAGATGGTACATTACTGACAAAGGTGGACGTAAAGGAGCACCTACCATCAAAATGGACCCCGGCATTTACAACAAAATTTATAAAAGAACATTATGGAGAAGATCCGTTTACAGTTATAGCTTTTTTAGGACGGGACGAATCAAATGGATTTATCGTTTTTGAGATCCCTAGAGAAGTGTTTAATCCACCTCTTAAAAATGTTTATGAACAATATGGGAACCTTTTAATTGCCGGTGTTTTTGCGATTATTTTATTTTTCATTATCATCTCCTTTTTATTTTTCAGAGGGATTCGAAAACGGCTATTGCACCTACAAGAAGCAATGGAAATTCGTGATGTAGATGGTTTACCTATTGAAACGAAGGTTAAGAAGAAGGACGAAATCGGTCAGCTCGAACAAAGCTTTAATCGCATGGTATGTGAGCTTAGGGAAAGTAAGAATCGCGAGCAGAAGGAAGAACAGTTAAGACGCGAATTGATTGCTAATTTATCACATGATTTACGAACGCCATTAACGAAAATACGGGCGCAATCCTATTCAATAAGTAAAGAAGCATTATCAGAGGATGGAAAACAAGCGATTAAGGCAATGGAAGCATCGATTATTAGTGTTGACGCTTTAATAGAAAATTTAATGTCCTATACATTACTGATGGCTAGCAAATATAAATTTGAGGCGAAAGAAATCAACGTTATTCGTTTTGTGCGTGAGCAAATGACTACATGGTATTCAGTGTTTGAAAAGGAAGGCTTTGAAATCGATATTGAAATACATTCATTTGAGAAAAATGATTGGCAAGTGGACCCGATTTGGCTGGGGCGTATATTTGATAATTTATTTCAAAATATATTACGCCATGCAAGTAGTGGGAAATATATTGGCGTTGAAACGAAATCGACGGAGCTTTATGATGCATTTATCATAAAAGATCACGGGAACGGAATGAAAAATGAATCCAATGCTAAAGGCGCTGGTATCGGATTATCTATAGTCGATATTATGGTGAAGGGCATGAATTTAGATTGGGATATTGAGTCAAGTGAATCTGGCACCAAGATTAAAATTAAACACTACAAGTAGAATAATCCGTGAAGTATGTTAAGGCATGCATGCTTCATTTTCATACTTAGATTGATTGTCTAAATAGTATGTTTGCAAAGTTTATGGCATCTGATTTTTTGATTCATCATCCATGCAGGTTCATATGGAAAAGCATAGAAAGCCTTACGTAGCTCGGATTTCCGTTCCGACTGGGCGCTTTGTAGCTGCCGCTGCGCTTTCGCTACAGAAAACATATGTTGTTGCGGTCGCTACGCTTTCGCACAGAAAACATCCGCTGCGCTGCAGGTCTCATCTGTGACGCTGTCCCCAAGGCGTCGCCCAGTCTCCAATCCAATCAACTTAAATAAAGTGACTTTTTTAAACAAAATTTAACCTTGAACCTTACCTATTTTTAACCTTCATTTCTTATGATAATTACAGAGGTGAGGACAATGGAATATATCGTACAAACAGAAAATTTATCGAAGAGCTTTGGTAAAGAGCAAGCTGTATCAAATATAAATTTAAAAATACGCAAAGGTGAAATATATGGATTTTTAGGACCAAATGGAGCGGGGAAAACGACGACGATTCGTATGCTTCTTGGATTGATGAAGCCATCTTCTGGGACAATCAAAATCTTCCAAAAAGATTTAAAGAAAGAACGAATTAATATTTTAGCAAAGGTTGGTTCATTAGTAGAGAACCCTTCCTATTATCCACATTTAACAGCCTATGAAAATTTAGAAGCGTTACGAAAAATTTTAGGTGTACCGAAGTCACGCATTGATGAAGTATTAGAAATTGTTCGTTTGAAGGATGCTGCAGATAAAAAAGTAAAAGGCTTTTCTCTTGGGATGAAGCAACGTTTAGGTATTGCTGCATCTTTGTTACATAATCCTGAATTACTTATTTTAGATGAACCAACGAATGGGCTTGATCCATCTGGTATTATCGAAATTCGTAATTTGATTAAACGACTTCCTGAAGAATGTGGAATGACGATTATTATTTCTAGCCATTTATTATCTGAAATAGATCAAATGGCAACGCAAGTGGGCATTGTTACGAAGGGGAAAATGATTTTCCAAGATTCTATTGAAGCAATGCGTAGATTTGCTCAGCCAAAGGTAGTCATTAAAGTGAGCGATAGTGAAAAGGGCTGGCGCTCACTAGTTGCAAATGGCATTAAGGCAGAACATAAGGATGACCTAATTTTATTCGATGAATGTTCAGATGAAAAAGTAGCGCATATTGTACAAATCCTTGTACAAGAAGGCATTTCCGTTTATCGAGTAGAGGAAGAAAAACGATCTTTAGAGGAGATTTTCCTTCAAATGACAACAGGAGAGCAATCGCTATGATAGGGAAACTATTAACTTCTGACTTTTTGAAAATTAAACGCAAAGGATTATGGTTTTTAACAGCTTTAGGACCAATAGGTGTTGTTGCCCTACAAATGGTGAACTATGGTATAAGAAGGGACTATTTGTTAGAGCAAAGCGAGGATGATTGGGGCTACTATTTATTAAACGTTCATTCATTTACACCACTTGCTATCGTTTTAGGGATTGCTATTTTAACTTCATTTATAGCGAGCATTGAAAATGAAACGAACGCGTGGAAGCAATTAATTGCACTACCAGTGTCTAAATTGACGGTGTATTTATCAAAGTTCACTGTTCTAGCAATTTTACTATTCTTGTCTTCTACGATTTTAATGCTAATGACACTGGCTTATGGAGTCTTTTTAGACTTAGGCGATAGTACACCATATATGGAAATTGCTAAATTTGCGTATTATCCATTTTTTGCTTCGCTGCCAATATTGGCACTTCAGCTTTGGATTGCAAGCGTTTGTCATAATCAGGGGATACCAATTACAGTAGGTATTTTCGGTGTTATATTTGCTTATTCATCATTTGTCTTGCCTGACTGGATGATTTGGAAATGGCCATCTTTAATGAATCAATGGGATGAGCCCGTTATTAATGTCATGCTTGGAGTAGGCATTGGTATTTTACTGTATATTATTGGAATGATAGATTTTGCTAGAAGGGATGTAAAGTAATGGGGTCTATACTGAGCGCTGAATGGTTTAAACTGCGAAAATCTAAAATGGTGCCATTAATTTTTGCGGGGCCTATAATCGGACTTTTTATCGGATTAACATCAAATTTAGAATCTAATACGCAAGGCCTTGATGTGAATCATTGGTATATTTCTTTATTTTCAATGAATTTAACGTATGCATTATTGTTTTTACCTTTAATTGCAGGAGTATTTGCGAGTGTTATTTGTAGATACGAGCATCAATCTGGTGGCTGGAAACAACTTTTAGCATTACCGGTGACAAGAGGGAGAGTATTTGTTGCTAAATATATATTAATTATGATTCTCATGATGGCGATGCAATTATTATATTTATGTTCTATATTTGCAGTAGGCATGATGAAGGGTTATTCAGATCCTTTTCCAATGGAAATTGTGTGGAAAAGTATTGTCGGAGGATGGGTAGCGACATTACCATTAGTTGCTTTGCAGTTGTGGATGTCCATTATGTTTAAAAGCTTTGCTGCTCCATTTGCAGTTAATGTAATTTTTACTTTACCTTCTATACTAGCAATCAATTCTAAAACTATTGGACCCTACTATCCATGGGCTCAACCATTCTCAATGATGTATATAGGCGGCAATTCGGATGATGCATTCTTCGTGCCTTGGGATCAATTGTTAACAGTTGTAGGAGGAGGATTCGTACTGTTTTTCCTTGGCGGATATTTATATTTCCAACGAAAAGCTGTATAAAGGTAAAACCTTCGGACGCAATTATGCTGAAGTATAATTGATTCAGTGGGGATCTACTTCATCCTCACTAATTCTTAGTCCTCGCCAATCGGGTGATTACGGGCATTTAATAGATTAAGGGAGATTTTTTAAAATGGTATTTGTTAAAAGGAGCTTTTCATTAATTTCAGCATTATTTCTTTTGTTTTCTCTGGCGGGCTGCGGCAAGGGAGAAGCCGTTAAAGATGCTGCAAAATATACATCTGCGGTAGAAGATATCGATGTTCCAAATGATGTGAAAGTAATTGGTTTTGGTGAAGCGACACATGGAAACGTTGAATTCCAAACATTAAAGAAGGATGTATTTCAAGCTCTAATTAAAAATAAAAATGTTCGTGTTTTTGTATTAGAAGGTGATTTTGGTGGTGCTCAGCAAATTAATCAGTTTATTTTAAATGGTACTGGCACAGCTGAGGAAGCGGTAAAAGCTTTAGATTATGGTATCTATAAAACGGACCAAATGATTGAGTTTGTTCAGTGGATGCATGATTATAACATGACTGCCGATGAGAAAGATAAAATTTATTTTTACGGTAACGATATGCAACGCTATGATTTTAGTAAAAAAGGGTTGCTGGACTATTACGAAGTAGTTAATAGTGAAGGTGCTAAGAAATATAATGCGCAGCTAAAAGGTATATCGAATAAAACAATGAGAGATCTATCAACTAGTCAGCTAGAGGAACTTGATAAAAATATGGATGCAATCATAAAGGATTTACAAACAAATAGAGACTCTTATGAAAAGCAATCGTCGAAAGAAGCTTATTTATTTGCTACTCAATATGCACAAATTATGAAGCAGCGAACGCAATTATTTTTAAATGATAGTAATTACATGAATCTTCGTGATGAATATTTAGCGAACAACTTACAATGGATTGTTGATTTTGAAGCGGCTCAAGGTCATGATAAAGTACTGATGTCTGCTCATAATGGGCATATAGAGAAAACTTCTGCAAATGTGGCAGGATACAAATCTATGGGCCAATACTTAGATGAAGTGTATAAAGATGCGTACTTTGCTATGGGGACTGACTTTATTAACAATACTCTCCAGGCACAAAATGGATCAGGCGAAAGAAAAGAATATACGATTGAACATCATAATGCTTTAGTAGACGCCTTTAGCGAGATCAAGGACAATATTTTCTATGTTGATTTTAAAAAGGCTAAAGAATCTCAGGAGTTAGCTGGCATTGTAGAAAAAGAACAAAGAATGGGTAATATCGGAGATGATTTTAGCTTTTGGTACAAGTTCACACAAATGCTTTATACGATTAAAATGACACCTTCCGAGGCATTTGATGGCGTTATAATTGTTCAAGAGGCAACACCAACAAAAGTTATAGAATAACATGCGGAAAAAGTGCTATTACCTATATGAAGGCAATAGCATTTTTTTATAATTATGTCCCAAGTTTCTTTACCAGAAGGAATTCCTTCTATAGGTAACATACCGAAACAACATAGCCAGTAAACATTTCATATAGGATGTTTACTCCTGTTTCATTACACCTCTATAACTAAGTATTGAATACCTCAATTTTGTTAATGATAAAAAAGAGGAGGTGTGGAAACGATGGCACAAGAAATTCTTTGTGAAGTCAATAACTGTACATTTTGGAATTCTGGAAACAGATGTGGTGCAGAAAAAATTTATGTTGTAAGTCAAAAAGGACAACAGGCATCTAATAGTGAAGAAACAGATTGTAAAACATTTAATCCTGAAACACATTAAATGTTTAAAGGGTAACCATATAAATGGTTACCCTTTTTCCATATCTTTATAAATAGACATCCACTTTTTCTTTGTTAAACAAAAGCGTATGAGCATTTTTCACTTTTTCCTCTACATAATCTAATGAATACTTTCCATAGGAATCTGTTAAATCACCAATCGCACGAGATAAATTATCAATAACAGGAATCAACGCTTCTAAGTGAGTAAGTACTCCACCTCTATTCATTTCATCAGTAATTTCATGAGCAAGATGTTGAATCTTTCTTAATCGCACTTTTTCAGATTGCATGAAATCCTCCTTGTTGAACCAATTTATGATGCTTAAATATATGTCAAACAATTTAATTTCATGAATGATTACGATGGTCTACTCATTGCTCGAATCCACCGAAGAACTGCTCAAACTCAACAATCGACAGCTCAGGCGAAATCTAAAAGTGTACAAGTCCTATATTATTTTTTAGGCAATGTAATAATAAACATTGTCCCATTAGAAGATTCGCTTTGTACAGAGATAGTGCCATTATGAGCTTGAACGAGCTTATAAACGATCGCCATGCCCAATCCAGTACCTTCAGAAGAAGAATCTGTTGTAGTTCCACGATAATATTGTTGGAATATGTTCTCCATCATGTGTTGAGACATCCCTACACCGTTATCCACAATGTGGATTTCTACATGCTCAACCCTATCGAAAATCTGTGTATAAATGTTTGTGTTAGATGGATTGTGGATAATAGAATTCATAAGGATATTTTGTAATATGCGTTGCATGAATTTTGTATCAAAGTCAATGTTTATAATAGATGTATCTGTTATAAAGTGCAATATATAGTCATTTGCTTGTGGATTGTTGCTTATGTTCGCAACAATTCTTCTTGTGAAATCCACGATATCCTGATTAGTTTTATGCAAGGGTAACTGACCATCTGTATTATTAAGCCGAATAACGAGACTTAAATCTTGAATAAGCTCCTCCATATGCATGCCTTTATCTGCAATCTCTTGAATAAAAGAGTGAGCTTCATCCTTAGACCAATCGTATTGTTGGTTTAATAATAGAGTAGAGTAACCTGTAATATACGTTAATGGTGTTTTTAAATCATGTGAAATACCAGCAATCCATTCTTGTTTTGCTTGTTCAACCTTTTCTCGTTCTGCTTCAGCAGCTTTTAATTTTCCTGATAAGGATTGTAGATGTTGAAGTACCTCTTGATATAACATATAACGCATCCGGAGCTTTCCTTTACGTGTATAGATTTTAGATAGTCCAACAGGCTGTTTGTAGTTTTCCTGTGATAGCTGATGAATCCAAGACATTATAAAACCAAGAGGACCCCCAAAGTACCAACCAAATACAGCAATACAAGCAAGGGTACTAAACCCAAAAATCCATAGTACTAGTAAATTCTCATAATCCTCACTCACAGATTTTTTAAAGAGTGGAAGAATTCCCTCGAGACCGATAATTATACAAATACCACTCAAAATCATCCACAGAATAATCCCCAATGCAAGATGCAACGTAAATCGAGTGTTTATTCGCATAGTGTATCTTCTTTCGGGGGAATGAATTTATAGCCAATGCCCCTTAAATTCACAATTATTTTAGGCTTACGTGTATCATCTCCAAGCTTTTTCCTTAGCTTTGAAATATGAATTGTTACGGTTTTCTCCTCGCCATATACATCATTTCCCCACACGAATTCATAAAGCTGTGAAGTGGTGAAAATACGATTTGGATTTTTACAAAAGAAATGCAGTAGCTCTAGCTCTTTAGCTGTACATTCGACGAGCTGATTGTTAACGGTTAATGTAGCAGATTCAGGATTTAGAGCAAAATAACCGAAATCAAATTTTGTATACTGCTGTTGCTGAGAATGCTCATACATTTTTTGACGTCGAAGGATGACCTTTATTCGAGCGACTACCTCTAAAGGATTAAAAGGTTTTGTAATATAATCATCTCCACCGATACCTAATCCCGTTAATTTATCAAAATCAGTAGAGCGAGCACTGACAAAAATAATGGGTGTGTTTGAATGCTTACGTATTTCTGTGCAAAGTTCAAAGCCACTTATATCTGGTAGCATAATGTCGAGCAAAATAACATCGTACTGATTTTCTTTTACAAGCTGTAGTGTACTTTTTCCCGTCGAGGCAGTATCAATATTTATAAAGTTTTCTTTTCGTAATGTAATTTCTAATAATTTTAATATACCGATCTCATCATCAACGATTAGGATTTTTTCAGTAGTTTCCATTTTTATCCCTCATTTCAATTTCATCATAACAGCTTCTAGTCTTTATATCCTTATTCTCTTGAAAAAATTACTGTCATTTTCCATCGAGTTTACTTTGATTTTACTTGCACTTATTAAGCTTAATGTAACGAATTCAAAATAGTAGGGAGTAAATAACATGGAAACCGTTATTCAAATACATCAATTGAGTAAAAGCTTTAAAGGAGTCGAGACCGTATCGAATGTCAATATGAACGTTAAGAAGGGAGAAATTTATGGGTTTTTAGGTCCGAATGGGGCTGGAAAGACGACGATCATGAAGATGATTTTAAACTTAGTAAAACCAACTTCAGGTGAAATTAAAATAATGAATCAATCCATTTCCACTACTTCATATCAATACTTGAGCAAAATAGGCAGTATTATCGAGTATCCGGAATTTTATGAAAGACTGACAGCTAAAGAAAATTTAGAGCTTCACTGTGAGTATATTGGGGTTTATGAAAAGGGAGCGGTGGAGGAAGCGTTAGAGGTAGTAGGTCTCAATGGTGTTGAACATAAAAAAATAAACGAATTTTCACTTGGAATGAAGCAAAGGTTAGGCATCGCACGGGCAATTGTCGCGAAACCAGAAATTCTAATTCTTGATGAGCCGATTAATGGTCTCGATCCTATAGGCATTAAAGATATACGCGAGCTTTTATTGCGGTTAAAAGAAGAGCATGGAATCACTATATTAATATCCAGTCATATCGTATCAGAAATTGAATCAATAGCAGATACAATTGGCATCCTTCATCATGGGAGATTGTTGAAAGAGATAAAGATGGAGGATATTCGAAAAGAGAATATGGAGTATTTGGAGTTTAAAATAGACGATGTGAAAAATGCGATTCATGTGTTGGAGAACAAGTTAGGTATTCGAAAATATGAAATTGTGGATCTGCATTGTATACGAATTTTTGAACATAACATTTCTCAATCTCAAATTAATAAGGAACTTATTTTAAATGACATTGTTGTCAATGGAATTGAAAAACAGCAACAGCATTTAGAAGAGTATTTCTTAAATCTTATTAATGGAGGGAATCAATATGCATAAACTGCTAAGGCTTGAATGGAAAAAGAATTGTATGACTGGCTATTTTAAAGGTTTAATTATTTGTATTATAGGGATTTTTACTGCAGTTGCACTTATGGCAATAGGCGGTGATGGCGAGAGTGAGTTTTTAAATTATACAGAATTTATGTCGTTAACGAATATTTTAATCCGAATAGTTTTTATCATTTTTTCGAGTGTGATTTTAGCTCGTTTAGTTATTGATGAATATAAAAATAAGACAGTTCAATTATTATTTACGTATCCATTAAAAAGGAAAAAACTTATTCTTGCTAAGCTTTCTTTAGTTTTCGGATTTTGTTTCTTTAGCATTATGATTGCAACTTTTATGATTAATATTGCTGTTTATTTTTTAAATCCAATGATGGGTTTGTTTGAAACACCTGTTGAGGTTCAAGAGATGGTAGCTACTATACCGTCAACCTTTATCAATGCATTTATGATGGCTGGGGTAAGCTTAATTCCTTTGTACTTTGGTATGCGAAAAAAGTCGACAGCTTCGACAATTACGTCAGCTGTTTTAATTGGATTCGTTATGAATGCAACAGTTTCTGATGGAACTACTTCTTCAAGTCTATATCAAATAATTGCTGTGCCAATTACTTTGTGTTTATTAGGGCTTCTTATTGGTTATCTGTCTTATCGAAAGGTAGATAAAGTGGATTTAACATAATACCCATCAATGAGAAATGAGGCGATAAAGTGAAAAAAGCTATAATTTTTCTTATATTAATAATTGCTTGCGCGGGTGTAGTGCTCGTTCTTAAAGTAAATAGCGAACAGAGCTTTAAAAAGCAACAGACCTTTGATGCACAACAAATTGAAGCATTAGAAATAAATAATGAAACGTGGAACATTTTATTGGAAAGTACTGACTCTAATGATCTGACAATTGCTATTGATGGGAAGCAACAAAAAAAGCAAAATGCTCCGGTAGAAATTAAACAGGACGGTAAAAAAATTAACGTACTTCAACATGATACTGAAGAAGGTTTTTTTTAAAACATTAGCATTGGAGATAAAGGAACAATTCGTATTTCTATTCCGAATAACACAGTGCATACCATTGGAATAAGCAATAGCAATGGTGATATTAACATTAATAATTTATCAACAAAAGACATTATAATCTCCAGTGATTCAGGGTATAAGGTCATTAAAGGATTAGTGGCAGATAAAGGTGAATTTACATCACAGGATGGGGAATTGAAGATGATGGATAGCACTGTGAATGAATTAACGATTGCTGCTATGAATGGTGATAGCTACATTACTAGAGTCTCTAGTCCACAAATGAAAATTACTGCTGGAAACGGTGAAATACTTATGAAAGAAATGTATGAAGAAAAATCAATATTTATAGAAACCGGGTCAGGAGATATTTCAGTATTCTACAAACAGGCACCAAGGTCATTAGAACTGTTAGCTAGCAGTAAATCCTCTGATATAACTGTTGATTTACAAGGGTTTAAGAAAGAAACACATACTGAAGATTCGACCAAAGGAAAATTGGCGATGCTACAAAAAGGTTGGAAATAATTAGTGAATCCGGTGTAATTCGTGTAAAGTAGCACTATAAAAACTAAAAACTGTAAATAATCTCTGAGCAGTAGTTAATATCAATGAGATTTTGCGTTAAATATGGAAGCAACAGCGGAGGGAAAATGGATAGGTTATTGCGAGATATCGTTACTTGGATCAAAAAAGAAAATAAATCAATTGTTATCGGAATTTCTGGACATGGTGCAGCAGGAAAGACAACGTTTGCCAATAGGCTTATGCACCTTCTGAATCATGATGACGTAAATTATATTAATACGGACCCATATATTGTTAGTTCAGATATACGAAAGCATTCAATTATCAATTATACTTATCGAAACGAGCAGCATCATTTTAAAGTGACAGCTTGCCATCCGGCAGCGCATCATTTACCTTCTTTGGAAAGAGACATTCAAATGGTTAGAAAAGGTCTGGATTTATTGACAATAGATATGCACTATATGAAAAGTGCGTTAACTTCTTCAAAAAATAAAGTAACAATTGTAGAGGGGATGAGTGCAGCATTTATTAATCCCAAACTATTTGATTTGAAAATTTATTTTTATACAGATAGTAATACGGAAATGCAGAGAAGGTCAGGACGTGATGTACTTGAACGGGGAGCTGATATCAATTATTTAAAGCAGTCCCATGAAGAACGTCGGATTCAATATGAATTGTTTATGCATCCGTATAGTCAGCATTTTGATATCATCTTTAAAACTTCTGATGAAACACTTTATGAAGAAAAAAATATATTTAAATTTTAGCTATAAATAAATCTGCTTTAATAACTTTAAGAGCCTCCGTAGTACTTAGACGGAAGGCTCATTTTCATATTTACTTTTCAAGTTTTTTTAATAATTTATCATGTAGTTTTGTAAATAGCAGTAAAGCTAAAATTGTCCCAAGGAAGGCCCAAAGCATGTCCCATTGTGCATCCCAGCGATCTCCTTGCATACCTACAAAATCTTTCGCTGCCCCACTACCCTTTGAAATTTTTGTACTGAGCCATTCAATTATTTCATAGAGAGCAGCAATAGCAAGGAGTATACTTATGGATATGCCTGTTAACCAGGCGCCTTTTACTAGTGGTGTTTTTCGTATTAATATTTCTCTTATGACGATGGCCATCAAACCTTTTAGGAAATGCCCAAATCGATCGTAGTCATTTCGTTTTAAGTGAAATTCCTCTTTGATCCAGTTAAAAAGTGGAACCTCCGAATAAGTATAGTGTCCACCAATAAATGTTAGAATAGACAAAAGGGCAATGATAAAATAAGAAAGTGTTGTAAGGCGAAACTTGTTATAAATAGTAACTACAATAATAATTGCAACGACAGCAGGACTAACTTCTGCGAGCCAGTCTAAATAGGATACTGGTTTTATGACAGACCACACGAAAATAATAAGTACTATTAACAACAAAATTGCATGTATTTTCCGATGATTATCTTTAGACAAAACGAACACTCCTTTTGTCTAAAGTATAGGAATAGAGTAAATAGCTTATACACCATTTTTACATAAGTCCGAAAAAGCGCCTAGCGTATTGCGCTGACGCTTTATAATAGTTTTGTTATACCATTCTTAATAATGCCTCTACACCAGACATTCCTTCAGAAATACCAAGTTGATGTGCTTCATATGTCACAGATTCTAATGGAGCTGTCAATAACTCATCAATTGTTTTCACGCCAACTGCTCGACCGGCAATAATTTTCCGATCTGCTAAACGGTCATTTAATAGACCAACATCTAAAGCCCCGCACATAATGTATCCCGTGTCGTTAGAAATTGTTAGCAGTGTTGTTTTTGGTAATTGAACAACGATTGCAGTGAAAAAATGGCCTTTGATCATAATAGGCTCAATTGTTACCATCGAAATCACTCCTTTTCTCTATATACATATGGCGATAGTTAAAAAGGTGTTCGGCATTTTTACTAAAAATTATTAGTTACCTAAAACAACCGGTGTTTTGTATAAGAAAGATGCTGGTTGTTTTAAATTTTTATAATGCAACCGTTGCCTCGTTTTTTTATATTCAAACATACGATAAGTATTTTAAACAGGGAATATGAATAGCGTTTTGTAATAATTAAGAGGAGAAAACAGCCAAACCTTCATAAGTATAATTCATTGTAATTCGTAAATAGTAAGTTGACGGCGGAGTTATGTGAATTTGAACTTGGGAGGTGATGCTTATGACACGCAAATATGTATTGGTTCTATCCCTGTTTTTTTTAATCATATCGGTAATTTCTACAGTAGTGACAACCTATGCGAATAAAGGTCGACCTTATTATGAGGAGACAGGGGAAGTTGTATGGGACATTAACACAAAAGACAAAATAATTGCTCTAACCTTCGACGACGGCCCTCATCCCGAGTATACAGCAGCTATATTAGATGTATTGGCTAAGTATGATGCAAAGGCGACGTTTTTTATTATTGGAAAAAATGCTGAAAAATATCCAGACCTTGTTTTACGATCTTATTCAGAAGGGCATGAGCTTGCCAATCATACGTATTCACATCCGTTTAAAGCTTCCATAGCTGAATTACAGTCACAACTACGTAAGACAAAAGAAATAATTTATAGTATTACTGGATTTTCACCGATTTTGTTCCGTCCTGTAGGTGGTAACTACAATGATCAAATGATCAATGCCGCTGTAAAGGATGGATATAAAGTAGTGATGTGGTCTTGGCATCAGGACACTCAAGATTGGAAACAGCCGGGGGTCAATAAAATTGTACAAAAAGTGATGAAGGGAACGGAGCCAGGTGATGTTATTTTGTTCCACGATGGAGGCGGCAATCGTACGCAGACCATCAAAGCATTGGAGGAAATATTGCCAAAACTGAAGAAACAAGGCTATACATTTGTTACAATATCCGAGTTGATTAAAATCAAACAGCAACAAGAGCAAGTGCAATGAGGACAATAAGCCATCTCAGTAGATTGAAATGGCTTATTTCCCCTCCTTGTTATCGCGCAGCGGATAGTAAAATTAGTCATTTCAAGATTACCAAAATAATAGTGGTGCTAGGGCAATTCCGGCAACTAACCCAAATGCGATTCCAATTCCAAAACCTGCTCCTCTGAAACCCCAACCCCATCCTAAACCATAACCACCAAATCGTCTATCAGGTAGAATCCATACTTGTCTTCTATCCACCCTAGTTATTTCTCCATAATGTACTCTGCCACTTCTTTCTTCAATTCTTACACGTTTACCATGATATTGACAACAAAGATTATAAGTATCAGCTGGATTCACAAACTATCCCTCCTTTCGACTTCCTTACAAGCTAATATATGCGGTTGCGAACATTATCACTAGCCGATTGACTACTTCAGACATAAGCTAAAGTAAGGGGGGAATGTATGTCAGTAATACCAACAGATGAGTGGCTCAATCAATTAATAGCTAATCAAAAGCTAAATCACAAAAATTTTGAGGACTTACAACGATCTATTATTTGCAGTCGTTTAGTAGAGATTTTTATTGGTGGATCTCTAGATGAAATCCAATTTGAGTTACTGCAACAGGGACTTTTTCAGTCACATGAAAAAATAGATATTAACAAGTTAAAAAAACAAAACGTTTGGGAAGTAGTGCAGAAGGAATTTATTTATTTAAAGGAGAGATGGGGAGGTCCGAATATACCCATCTATATTTTTCCAATCACGCAGGAGCAAACGATGACTAAGAAAAACGGTGTTGCCTACCCAAATGCTTTGTTTTTATATATAGGAGGGCTTGAAAAGCAGGAGCTTAAAGCGTTATTTGCACATGAGTATAATCATGTTTGTCGTCTGCAATATGTAAATAAATCTCTAGACGAAGTGACTTTATTAGATTCTTTAATTTTAGAAGGATTAGCAGAATGTGCAGTGGAGGAAATTTACGGGGATAAATGGTTAGCACCATGGTTGAGGTACTACTCATTGGATAAGATGCTAGAAATTTGGAAGGGGCATTTTTTGCCTCAAATCAATATTCAAGGATTAAACAATCATGTTGAATTCTTATATGGTGGAAAGCTTCCTCAATGGATAGGATATTGCATTGGTTACGAAATAGTAAGGACCTTTATAAAAAATCATTCATCAAATAAACTTCATGAAAAAAGTTCAGAGGAAATACTTGCTGGCTCTGATTTTTCTCTATAGACGATACCTATATAAAAATAGCCAGCTGCCGATTCATTACTCGACAACTGGTGCTATATTTCTATTTATGTGAATCATCACCATAGATTGGGGGTTGATTTCGTTCCGACTGAACGCTTTGTAACTGCCGCTACGCTTTCGCACAGTTAAAACATTTGTTGCTGCCGCTTCGCTTTCGCACAGAGCTACCTGGGGGCTTCCGCTATTTGCTCGCTCCATGGTCTCGGGCCAACAGATGTTTTTTGTGCGAAAACGCAGGGTAACGTAGCGGCAGCGACAAGATATTGGTCACAAAGGCGTTATCACAGGACGTGATGCTCTTAGCCTTCGTTCCTCTATCGCTGATCCCCAAGGAGTCGCCCAGTCGTAACGAAGATCAATTAAATATACATCTGGTTTAATCAATTTCATCCCTAACTTTTAGTGATGAGTCATTTAGATAGCAATAATTCCTAATGCTACAGCAATGAATAGTAAAGTGATGCTTAGTCCCCACATCCAGAAGAAAGAGTACTTTAAGTGTTTCCCCATTTCTAAGCCTGATAAGCCTAATGCTAGCCAAACTGCAGGAGCAAGTGGTGATACAAATGTACCTACAATATTACCGATAATCATGGCATAGGCAGTTGAAAGAGAATCAATATCGAAAGATAAGCCAATTTGTTCAACTACAGGGAATAAAGCGAAGTAATATGCATCCGTACTTAGTAATAAATCAAATGGTACCCCCAATACCCCGATAATGATATGTAAATAAGATGATAGGGCTGATGGTAGAATATTTACAGCATTGTTGGCAATCGCAGTTAACATCCCGGTACCATTCAGTATGCCTAAGAATAGTCCAGCGGCGATTATGATAGATGCCATTGTTAAGGCATTCGGAGCATGTGCTCGTACACGTTCCATTTGTTCCTTAGGAGAACGATAATTGATTGGCAGGGCGATGGCCACTCCAATTAAAAAAGCTAATCCTGCTGGTAAAATACCTGCAACTAAAATGCCGATAACAAGAACAGTAACTATTGCATTAATCCACAATAGTTTTGGTCGTTGTAAGCTTGTGTCTACTTCTGATGAAACAACACCTTGTGTAATAGTATGATCATCATTTGTGAAGTCCAGGGTACCGTATTGTTTCAGAATACGCTTCTTTTCTCTAAAACCAAGGAACACCGCTAAAGCTAACATTAAAACGACACCAAAGATTTGAATAGTGATTAAGGGATACCAAAGTTCAGTTACATCTGTCTCTAAAACTGAAGCAACACGACCTAATGGGCCACCCCAAGGAATCATATTAATAACTGCTGCTGCTCCTCCAACTAATAACAGCAAAAGATATGGATTCATCCGTAAACGTAAATATAAAGGCAATAATGCTGGGATTGTAATTAAAAATGTTGAAGCTCCAGAACCGTCTAGTTGCGCTACTACAGCAATTATCACTGTTATCACTGCAACGACAATAATGTTTCCTTTTGAAAGCGCAATCATTTTATTGATCAATGGCTCGAATAAACCTACATCCTGCATAATACCAAAGAAAATAATAGCGAAGATAAACATAACAGCTACGTTCATCACAGAGTTTAATCCAGAACTAAAGAACTCTCCCAATTCATCGGAGTTAAAGCCAGCTATAAATGCAGCTACGATAGGTGGTATAACCATTGCTACAAGTGGTGATACACGACCACTAATTAGTAGAGCAACAATAATAATAATTGTTAAAAATCCGATTATACTTAGACTCAAAAAATTCCCTCCCTTTGTGATTGATCATTCAGATTATTTAAAAAAATATCACAGTGCTAAAGAGAGGAAAATAATATAATCATATGTTAAATAAATAACATAATATTAGTTTTGTTCATAAGTTCCACGAAAGACATATTTTCGTTCAGGTCTTCCAACGGTACCGTAAATTAGTTTTGTCTCTAAAAATTGCTCGCCAACTAAGTATTCTAAATAACGGCGAGCTGTTGAACGACTAGAACCAATCAGATCACTTAATTGTGAGGCTGTGAGCTCTTGGGTTTTGAGATCTTCGAAAATGCTTTTAACAATTTGTAATGTGTGCAAATCAATCCCTTTTACTAACGTTTCTTCATCTACTACCCTATTGTTTGATTCACTGTAAAATAAAGAATCAAGGTCGTTTTGAGTGACACTTTTGCTATTTTGAAATAAGTGAAATTCCTGCAAATATTTCTGAAATGCGCGTTGAAGTCGTTGTTGTTCAAATGGTTTAATCAAGTAATCTAAAATACTTAAGTCCAATACGTCCCTTATTAAACTTACTTCAGTTGCCGCTGAGATTACGACAATTTTTATAGACGGATAGAGGTGACGTATATGGCTTACTAATGAGCTACCTTCAACATCCGGAATATATAAATCTGTTAATATAATTTCTGGTAAGCTAGAAGTCATCTCCAGCTTTTCAATCGTTTCTTTACCTGTGCGTAAATTTTCAGTGACGACAAAACCTTCTATATTATGAACATAATCAGCATGAATTTTTGCTACTCTAAAGTCATCTTCAATAATCCATACACTTTTTAATGTTGTCATTCTCAATGTCTCCTTTAGGAACTATAATTAAAAAACATGCTCCTGATAAATCACCAGAATCCAATAAAATTTCCCCATGTATCTCCTGAAGGGCTTTCTTACTTATAGCAAGTCCATGCCCGCGGTCTAATCCTTCTTTAGTAGATATCCCCTTTGTAAAAATTTTATCGTAAATATTGTGATCAATACCTGGTCCATTATCTTGAATCTCAAATAAGTAATGATTTTTATAATTGTTAATGGATAGCCGAATCACTTTATCTGAGGATTCCCAGCTTTTTAAAGTTTCAATAGCGTTTTGAAGTACATTACCAAGAGCTGTTAGGACAGCATCTTCTTGACGTTTAGATAATTCAATAGATGAAGAAATTTCGTTTAGCTCGAGTTTAATCCCCAGTTCTGCGGCTTCTGCAATTTTTCCCTGAATTAAGGCAAGTAGAAGCGGGGTTGTTATATTGCTATTTAAAAAAGCTTGATTTTTAAGCTGTATGCTTCGTTCTTCTTTAATAAACTCCATTGCTTCGTTGTAATGTTTATGAACAAGTAAACCTAAAATGATATGAAGTTTATTAGCGAATTCATGAGTGTAGGCCCGTTGAACATTTGCATACTGTTTCATCTGTTTTAATTCATCAGTGATTTTTTGGATATCTACTTTTTTTCTAAAGGTGTATAACGAACCGATTTTCCTTTTTTTCTCAACTAAAGGTACTTTATTTAAAATAATAATATGCTCACCAAGCGGTATCTCTAAATTATCAATGTTTTGCTCTGCAACAATTTTAGGCGTAAAAATATGTTCGATTTTTGTACCCATCCAATCTGAGAGGGATTTATTGTTAGCCGAGTCTAGCATTTCGTAAGCACTTTTATTAATGGTAGTAATTTGATTAAAGTGATCGACAGCCAGTATACCCTCCGTTGTTGTTTCTAAAATGACCTTGTTTTGCTGATATAATTTAGCAATTTGAAAAGGTTCCATATTAAACAATAATTTTTTTATATAAATGGAAATTGCTATTGCACCTAATATGCCTATCAAAAGAATAATTACGGTGTATTTGATCCATTTGTGAATATAGCTTTCGATAATTGTGTCGATATTTTCTGTTAAAAAACCGACAGATACAACACCAATAATTTTATTGTCTAATAGGATAGGAGCTTTACCTCGAATCGATTCACCTAGTGACCCTATAGTTTTAGAAATATAAGCTTGTCTATCTAGCAATGCGGCATCGTTGTCTCCGCCAACCATTTTTTCTCCAATTTCATCTTTTAAAGGATGTGAATAACGAATTCCTTCAGAATTTCCAACGACAATATATGCAGCGTTAATTTCTTTTCTTAAAGGTTCGACGATTGGCTGGATTATTTCACTTGGCTTTTCTTTATCGAATGCCGTAATGATCTCTTCCGTAGATGCTAGGGTTTTTGCAATATTCAATGCTTCCATCCCCATCTGTTTTTCTGTAGTATCGCGAATATGTTCTAGCAAAAGATACATAAACAGTCCACATATTAAAAGGATCAGGATACTTATTAAAAAAATCATTCTAGCTGTAAGAGACTGGAACCAACTTTTCATATTTCACCTCTATGTAGTTTAAATAATCTTCATTTACTAAAGTGGCAGCAAGTTGACAAAAACATCTTAAAAAGAGCGCATTTGATTTAGTCTATCATAAATATCCAACAAATAGAGAAAGACCCTTTCTTAGGAAAGTGCCGGTTGGAACGGAAGTCACCCCACGTTAAGGTGATGAGACTGAACTTTAATATGTGATACATGCCCTTCAATGACATTGACACAAATCTTCCGCTACAATAGAAGGAAGGAGTGATTGTTATGTCAAATGAACTTAAAAATGTATTACCACCGGTTATAGATTTGTCTACAAAGGTACTAATTGTTGGCTCAATGCCAGGAAAGCAATCATTAGAGAAGCAGCAATATTATGGGAACCCGCGCAATCACTTTTGGCCGATTATTGGAGAAATAATAGAAGTGGTTATACCTCAGGATTATGGTGAAAGATTAAATTTATTAAAGAACCATCATATTGGTCTTTGGGATACTATAGAGTCGTGCGAGCGTAAAGGAAGCTTGGATGCGGCTATTCGTAATGAAAAGCCGAATGATTTTAAAACGCTTTTTGCACACTATCCTAATATTGAGTTAGTGCTTTTTAATGGTGCAAAGGCATTCGAGGTGTTTAAAAAGCATATCGGCCTTGCGGTTTTAGATGGTCGAGCATATCAAAAAATGCCATCGACAAGCCCAATACCAGGGAAGAATATTAAATCTTTTGAAGAAAAGCTTGAGGATTGGCGAGTGATGCACTCCTATTTGTCTAGATGACAAAAAATCCTCTTCGTTTAGTTTTGCCTGACGGAGAGGATTGTGAGCATTATTTAATAGATGAGGGTGACATTACTGCCATGTGTTGTAGTAAGATCCTGCTGGGCTATAAAAGAATTTGGTATTTTTCAACTAAGGCAAAACTTTTCTCTTCATCTTTAAATCCGATTGTCATCACCTGAATACCGAATTTTTCTCGGATCTGAACTAATTGCTGCATCTTATTCAACGCCCATTCATCTTCGCCGACTACATCATACGAAAAGTTTTCCCACATAACAAAATCAATATATGGTGCAGTATAATCAGCTAATGTTTGAAAGCCCCAATTTTGAGCAACAGACAAGTCGTTTTATTGCTGCTTTATGTTTTTTATAAAGGCAAGCATTGCTGCATTTCGATAGGCTCCCAATGACCAGATCTACTTTATCCATTTCCTTGCTAATTTTATCGTTCCCTTTATCTAAATAATATTTATACTTTTTAACAGCAGCTAGCCTATCTTGAATACTTGTTGATCCTGCAGAAAAATTTGTACAGTTGGGAAATAGCCAGATCCCAAAGGACAATGAAATTGTAGTAATTAGTAAAATTATTTTTCGCATAAGTACCCTTTATCTTGGAGAACACACCTTTTTTTATAGAGTGTTTACCGTGAAAATACGAATGCAGTTTAGATCGACTAAATATAAGGCTAATAGGCAATTGCTCAACGGTTATTAGCCCTCCTACATATATTGAATTATGTAAAAGGAGGGGTTTATCATGAACAATCCATTTGAACAGATTATGCCACTTCCAGAATCCGATTTCGATCCTTCATTCGGACGACCTGGTTTTGGCCAATCACCATCATTTAGACCGCCTGGTTTTGGTCCGCCACCATCGTTTGGCCCGCCTGGTTTCGGCCCACCACCATCGTTCGGCCCACCTGGTTTTGGTCCACCACCATCGTTTGAACCACCAAGCTTTGGCCCGCCACCAGCAGGTCAAATGCCGCTAGGTCCACCACCTAGCTTTGCACCATCAACTCCACCATTCGGAATAGGTACAAGTGGTATTCGGTCATGCCTTTTTAGAAATACGTATATATGGATGTTTAATGGATCAAGCTTTTGGTTCTTCCTAACTGCTGTAGGAAGAGAGTTTGTTTCAGGGTTCCGATGGAGTAGCAGAAGTGGCTGGCGCTTCCAAACTATTGCAAGAAGAAATATTCGCTCGTATGAATGTTCGAGATGGTAATTAAACGTATTGAGGAGCCTTGATAAACAGTTCATTTATAAAATAAAGGTGTCATTTTAAATAAAGTTTTCAACACTATGAAAACTCCTAAAGCACGTATGCTCTAGGAGTTTTATTCGTAATATACTTAAATCTTCTCTACGTCATGCACAAGTTGCTTATACTCTGCAAACCACTTTTGCCATTCTTCCATTGGGAATTCTTCATGTACCGTTCCATTTAATAAATCCGAAAGTAGGCCTAAGCATATATGCCACCCCGCTAAATCTTTAGGGGTATGCTCAGTTAGCTCACCAATCGATTCAAGTAATACTAATATGGAGCCGCTGCCAGTGGGTGTGAGTTCAAATCTAACTGTATCTTTGCCCCAATCAAATTCGAGCACTTCCTTCTCAACATAGTCTGTAATTGTTATTTCCATATAAGTATCTGTTCCATCATTCATATTAAAATGAATTTTACCGTTTTTTCGAAGATCAATAATTTCTAAATTATTCATCCATTTTTGAAGCTTTCCATTATTCGTTAATACAGCCCAAACAGCATCAACTGAATGTGACAGTGGTCGGTTAAATTTTACGACATAGTTTTTTTGTTGTTTTTGAATAGTAGCGAGCATGGGTATCCCCCTTATTTATTTTTCCTCATCATAAACTGCATGAAATAGTCTTGTCATGTATTCTTATTTAAATGTCTATACCCTACAATAATCCGACCATCATATTTCACTTTCTCTATACTTCTTTATTATATTTATGTCCAAAAAGTAGAACTTCAGATAATATGATTTAAAAAGGAGAAATTACCATGCCATATCACCAAGCTTTAGAGCGCTATATTGAGGCTACAAATTCCCATGATTTTAATAACGTAAAGGAAGTTTTGCATCCGCAAGCAGTGTATTGGTTTACGGATCAAACATGTACGACTATAGAAGAAATAGGTGATTATTTTACTAATGCTTGGAATGTAATAAAGGAAGAAGTTTATTCGGCTACTGATGTGCACTGGCTTACGGTTGATGAACAATCAGCTACCTGTATTTATACATACCTTTATGAAGGCTATCATAACGGGAAATTTGTATCAGGTAGCGGGAGAGCAACGAATATTTTTACGGTCTTAAACAATGAATGGAAGTTAATCCATGAACATTTAAGCAGTTAGTGAAGCTTCAAGCTATATCATCTTTAATGATACTTGAATGAGTAGTAATGAGATGATTACTGTTAGTAATATTTTCGCTGTTTTCATTGGGGTCTGCATGAAAAAGAATATAGAACGCCATTAGCTGATATTGATGTGATATATTTTGATAAAGTAAATCTCTCAGATAACTATGAGAAGCAACATGAACAAGAATTGACGAAGTATTTACCTGATGAGCCTTGGTCTGTGAAAAACCAAGCAAGGATGCATGTAGTAAATAACAGTGAGCCTTATCAATCATCTATTGATGGCATTGCGCATTATCCAGAAATGCCAACAGCTATTGGTGTGAGGCTTTCTAATAGAAGACTTGAGATAGCTGCACCTCATGGTATTAAGCACTTAGTTTCTGGAATTGTCGCTCCTACACCATATTTTCAAAAGGGCTCTCCGATGCATGAAGTTTATAAGAGTAGAATCCATAACAAATAGTGGCAATCAATTTGGCCGAAACTACAGATTTTCTACTAAAATGAAGCGAAGGAGCTAAGGGATGTGTCACGATAAACATCAAATAATCTCGCATTATGAAAGATCTATCGTATTTGTGGAAAGTTTAGCAGGTATAACTGAAGAACAATGGCGTACCCTTATAGAGCCTGGGAAATGGACGGTTGCAGAGGTAATTGGACATCTTACACCGTGGGATGAATTTGTGTTAAATCAACGTTTACCGTTTCTTTTTATAGAGGGGAGCTTACCAAAAGGGCCAGATGTAGGAGAGATAAATGCTTGTGCAGCAAGGAATAGTCGTGCACGAAGTAAAGGTGAAACGATAGCTAATTTTATCCATCAGAGACATCAGCTAATTGACGTGCTTTATGAAATAGTGGATAAGCAGTGGCAACTGCCTTTTACAATAGGTGCTTCTGAATTAACACTTTACAGTTATTTTGCTAGTTTAGTAGATCATGATCTACATCATTTTTCACAAATCCAAACAGTTTTAAAGAATTTAGGGGCTATAAAATGGATATCAAGCATTTAATCGATTACTATGCACATGCGTCTGTAAAATTTACGGATGTTTTTACGAATAAAATGGAGCCAGGCCAAGTAGACAAAGGTCGAACAACAGCCCCAGGGAAGTGTGGATTGGTTGTGCCGCTTACTGGTAACGCTATATTTAGTTTTAACGGTACCCCTTATGCAATGGAGCCAGGTATGGTCGTACATGCAGGACCACAAATGCCAATCGAAATTAAAGCTTCTAATGAAAAAGGATGGGAGTATGCAGTTGTTCATTATCAACTTTCTACCGAAGAGTCAACTTTATATCCATTATCAACTCAGCACTTTTTAATCAATACAGGCTATCATACAAAAATTATTGACTATGTACAGCAGTTAATAGAAAGTCAAGGAATGCCGGGTAATATGTCAATATTCAAAGCAAAGACTCTATTTATGAATCTTTTGGAAGCCATTCTTATGTCGGCAAAAGTGAAGGTGCTCGATACGGCAAGTGACCAGATGGAGCAAGCTTTGCAGTATATACATGAGAATTATGCTACACAACTTTCTGTTTCGAAAATTGCTGAAGAATTTGGCGTGGAGCGTCGTAGGTTTGCCTATCTGTTTGAACAGCATACAGGGATGAATCCTAGCGTCTACTTAACGGAATATCGCATTCGACGGTCGAAGGAGTTACTAAAATATGATGATTCGCCAGTAGCGGAAATAGCAGAATGTGTAGGTTATATAGATTGCTTTTATTTCAGTCGAGTATTTAAAAAATGTACTGGAATGTCGCCGACAACATATCGAAAAACAATGCTTGAGGAAGCTAAATACTTATAAAAAGTTGTTTCTTGAAAAAAGAAACAGTTTTTTTGTGCTCGGAAATCGGCAAAAGTCCATGTTATTCGTGAAATCGTCCATTCACAACTGTTTTCCACTTTGTTAGGATAGTATCCGTAAATGATAATAGATATCAATTAAAAAATAAATACTATTGACTTATAAATGAAAATGATTATCATTATCATTATAATGAAGTTCGTTAGGAGAGAATATCTATGAATAAATATTTTAAAATGTGTGCACCTGCTCTATTAGCTCTATCTTTGGCTGCGTGTGGAACGGATAAAGCAGAAGAGTCATCTGCATCTACAAATAATGCAGCAGAAACTAGTGCATCAGAAACGCAAAAAAATCAAGCGAAGACACAAACGATTACATACTTAGGAGAAAAATATGAAATTGCCGCAGATGTTAAAAATATAGTAGCTGCAAGCTTAGAGTCTATGGAAGATGCGGCAGTGCTCGGTATCAAGCCTGTTGGTGTGCTTGATATCGGTGGGAAAATTCCAGCATATCTTGCTTCTGAATTAGAAGGTGCCGAGCTTGTTGGAAATAAAATGACACCGAATACTGAAGCCATTCTTCAACTTGATCCAGATGTTATTTTAGGTTCCTCAAAATACCCTGAGGAAATGGCTGAAAAGCTTAATAAAATTCAAACGATGATTCCGTATTCACATGTCTCTACAAATTGGAAAGAGAACTTAACGTTACTTGCACAGCTTTCAGGGAAAGAAGATGAGGCAAAAAAAATCATTACAGATTATGAAGCGAAGGTTGCTGATTCCCAAGTGAAATCTAAAGAGCAATTAGCGGACAAACAAGTTCTAGTTATTCGAGTACGTGGCGGCATCATGTATATCTATCCTGCAGGCGTTTACTTAAACCCTGTTCTATATGAAGATTTAGGGGCTCCAATACCAGAGGTGCTAAAAACTGCAAAAGCACAGGCTGAACTATCTCTTGAAACATTAGCAGAGGTTAATCCTGATGCTATTTTCCTTCAATTCGAGGAATCAGAAAATGCTGACGCACCAAAAGCGTTAGAAGAGCTACAAAAAAATCCGATCTTTACAAGCTTAAAAGCATCACAAAATAATCAAATTTTCGTGAATGCCATTGAACCTTTAGCACAGGGTGGTACTGCATGGTCTAAGGTGAAATTCTTAGATATCGCAGCCGAAAAATTACTTAAATAGTATAAAGAGGCTGGTAGTAGATTTGGTGGTATCACCAGGCTATTACCAGCCTTTTATAAGTTAGAGGAACTCAGTCTAAGAACGCCACGTCCTGTGGCAACGACTGAGTGACCAACATCATGTTGTGTTGCTGTCGCTTGGCTTTCGAACAGACAAAAACACGTTGCAGCCGCTGCGTTATCACTACGATTTCGCACAGAAAACATGTGTTGGCCCAACGCCTCCGGACGCATTGTTTATCCGCGCGACAGCGGCAAATGTTTTCTGTAGCGTGGTTACAATTACGTCGAGGCATAATTGATATAGAAAAAGGTGTGGAAGTTGAAAAAAACAAACATTGTAGCATTTTCAATATTAGCAGCTTCTCCATTCCTAATTGCGATTGTGGCATTAGTATCCGTTATGTACGGCACGAAAGACATTAGCGCAATAACGGTATGGCAGGCGATTGCTGAATTTGACCCTTCGAATGTGGACCACCAAATTATACGAACAGGACGTATTCCTAGAATTGTAGCGGTTTTACTGGTGGGAGCATTTTTAGCAGTAGCTGGCGCAGTGATGCAAGGTATTACACGGAATTATTTAGCGTCTCCATCATTAATGGGCGTGAATGATGGGTCTGCATTTGTGATTACGTTAGCAATCGTATTTTTCCCAGGGCTTCCTAATTACCAAATGATTTTACTTTCTATGCTCGGTTCAGCATTAGGTGCAGGGATTGTGTTTGGTTTTGGCTCTTTAATTCGCAATGGCTTATCACCAGTAAGGCTTGCCATTATTGGGACGGTCATTGGTACGTTTTTAAGCAGTATTGCTACAGCTATTGCGATGTATTTCCAAGTATCTCAAACGGTAAGTGTTTGGTATAACACAAAGGTCCATATGGTAGATATGGATATGCTCATGCTATCGATTCCATTTGGTTTAGTTGGTTTAGTGCTTGCATTATTATCAGCTAAGGCAATTACGATTACTTCATTAGGAGAAGATATCGCTATTGGGCTTGGGCAAAAAACAAAAGCCGTGAAAATTATTAGTATGCTTGCTGTTGTATGTTTAACAGGAACGGCTGTCGCACTTGTAGGAAAGATTGCCTTTGTAGGGTTAGTTATTCCTCATATTACACGTTTCCTTGTTGGAGTTGATTACCGCTTTATCATTCCATGTGGAGCTGTAGTAGGTGCGTTTTTCTTAGCGCTTTGTGATGTGCTCAGTCGCTTTGTTAATTATCCATTCGAAACTCCAATCGGCGTCTTAACGGCATTAGTTGGTGTCCCATTCTTCTTATATTTAGTTCGTAAACACGGAGGTGAAAAACGTGCGTAAAAAAACCTCAAGTGTATTCGTGATGACTGTTTCAATATTGATATTATTAATTTTTGGTGCAAGCTATCTCCATCTTACAAATGGTGTCTTTGATATGTCGGTGATGGATGTCATAAAAACATTGCTACGCATCGAGTCGAACCCTAAATTTGATCTTGTCATTTTTGAATTCCGATTACCACGTATTATCATAGCAGCATTAGTCGGTGTTGGCTTAGGAATGGCAGGGGTTGTACTACAAGGTATTACGCGCAATGGTCTAGCAGACCCTGGGATTCTAGGGATTAACGCGGGTGCCGGTGCAGCAGTGGTCATATTTATGTTTTTCTTTCAATTACATCTTACATCTGCAGATATGAGTAGCTGGTTATCTATTTTGATGATGCCGATTTTTGGGTTTGTCGGTGGTACGATGGCCGCTGTGTTAATTTTCTCATTTGCCCTAAAAAATGGTCATTTAGATATGCAACGGCTAATTTTAACAGGGATTGCGATTAATAGTGGATTCGGGGCATTGTCATTATTTTTATCATTGAAAATGAATGCTCAGGATTTTGAAGCTGCTGCAGTTTGGATGGCAGGCTCCATTTATAATGCAAACTGGATTTTTGTTGTGACTATGCTGCCGTGGCTTATTTTATTAGGCTTTTACGTTTATCGGAAATCATATTTGCTCGATTATTTTCAATTAGAAGAGGATAGTATTACTAGCTTAGGGATAGCGGTAGAAAAAGAGAAAATGAAGCTGTTATTGGCGGGCGTTGGCTTAGTCAGTGCCTGTGTATCGGTATCAGGTAGTATCGGTTTTATTGGATTAATGGCACCACATATTGCTAAACAGCTTGTAGGTATACAACATCGTTACGTCATGCCAGTAAGTGCATTAATAGGTGCGGGATTGCTTATTACAGCTGATTTTATAGGAAAAACAGTATTTGCGCCGTCTGAGTTAGCAGTTGGTATTGTTGTCTCGATTATCGGGATTCCGTATTTCTTATATTTACTAGTGAAATCGAAGGCATAGGGGGAAATCGTATGCAAACGGCATTTAGAATGGAAAATTTGGCTTCTGGCTATGAACAAGTTCGTGTGTTTGAAGGCTTAAATTTAACAATAGAAGAAGGGAAGATTACGACTATTATTGGCCCCAATGGATGTGGGAAATCTACACTTTTAAAAACGATTGGTCGTATATTAAAGAAGCAGCAGGGGACGGTTTATTTACAGGACCAAAACATGCAAAATTTATCGACGAAAGACATTGCGAAAAAGCTAGCTATTTTATCACAGACACCTATTGCACCAGGTCAGTTAAAGGTTGAGGAGCTCATTGCTTATGGTCGTTATCCACATCGAAATAATGTGAATCGCTTAACAAAAAAGGATGAGGAAATGATTGAATGGGCTTTAAATGTGACAAATACGATGGAGTACCGAAATCGAGAGCTTGCACAGCTTTCTGGAGGTCAACGCCAACGTGTATGGCTTGCAATGGCCTTAGCGCAAGAAACGAGTATTTTGTTGTTGGACGAACCGACAACTTATTTAGATATGGCACATCAGTTAGAGGTGCTAGAAATTGTGAAAAACTTAAATGAACGGCATCGTTGTACGATTGTTATGGTATTGCACGACATTAATCACGCGGCGCGATATTCTGATCATTTAATCGCAATGAGGCAGGGGGCTGTAATGAAAACTGGAACACCTGAGGAAATTTTATGTGCAGATGTTATGCGTAACGTATTCAATATTAATGCACGTATTATGCAAGATCCAGTTACGAAAACACCCGTATGTTACGGCTATGATGTTATGAAGGAGACCGGCAAATGATTGAGGAGAAAGCACTTGATTATGTGACGCAAGAAATTGTATCGAAGTTTACGGATTATACGTATACGGTAAATATCTATGTACCGAATGGAGAAGTACCGGAAGGAGGATTTCCAGTCTTATACGTATTAGATGGATCGTCCTATTTCCATCTTGTTAAGGAAGCGGTCCGCCTACAAAGTCGTAATGCACCTAAAACAGGTATTTTGCCAACTATTGTTGTAGGCATTGGGCATGGTGTGGATATGCATGAACGAAGATTTTATGATTTTACAGGACAAGCCGAAACATATACGTATCCTGCAAGATTTAAAGGAAAGGGCTATGAGAAACATGGAGGAGCTGTAAACTTCAGTACATTTTTAGAGAAGGAATTAAAGCCAAGTATTCAGGCTCAATTCCCTGTAAATATGCTGCAGCAATCACTGTTCGGGCATTCATTAGCAGGCTACTTTGTGCTTTGGCAATTATTCCATCATCAAGCAACTTTCCAACGTTATATAGCGATTAGCCCTTCTGTTTGGTGGAATGAGCATGAACTATTCGGTTATGCTTCAACATTTATAAAAGAGCGCCCTTTTGCTTATGAAAAATTATTCATCGGCGTAGGGGAACTTGAAACCTTTATGGTGGATGATGCTCAACAAATTGCGAGTGATCTAGAGAAAATTATGGACATAGCGTTTTATGAAGCGTTGGAGGAAAATCATGCATCAGTCGTCCCGACAGTAATGAGTAAAGCCATTCGTTTTGTGAATAAAAACTAATAGTACGAACCGCATTGTCTTGTGATGATGCGGTTTATTTTTGATTAAATGGAGTGTTGATAAGCTGAAACGCTTACAAAATAAGGGTTTTACTTAGAAGAATGAAAGTGAATAGCGTGAAAAATATAAAATTGGTAATATAAAGTAAGAAAATAGGAATGGAGGATAGCTACATGAGCGATTTACGATACCCAATTGGACAATTTCAATTTCCGGAAGTAGTTACAGCGCAGCAAGTGAAGGAATGGATAGAGGATATTCGTCTATTGCCGAAACAATTAGCAGAGGCACTTAACGGAGCAAGTGAACAATCCTTAATAAAATCCTACCGAGAAAATGGCTGGACGGTTACGCAGCTTGTCCATCATATTGCAGATAGTCATATGAACAGCTACATCCGTTTTAAGTTAGCTTTGACAGAGGAAGTACCAACGATTAAGCCTTACGATGAGGAAGAATGGGCAAAGCTTCCGGATGCAGAAATGCTTGTTTCGACATCGTATAAAATGATTGAAGGCTTACATGCACGCTGGGTATATTTGTTGGAAAGCTTAACAGCAGTGCAAATACAACGAGCATTTAATCATCCTGATTCAGGGTTAATGACGCTTGAAAAAGCTATAGCCTTATATGCTTGGCACGGGAAGCATCATCTTGCTCATATTCAGATTGCTTTGGCGAAATAATAACTATATTTTAGAACGAAAAGTAGGCGATTTTCCGATTAAGAGAAAATCACCTACTTTTGAAATTGTTTTCATGTAAATATCGTATGTTATACGGATAATGGTACTATATTTAGCTATAATTTAACTTACGAACATAATTTTTTATACAATATTGATTCCTGCACTTGCGTTACCTGTAATAACAGCAGCAAGCCCTGATGTAGTAACGGAGAACACCATTAGTAAACGATCACCAGCAGCTACTGGTACTGGTGTAACGTTTCTAGTACCAAATGCAATAGTACCAATTGCTATTGTTGATAGAGCTGGTGCTAAATCAACAAATGCATCTGTAGGGCTGAAAATATTACTTCCCGCAGGCGCGCGGTAAATTTGTGCTCTGATTGTTGCTGTTGCTCCTATAAGGGTTACAGCAACTGTTGCAGAAAATGATGCAGATATAGATGTAATAGTACCTGCACGTGGAACTGAAAAGGCCTCCGTTCCAAGAACAGCACTTGTTACGTCTATAGTTGTGCCAACAAGAGTTACCCCAGGAATAGACGTGCCGAACCCTACCTCACTTACAGTACCGATCAAGCCCCCAGCAACTGCTGTTAAAACAACAGGAACAATACCTGATGAGAATGGGATGATTGAGCCTGTTGCTGGTGGAGTAGTAATACATGCAGCATCTATAGCTTCAAAAGGACCGCGTGCAACACACTCATTATTATTATTATTTACACAACCGCCACACGTTGAATTCATACAATTCATACACATTTTTACACCCCCTTTCTTCATTATTCTATTCAGCTAAGATTATAGGGTTAGGGCAAATATCCACATTGTAGTTTTTATATGTGGAAATTATTGAGGCATTTTAGAGGCGCTATTGTCAATGGCAAGTATTCTATAATGAATTTGACTTTCTGGTTAGTTAAACAGAAAAAGTCCAATAGGTATTTTCACACGTATTGGACAAATTTATCGTACATATCTAGATTGTCAGCCTCGGAACACCACAGCTTTAACTTCTTTCAGCAGAACTCTCCCATCTCTACAGATGGTGAGATGAATGCGATTTAAGTTACTCTTCAGCGGGTGTCCAAACACCCGCTGAAATATAGGAACTCAGTCTAAGAGCGCCACGTCCTGTGACAACGACTGAGTGACCAACATCGTGTTGGCCTAGAGCCTCCGGCGGATGTCACAGAATCGGAACGGATTTCAATATAGGATGTTAGCCTAAAACCATCGCATCCATGCGATAACGGCTAACAGACCTGCATCGGTAAAAACGCCACGTCCTGTGGCATTACCGAAATGACCGACATCGTGTCGGCCCTCGTGCAGGCCTAAGCACAAAGCCGATTCTGGACGCAATTATGCCGAGGCATAATTGATACTAACTCCATTTTCGAAAGAAATTGAAAAACAAAGAACCCTTCTCTTTTTTCTTGTTTTCCTCAGGTGATTCGTCTTTTAACTCGGGTTGCTCGTTTACCTCTTCAATTTGTGCATAGGTTTCATATACTTCCCCTAATGTAGGTTCAAGAATTTCACATTCATCAACTTTTAAAATAGAGGATTTATTTGCGTCCTCTCGCTCGTTAACCACTTTAGCTACTTCCAAAATGACAGGCTCAGTAACCGTATCGGCAGCTTCCAAAATGACAGGCTCAGTAACCGTATCGGCAGCTTCCAAAATGACAGGCTCAGTAACCGTATCGACAG
>Ga0209676_1000980_pt1 | contig 34157 bp, 33 predicted proteins | sample AraplaCvi_mLB_r2_FD_184282 | JGI IMG/M metagenome (GOLD analysis project Ga0209676, IMG submission 184282) | Arabidopsis root microbial communities from North Carolina, USA - plate scrape MF_Cvi_mLB_r2 (SPAdes) (version 2) | ecosystem: Host-associated > Plants > Roots > Endosphere | place: USA... | reverse complement strand
ACTAATTTTGAAGCAATAATCACATATCCTAATACGGAAACGCAGATTCCTTCTCATTACAAGTACACTTACACTTTAAAAGGGAATAAAATTGTAGATGAGTATGATAACGGCAACCCTGATGAAATAAATAAATCTCTAGGATTAACTGAAAGTAAATCAACTAACTCAAATAAGTCAACAAGTTCTAATAAGTCCAATGCTTTGAATGGCACTGAAGATATTTCTAGCGTTGATACAGATGGAAATGGTCAAGTAACGATTAAAGAAGCAAAGGCAGCAGGTTATAGCATGCCAATAACGAGTGATCACTGGTTATACCCATATATGAAAGATAATGATAACGACGGTATGGTAGGGGAATAAGTACCTAGAACTCAAGGCAAAGTAATGAATGAAATAGACGGATGACTTTACAGAAACAATTGGGCGCTTTTCTGAAATAAGGAAAGCGTCTTTCTTCATGAAAGTGGAAATTTGTGGATATTTATGTTGAAAATAGGAGGGGTATGAAATAATTCACTTAAACTAACATAGTTGGGGGGATAACAATGGATATTTAAGAATGGAGAAAATTGAAGTGAAAAAACTATAGTTCAACTACAAAACCTTGGCAAACGGCAGCCTGGAAAAAGAAAAGAGAAAATCTCATTAAAGATTGCTGCGAACAATGTGGTAACACTAAAGGGTCAATGGTGTTACTGCATTTATGGCACCCACCTACATATAAAGAGCATATTAGAGAAATTTATGAGCATTTTTTCATTAAAGCACAAAATACTTCTTCTTTGCCAGAAGCGACAGATGAAGAGGTAAAATCCTTTATGCCTGAATTCACGGAACAAAAAAAAGCTTGTCCTTCAAGTGAAATGAGAAGTATTAATAAACGAAAAACAATGACCCCTATTTATCGGTGTAGAAAGTGCGACCATGAATTTGATGTACCAAAGATGTTTCCCTACAATTCAAAATTAAAGATAGTTGCTCTTTCTATTGAAATTTAAAAAAAGCATTACTTTTGAAAAACAACGAAAATTCAAGTGGAATATATACGGGGAAGAAATGAGAACTATAGCTGTCTTAAAAGGAATCGAAGTTCATAAAAGGTATATTTCAATGGAAGATACAAAAACATATTGTAAACGATGTGCTTTTTTGTGGGATAGGAAGAGGCTGAAGGTATGTGATGTATGCAAGGAAATGCTAATTCCTCTTCTGATGCACGCATGTGATAATGTCAAAAAGAAGGTCATCCAGTAGTTTTATAGGACGAGGGACGAGTGGAGTTTTGCCGGCCGTTTTTGGGATTGCAACTTCTAGTGATGCTGGGACTTATCCATTTATTTGACGCAAAAAGGTTTATTATGCGTACAAGCATGAAACTGGGAAGAGTGATTCAAATCGTAGCGGGGGTTATTCTAATTCTAATCGGCGTAACGGATACAATTACTTATTGGGGATTATATTAAAGTGGAATAAAGTAAAAGGAGGAGAAGTCAAGTAAAAATAAAATAGCGATATATACTTACAATATTTCGCATTTCTCCCGTTAAAATAAACAACCCTTTGCTTTTGGTTGAACAGGAGAAAAGCGAAATTTTTTTGATTTCCTTAATGGGAATGTGCTTTTATGTATAATAGAGCAGACAATGCAAATTTTTTAAATATGAATAGAAAGTGTGAAAAAAATGATAGGTGCAACATTATTATTTATCCTCGCTGGTGTAGGGGAAATTGGAGGCGGCTATTTAATATGGCTTTGGTTAAGAGAAGGTAAACCATTTTACTGGGGCGTTTTAGGAGGAATTGCATTAGCTTTATATGGAGTTATCGCTACTTTTCAGACCTTCCCAACCTTTGGGAAGGTCTATGCTGCCTATGGAGGTGTCTTTATTGTCCTTTCCATTTTGTGGGGCTGGGGAATAGACGGAGAAAAACCAGACACATTAGATTGGGTTGGAGCTGGTATTTGTTTGATTGGTGTGATGGTGATTTTATTACCTCGATCATGAGAGGTTGTTGAAGGAATTAAAGTAGAACGTTAAAGCTGAAAAAGGCCAATTTACCATTAATGTGTTTTAAAGTAACATATTAGAGGATTTTCCGAGTTTGAATCGAATATTTGTAGTAATGCCGAAAAAGTATGGGGGTCGCAAATTTGCTACTTTATTTTTGATATGTATCATCTACCTAAAAATTTTAAAATAATTTAGGAGTTGATATATGATGATATACAAAAATTCTATTAATGGAATCTCGGATGAGATGTTGAACGGCTTTTTTGTGGATTGGCCGAATCCTCCTAATCCACGAACCCACTTAGAGCTGCTAAAAAATAGTAGTAAAGTAATCATTGCTTTAGATGATCATTCGAATCAAGTAGTTGGATTTATAACAGCGATCAGCGATGGGGTTTTATCTGCCTATATTCCGTTTCTTGAAGTTTTGCCGGATTATAAAGGAAAAGGTATTGGCAAGGTATTAGTCAATCAAATGTTAAAGGAACTTGATCATATCTATATGGTTGATTTGTGTTGTGACGATGACTTAGTTCCTTATTATGAAGAGTTTGGCATGATCAAATCAAACGGTATGCTCGTTAGGAATTACGAAATGCAGTCGGGAATCTCAAACAAATAAATAGTTAGCAAAACGCTTGGATATTTTCCAAGCGTTTTTTTGTGCTTAATTATTCGTCAATGCTTTCAAGATTTCACGTGTGAAATGATTGTTATTTCTTTATAGCGACAAAACGTAATCTGCATAATCAGCAACCCATTGAGGAATATGCTACACCTGTTTATAAGGATGGTAAGTTTGTAGCTATACAAGGTTTGTATAGAAATATTAATGATAAAATCGTATTACAACAGCAATTAGAGTATAAATCTACTCATGACGCCTTAACAAATTTGTATAATCGAGATTATTTTCAAGCAAAGATGGCTCATTTTAACGAACGCAACGATCCGATTACAGTAGTCCTAGCAGATTTAGATGAGCTGAAATGGGTTAATGACGAATACGGTCATCAAATGGGAGATAAATTAGTTTGTGAAACAGCTGCTTGTTTCGAAGCTTATGCAGATAATGACATGCTTATAGCAAGAATCGGTGGTGATGAATTCTCTATTCTTATTCCAAATAAAAGCGTCTTACAAGTCGAGCAATATTTAAAAAATGTGGAGATGAAAATGCAAAGAGACTATAAAGATTTACCGTTCTCATTGATTAAAATATCTATCGGATATGAATATAGCAATTCCTCTTACGGCACTATGGAGCAGTTGTTTAGTCAGGCAGATGCAAAGATGTATAAAAATAAGAAGAAAAGAAAATTATTAAAGGAAAAGGTTTAGACTTTTATTTTGACGCCGAAACCGCACCATAAGTAAGTGCGCTTATGAAAAGAGAGCATGGGACATAATGAAAAGTTATCATTTTTCATGTTGTTGAAGGAATTGATCTGGGTACGCTTTAAGGGGGCGTCCTGAACCTGGAGTATAAAGTGTATTGCTATTCCACTAGGAGTCGACCCTGCACGCCTTATCCTTTAGCAATGTTAAGTTCTAAAGATCCATATCATTGGACAGTGATTAATGGTTATTACAGCAATGGGATATTAGTTATTTAAATCTTGATGGTAGTTCAAGTTCATCTACAAGAATTAAAGCTTCTTTAATGTTTGAAAGCAAGGCAGGATATACTTATATGGCATTGAAATAAAATGTAGATTGAAATAAAGTCATACCGTTTATAAAAAAGATGTAGCGTTTAAAATAAAGTTATACCATTTTACCCCTTTAGATTTTAGTTATCTAAAGGGGGGTTTTATGTCTAAAAGAGCAAGTTTTTATCGTTTTAATCAGTCTTTTTTATAAAAAAATAGATTTCTGGGGCATATTATTAAAATCATTTTATATTTCTATAAATTCTATCTTTCACTAATACTTTTTACTTGATTAAGATTTTCTTTCTTTTTCTTAGGAACGGATTGGCGCAGTTGTATTTTCTTAGTGTGTTTGAAATTGTGTTGCCAGATTCTAAATAATTTTTCATTAATGGCACGCCTTTAAATTATATTTTATATTGTATTTTTATACAAAAAACATACAAGTAAATAACGATAAGCCAATATTTCTCAAAGTTTTATGTAGTACTTTGTATTGTGTAACTAAGCTCTTGTTGCTTGTTTGTCAACATGAATAATATGCTATATGAAAATATGGGATGAGGTACAGTGACTTGGTTAATCATTTTAGCTTTTACTTTTTCATTCAGTATTGGATGTCGGACTATCTTACGGGATTCGAAAGATAAATGTTAGATTTGATATAAAAATAGAATGTTAGGAAGTAAAGTAGCGGATGTTCGGGTTGGTACATTCACTGTAGGACAATTTGGAACAATTATTAGTGGAATAATTTTATTAATAATTGCTTTTGCAGCGTTCTTATAAATTGTTTCAGTAGGAGATTTTGTGCAATCATAAAGCCGAACCTGGATGCAAATGGGTAGAATTCACCTTAAGTGTTGACAAAATGTCAACATGAGAATAAACTTCTTGATAATGATAATTTTATATACAACTGCTTAATTTATGTTAGTCATGGTAAGAAGGGGGAATCGAAAATGGCTGAGCAGAGAAACAGCATTACTCTAGGTGTATTGCTGAGAGAATTATTAAAAGAACGTTCATTGTCTATGCGAACGTTTAGTGAACTTACTGGAATCGATACAGCTACGATTTCACGGATAATAAATGGAAAGAGAAAAGCGACCCCACAACATCTAGAAAAATTTGCTGATTGCCTTAGCGTTCCGTTAATCAATCTTTTTGAAGCAGCAGGATACGCTATAGAGCAGAGACAACAAGAGTCAGATTCAGATATTCATACGTCTGTTGATGCAATACAGGCTCTTCTTAAATCTTCAAATGTTTATGATGATGAATTTTCGGTAGCACATGTTGAACAGAAACTAGAAAGCTATGGATTATTTGCGCAAACAGAAGAAGGTAAAAGTTCGATTCATAAGGATTTTGATGAAAAAATTAAGAGTGTAGGAAGCATAGGTCCGTTTATAAGTAAATTAAAAGAGTTATATGAGAAATTCTCATTGGGCAAGGGTACAATTTTTGAATTATCTGTAATTGGAAGTACATTGTTATATTTTATAATCCCTGTAGATGTTATACCGGATTATTTATTTCCGATTGGTTATTTAGACGATGCCATAGCTGTACAACTTACTACAAAGGCATTGCTAAAAAAATAAATTAGCGTTAATGATAGGTGGATATTGATGAGAAAAAGTAAAAAGAGCCGTAAATGGTTAAGGAATTTGTTTTTAACATTCGCATTAGTAATAGTAGCAGGGATTATATATGGGGTGTATCAATACAATAGCGGTTTGGCTATGGCAGACGATGGTCTTTATAAAGACGACCAAAAGGCTTATGACCCATTTGAAGGTGCGGATGTGGAATTTGATCAGATTAATGTGCTATTAATGGGAAGTGACGCTAGAGACGAGGACGGTAGATCAGATACTTTAATGATTGCACACTATGATCAAACGACGAATGATGTAAAACTTATATCTATCATGAGAGATACGTATGTTGACATCCCAGGGCACGGAATGAATAAAATAAATTCTGCTTTTGCCTTCGGAGGTCCTGAACTAGTAAGAAAAACTATTAAGCAAAATTTTGATATTGATGTTAATTACTATGCTCTCGTGGATTTTAAAGGATTCCCTAAAATTATAGATCTATTAGCACCGGATGGGATTGAAGTTGATATTCCTTATGAAATGTCTTATGGAATTGGTATGACCTTAAATCCTGGAAAACAAACTTTACATGGTGATGGCTTACTAGGCTATGTACGATTCCGCCACGATCGTTTAAGTGATTTTGGGCGAGTGGAACGCCAGCAAGAGGTTTTGACAAAGGTGAAAGAGCAAATCGGTGTTTCAAGCTTAATGAATTTACCAAAAATACTTGGCGTTGCAGATTCATATTTTGATACAAATGTTGATAATAAAACAATTCTTACTATTGGAAAAGGGATTGTAAAAGGAAAATCAAGTATGGACACTTTACGAATTCCTGTTGCAAATTCTTATGCAGACAAACGTGTGAATGTAGGAGATGTTTTAGATATTGACTTAGATAAAAACAAACAGGCATTAGAGGAGTTTTTATCATCAAAGGACAATGAAAAAATGGCTAAGACAGACGAAATTTCATCTATCAAGTTAGCAATACAATAAAATTTGAGTATGTTTTGAACAGTTTTTCAAAGCATACTCTTTTTGTTTCTTTAATTAAATATCAATGCATTATCGAGAAAAGTTGCTACATATTTCAATCCGCTATTAGCGATTTTATTTCATGCTAAAGAAAAAAGGTAGCTGACGAATTCATTCATCAGCTACCAATATTATTTTTCAAGCTTTGTTAATGTTTTACCGCTCCAACCAAAGAGGATCGTCAAAATTGGTCCGAGTAGACAGAAGAAGGTAAATGGCAAGTAAGATGTAGTTGGTATATCTAGTACACTAGCAATAAAAATACCACAAACACTCCACGGAACAAGAGGATTGACTACAGTCCCTGCGTCCTCCATAACTCGGGAAAGATTTTTAGGGGCAAGTCCAACCTTTGCAAACTGTGCTTTAAAAGCTTCACCCGTTAGTAGGATAGATAAATATTGCTCACCAATTAATGTGTTCACACCGATCCCAGTAATGGCTGCCCCCGTAATAACAGAGCCGGCGCTTTTAAAGAAGCTCTCGACCTTCGCTAAAATACTTTGAATAATGCCGAGCGTAAATAGGAGACCGCCCATTGTTAAGGCTAATAAAACTAAGGCAATTGTAAATAGCATACTGTTCATACCACCACGAGATAGTAGTGCATCTACATCTTTATATCCCGTAGTAGATACATAGCCTTCAAAAAGGATTTTAAAGACATTCGATAAGGCAATCGGTTCTTGTATGTAGGCAAGTCCGACACCAAGAATGGAGACAACTGCGAGTGTGATAAGTGCAGGTGCTTTATAAAAAGTCATAATAACGAGAACGACAATTGGTAATAATGTGTACCAATGAATAAGTCCAGTTGACAGTAAGCCCTCTTTAAATAGCTCAACTGTTTCAAATGAAGTATTTGCTCCTGTTGGCGATATGATTGCATAAAGGACGAATGAGATCACGAAAGCTGGAATCGTTGTCCACCCCATATTTTTAATATGCTCGAAAAGATCTACACCAACTGTACCAGATGCAAGATTTGTTGTATCTGATAGGGGAGACATTTTATCCCCAAAGAAAGCTCCAGAAACAATCGCACCAGCCGTTATAGCTAAAGAGATGTCCATTGCACCAGCAATCCCCATAAAAGCAACGCCCACTGTCGCTACAGTCGTTAAAGAACTCCCAACTGAAACACCGACGATACTACAAATTAAAAATACGATGGCAAAGAAAAAGCTTGGTGAAACAGTTAAAAAGCCATAGTAGATAAGTGTTGGAATTGTACCACCCATAATCCAACTTGAAATTAAAATACCGATAAAGAAGAAAATAAAAACTGCCCCAAGTCCAGCACTTGCACCAGCAACCATACCAGTTTCTAGCTCACGGAACGGAACTTTTTTTAATAATCCATATGCAATTAAAAGTGAGATGACAAGAAAAATAGGTATATGGGGTGTCGCCTTTAAATACCCAATACTGTATGCCATCACGGCAATAATTAAAAGTATAATAAAGCTTGCCTCGATAAATCGAGGGTTACTCTTTGCTTCAATTCGAAACATGCTAATCCTCCTAACAGTCACTTCTTCGCTTCAATGCGTTGAAGCCCAAAAGTATTATAGCATGCAGAAACATTTTGTCAATGATATCAGTAGTGTTTTTCCATTTAGTAGTGGACTTTAATGGCTACTGAAATAATCCCAAGTATTTTTAACAATTAATATACAAGTCATGATGATAAAAATAAAACGCATCATTTTTGTCCCACGTTTCAGCGCAAATTTTGAACCTAGTATGGCACCGAAAATCATAATAAAACCCATCGGTAGGCCGTATAAAAAATTTACTTTTCCTAAAAGTAAAAACATAGCAAGCGCTGCTAAGTTTGATGTGAAGTTAAAAGCTTTTGCATTACCCGCAGCTTGCAAAAAATCATTGCCCATCATTAATAAAATGAAAATAAAAAAAGAACCAGTACCAGGTCCGAAGAAACCATCATAAAAGCCAACAGCAGCAAAAGCGCCAACAAAGATGATTTTCTTCCCAGTACTTAAAATCCGCTCTTCAGGTTGTTGTCCCCAATCTTTCTTAAAAACCGTATAAGTGGTAACGAGGACGAGCATAACAAGCATTAGCGGCTTTAAAATAGCAGGTGATACAAGATGCACAGTATAGGCACCAATGAACGAACCAATAAAAATAAAAGGTATTATTTTTCTATTCTTTTTTACATCGACCTTGCCAGCTCGTAAGAAAGTTAACATGCTAGTCCCATTGCTAATTGTATTGGCGAGTTTGTTTGTGGCAATCGCTGTACTTGGTGGTAAACCAACCGCCATAAGCGCAGGTAATGAAATTAATCCTCCGCCACCGACAATCGCATTTAAAAAGGATGCGATAAAGCCGAGTACTAAAAGTATTGTAAATGATAGGAAATCGATGTCCATATATATACTCACAACCTTCTTTCACGCATATTGTGGAAGTTACACTTTTCTTATAACAGTACTGCGAATTGTAATAAATGACAATGGAGTTTTTCTTTTCTAATGTAAATTTCGTTTACAATTCCTTAACATTAATAAAGATGAAAAAAAATAGAAAGGAAAAAAGTTTTCAAGTATTTTTATAAAAATAAAAGAAAAAATGGGTATATTTAAAGAAAAATCGCTCATTTTTGTTATCGAGTTTCCAACGTTTTCAACTTGGAAAAGTACCTAGAAATAATTGTGGCAAATTTTATATTACATTTTTGTAAATTCAACTTGTTTATGTTTAAAAATCTGTAGAAGTATGTGAAAGTTTTGTTATGATGATTGCAGAAATCGACAATATTCATTCAACAGGAGGAACATGATGTTCAACTCAAACAAGCAAGATCCATTTTTTAAAGCATTATTAAATATTTCTAAAAATGTTAAAGAAGGTATTTATTATGCTCACAATGCGCGTATTCAAGATATAGATGCACTAAAAGAAATCGCAGACACAATGAAGAACTATGAAACAAGTGGAGATAAATTAATCCACGAACTTATTGTGATGTTAAATAAATCATTTATGACTCCAATTGAACGTGAGGATATTTTAGCACTTGCCAATAAATTAGATGATGTTATTGATGGCATGGAAGGCTGTATTGCTCATTTTGATATGTATAATTTAACAGAAGTGACAGAGCCAATGCGCCAATTTTTAACATATATTGCGAAAAGCACAGACGAAATGGTCCAAGCAATGGAGTTATTAAATAGTAAAAAGCTTGTTGAAATGCGTAAACATGCTATTCAAATTAAGGACTATGAGCGTGAATGTGATGAAATTTTCCGTTCTTCGATGAAGCAATTATTTATTCAAGAAAAGGATCCAATGCGCATCATGGTGTTTAAAAGTATTTACGAACAATTTGAGGATATAGCTGACAGTTGTCAAACAGTAGCAAATACAATTGAAACAATAATTATGCGTAACGCGTAAGATGGAGAGTACTAAATGGATACGATATTACTGATAACAATATTAGTCGTTATATTTGCACTTGTATTCGACTTTATTAACGGCTTCCATGATACAGCCAACGCGATCGCAACTTCTGTATCAACAAGGGCATTGAAGCCACGTACAGCAGTATATATGGCTGCGGTTATGAACTTCATTGGAGCTATTACATTCGTTGGGGTAGCGAAAGCTTTAACAAAGGATATTGTTGACCCGTTCAGCTTAAATTCTTATATTGGAGATACTACAGGTTCTGTCGTTATTTTAGCGGCATTATTATCAGCGATTACATGGAACTTAGTAACGTGGTACTTTGGAATTCCGTCTAGTTCATCGCATACATTGATTGGTTCTGTGGCAGGTGCTGCGATTGCAGCGGCAGGCTTTAATATTTTGAACTATAGTGGCTTTATAAAAATCCTTCAGGCACTTATTTTCTCACCATTACTTGCGTTTGGAGCGGGTTTCTTAATGATGACTTTATTCAAAGTCTTCTTTAAGGATATGAATTTATATCGAACGAATAAAGGCTTCCGGACAATGCAAATTGGTACAGCTGCATTACAATCATTTACTCATGGTACAAACGATGCGCAAAAAGCGATGGGGATTATTACGCTAGCTTTAATTGCAGGAGGCTTGCACCATACAGACGATATTCCTTTCTGGGTACGTTTTGCAGCAGCATGTGCGATGGGTCTTGGTACTTCTGTAGGTGGTTATAAAATCATCAAAACAGTCGGTGGTAAGATCATGAAAATCCGTCCAGTAAACGGTGTTGCGGCAGACCTTGCTTCGGCATCCATCATTTTCGGTGCGACATTAATTCACTTGCCAGTATCTACAACACATGTTATTTCTTCATCTATTATGGGTGTAGGTACAGCACATCGTGTAAAAGGTGTTAAATGGGGCATGGCACGAAAAATTGTAACAACATGGGTAATCACGATGCCTATTTCCGCAGTCATGGCTGCAGCTATATACTATATCTTAAGTTTATTTTTCTAACATAATGAGGGAATGCACGCAATTTGTGCATTCTTTTTTATTTGATTTATTGGATGGGATTGATGGAAAGGCAATGCGAGGGATGGTCCAAGGTTCAACTAGAGCGGCGGAAAGGTCGAGCTGAGCGGGCGGAGCGCCGGAAAGAAAAGGCGAAGTGACGGAAAACCCGCCCAGAGCGATGGATAAAAAACGAGAAGTGACGGAAAGCCAGATCTATGGTAATTATAAAGAAAGTATAAAGTTCAGAAAAAATGTCTTTTTACATAGTAAGGTTAGTGCAGGAGGAAATCAGATGAAAGAAAAGCTATTAGTGATTGAGGATGATACTGCGATTGGACGAATTGTGAAGGAAACGCTTGAGCAAGAAGGTTACCAAATTACTTGGGCAACAACAGGACTTGAAGGGCTAGCTGATTTTCAAGCTGATACATTCGATTTAGTGTTAGTCGATTGGATGTTGCCTGAGATGGACGGTCTTACTGTTTGTCAAAATATTCGTTGGGAAAGTGATGTACCTATTTTAATGATGAGTGCGCGTAAGGAAGAGGCTGATAAGGTTGAGGGCTTGCAGGGCGCTGATGATTATATTGAAAAACCATTTAGCTTAGAGGAGTTAAAGGCACGTGTTGCCTCACACTTACGTCGTTGGCAACGTTATACGAAAAAAGAAATAACAGAAGATGTTACATCCTTTACACAAGGCTTAAAAATTGATTGGCAAAAGGAATCGGTGCGCCTTCATGATAAAGAGCTTACCTTAACACAGAAGGAATTTGCGCTATTAAAACTACTTGCGAAAAATCCAAACCAAATTTTTTCTAAAGAAGAGTTATATCAGCATATTTGGCAACAGGCGAGCGTAGATGAAACTCATACTGTCACAGTACATATAAAGGCGCTACGAGAAAAGTTAAAGGACCCAGTTAAAACACCGTACTACATACAAACAGTTTGGGGCAAGGGCTACCGTTTTATTGGTGAACCGCTATGAAAATTAAAACTTGGTTACTCATCACTTTTTTCATCGTGATGGTGTTACCGATAACAGGTGCTTATAGCCTTTATATATGGATTAATGCCTATTATCAAGATAAAAGCATTGCTGAATATTTCGAAAAAATGACCGAGCTAAATCAGGTGAAATCCGTTCTCGAAAATCCTGAGCATTATAAAAGAAATGCGGATATACAAGATATTGAAGCACTATCGAATGATCAGCTCGCCATTACACTTTACTCAAAATCAGGCATTCTTTTGTATTCCTCCAATCCATTGAAATTGGACTATGATTCGATGGATATTATTTTAAAAGGTTTATATGAACTAAAGCAAAACTACAATGCCTTTACGTATAAAGAACCTGTTTATCAAGATGGGGAATTACTTGGGGTATATGAAATTCAATTAGTTCGGAAGGATTGGGTAAAAGGTGTAGAAAGCCGTTCTTGGCTTGTAATAGCTAGCTCTATACTATTATTCCTCCTTATTTATTTCGCAGTCATGATACTGCTTAACCGAAAATTAAATCGGCCTTTACATGAACTGATGAGGCAAATGCGTGCTTTTGCAAAGGGAGAGCATGTGGAATCGAATTTAGTGGCAAGAAAAGATGAAATTGGAGATCTGGCTCAAACCTTTCTTGCCATGCAGGACGAAATTGAAACAGCACGAGCTCATTTAAAAGTTGAACAACAGCAAAAGGAGCTAATGATTGCAAGTATTTCCCATGATTTAAAAACCCCACTTACAGCTATTCAAGCGTATGCCGAGTCTTTACAAAGTAAGGCGTTATCAGAAGAACAGCAAGACGAGTACCGACATATTATTTTAACAAAGTCTGAAACGATGAAGCAGATGTTAGAGGATTTACTAATGTTCACTTTACTGCGATCCACAAGCTATCATTTAGACCTAGTTGCAGTAGATGGGGCCGAGTTTTTTGAAATGGCACTATCTGATTATGAGCAACTATGTAAGGATCGAGGATTTATGCTTGAAGTCACTTGTGACATAGATGGTATGTATGCAGTGCATCCAAAGCAGCTTCAACGGGTGATCGACAATTTAATGAGTAATGCTTGGCGCTATGGAGCAGTAGGTACGATGATAGGCTTAGCTGCCATGAATGCTGGAGAGTGTCCGGTATGGAGCTTTGATTTTGTACAGTCAGCTCTAAAAAAACAAGAGGGAATGTATATCATCTTACAAAATAGCGGGCAAGGTGTAAAAAAAGAGGATATTGAGAAGTTATTTGAGCCCATGTACCAAGCAGATTCAGCACGAACAAAGGCTGGGGAGCGCGGCACTGGACTAGGATTAAATATAGCAAAACAAATAATAGAAAAGCATGGTGGGACAGTAGAACTTGTATCGAAAGAAGGCTATGGAACAGCTGTACTTTGCTGGTTGCCACCATTTAAAGGAGAGAATTGATGATGAATTGGAAAAAATCATTACGTGCAGCAGGTTTAGTTGCCGCACTAACATTTAGCTTAGTAGGTTGTAATACGGAGGGGGCATATTCTCCACAGGAAATTATTGATCAAGCATTACAGGAAACAAAAGAACCACTTACTTATTACGCTGAATACCAAATGGATATGGGAGATATTGGTGGTAAAGCTCAAGTTAAGGAGTGGACGAAAGATGGTAAAAGACGTGTTGAGATAACAGCTGAAAACGGTGAGCATATTATCACAGTCAACAATGGCTCACAAGTCCTTTTATATGATGTTGTAAAAAACACTGTTCATAAAATGGATATAGGCGAAGGTGGCTCGGATTTATTCCAATCACCAAGAGACCAGGCAGAATCACTTTTCAATATAGTAAAGGATACACATGATGTGAAAATTGCAGGGGAGGAGAAGATTGCTGGAAGAGATACGTATAAAATCGTAGCGAAAGCCAAAAAAGAGGATACTTTAATAGGTGATATTGAAGTATGGATTGATAAAAAAACTTGGGTGACGTTAAAAACAATAACAAATAGTGCTGGAACTAAAATGACATCAGAGTATACGAAACTAGATGACAGCGCAAAAATTGAGGATGCACAATTTACAATTGATATTCCAAAGGATGCGAAAGTGGAGGAAATAAGTGGGCATGAATCTGAGTCAGTAACACTAGATACAGTGAAAGGAGAACTTGGCGAATTTTTAATGATGCCAGAAGAAGATGGATTAATTTTGGAAGATATTTCATTAGATAAAGGGATAGAAGGTCGTTCAGAGTATACCTTTAATTATACAAAGAACAATCTGAAAGAAATTTCAGTAACAGTTTTTAAAGCAAATAGTAGTGCTACTGAGGCTGATCCCACTTTAGGTGAAAAAGAAATAGACATTAGAGGTCAAAAAGGGACTGTCATGGACGAGAAAAAATTCCGTTATATTGGTTGGCAGGAAAATGGCTATCAATATGGCATTATGATCGAAAACCCTGAGCGAACAATGGATGACCTTGTAGCATATGCAAAACAAATGACCATCGTTAAGTGAGGTGAATTGTAATGAATAGAAATGAATTTATAAAATGTCTCGCATTGTTTTTATTTAGCACAGTTTTTTTATATGGTGTAGGTGAAACATATGGAGTTCCATGGCTGCAATTTCATTTCTTAGGACAATACAGTGATGAAGGTTTTTATTTTAGCTTTAGCTCTTTAACGCCTATACTTGGCGGCTTACTAATAGTTGCGCTATATGAAACGAAGATTAAGCAACTCATCTAATATGAGGAAAGAGACTGGGACATAACTAATTTGTCTTTTATGAAAGACGGATAATTTTTAAATGAACAAAGAATATAAATAGAAAACCCGGACAATTACGAAACACAGAATGCGCGTTTCGTAATAGTCTGGGTTTTTCATTGGCTAAAATCTTTTTGTCCCAGGATTAATCTATAGGTATAAATACTATACTATGTAAAAACTTTAGGGGGACTATGAATGGGACGGGAGATTATAGAAACAAACTATTTTACTTTCCATAATTTATGTGACGGTATATATGCTGCCATTGCTAAACCAGGTCAAGGTGCTTGGAGTAAGGCGGGAATCATTGATTTAGGTGAAGAACTTCTAGTTTTTGATTCGTTAAATACTCCTTCGGCGGGGGAAGAGTTAAGACGCCAAGCTGAAAGTTTAACCGGTAAGAAAATAAAGTATTTGATTAACAGTCACTATCACGGGGATCACGTTTTTGGGAATCAAGTATTTTCGGATGCAACAATTATTTCTACATATGTAACGGAGAAATTGTGCAAAGAAAAGAATAAGATTGAAGACTACGAGAAGGAAAAGCTGGATATGAATCATTACCTGCTTCAGCTAAAAAGTAAAATTGATTCAACAGAGGACATCATTATAAAAACGAGTCTAATCAACCAATATCAAGAAATGTCGAAGGTGTTGGATGATTTATCTAAAGAAAAAATAGCTTTTATGGGGGATTTAGTGACAAAAGATTTACATGTCCCGATCTATGACCCTGAAGAATTTATGAACATATTAAAGCATCCATATCAATATAATTGTTCCTGGTCATAGTAATGCTGCAGATTTGACTGTATGCGATACGTTAATTGATTACTTACATTATATGACTATATGACTCAACAAGCAGAAGAGGCCATTCAACGAAAGTTGTCACTGGAAGATTTTGTTTCTGAATTTGATGTACCTAAAACGTATAGGGAGTGGAAGGGAGTAAACGATATTAAAGCTAACCTTACAACGATATACACATACCTTCAAAAAAGCTAAAAATCCACTTTAAAAAAAGTGAATTTTTTTAGCGTTGATTAAATACGGACAATAAAATCTGATTAATGATGATGAGTAGAGCAAATCCATTAGCTAATTTTGTTTGACCTGTAGCATATAGTGCGATGACGGCTAGCGAGAATATCAAAATTTTAAACATAAAATGCGAAACCCCACTCAATGGAAATGTTGCTTTGGGTGAACCAAACATACTCCAAAGAACTACGAACAAAGCGGGTGCTCCAACTCCAAGTAGGAGCTTGAAGAATATGCCTTTCCCAGTTTGTATACCCCAATATCCATAAGCCATTAATACGCAAATTTCTAATAGAAAGCGAAGAACTAAATTCAACACCATATGATCCCTCCGAAAAATTATTTTTTAAAAGGGTAAACATAATCGCTGACAAAGTGAAACAGAACTACAGAAAAGAACGCTCATCGCTGATAAAACGCAGCTTACCGATAGAGCCTCAACTTCTACCTTAAACTATTTGCTGTAAATGAGTTTTTGTAAAAGTTCCATCATATTTTAAACCATAGCCTAGTGCACGATCTAAAAATATATGAGCTATCCAAATTATAGAAGCCATTAGTAGGGGTGATGATGCAGTGACAAAACCTATAATCAAGAGAATACCTGGCAGGACTAAACTGTGGCCAATATTATAAAATAATGCGCCAACTTTAGTGTTTACTATGTAGCCTAACATCGTTATATCAGGTAGTAGTAAAAGTAGTACAAAATATAGGAACGAAAATTCAAAATGCCAGTAGAAAAATACAGTTACTAAAAGTGCTATTAAATATTCCAAGGAGATAATTTTACGTAGTTTCATGATGAACACTTCCTTCTTGTAATTTTTTATACATATCCTCGATAAGTGAACCGATGACTAGCTTATTTTCAGCGTATTTTCCTTCAGCCATTAATGTTTGAGTGAGCTGTAAGGATTGTAGTGCCTGCTGATAAAAATATAACTGCTGCTCAATGTGATTGATCTTTGCAGAGAAAAGCCGTACGGTCTCTTGATTGCAAGAATCAGAAGTAGGCTTTTGCTCTAGTGTCAGGAGTTGATTGATTTCGTGTAATGTGAAGCCAAGTTGCCTTAATACGAAAATAAATTTGATTGTATGTTCACACGTGACATCATACACGCGATAGCCATTGTTCTGTTTATTTGGATGTAGTAATCCTTCTTTTTCATAGTAACGTACGGTATCAGTAGATAAATTATATTTTGCTGCAAACTGTTTTATATGCATGTGAGCACCTCCTAAATTTATCCTAACATTGGAGTATGCTCCAAGGTCAATACGATAACTGAAATTTTTTAAAAATTAAGTGAAACGGTCATTTTGTATAAGATAGGTTACGTATGGTATATCTTAGTCAAAAAAGCGTTTAAGTATTGAAGATTCTTTATAATAAGCTGTATGATAAAATCGGTAGACCTCATCATTTGAACTTTTGAGTGAGCTCTTTCTTTATGACGAATTTTGATTTACTTTAAATCATTTAGTGATAAAGAATAGTTGATTTTAGCAAAAAGTATCACGTCCTATATTAACACCTTCGTGACCAACCTCGTGCTGTTGCAGCCACTGCCGTAGCGCTACACTTTCGCAAAAAAACTGTTGCTCTGAAGTTCCCAGAAGAGTAGCTAGCCGGAACGGAAATCAACTTCACATTATGATGTTGATCCACACATATCTAGCTATCCCCACCTTCTTCAAGTCTCTTTCGAGAAGAGGCTGTTTTTTTATTCATCGGAAAATTATGGTTTTTATGGTATCTTAAATATCCCCCCTATAAAAAGAGTCATTTTACAGGTGGAATCACAACTTTTTAGGATAAATGAATCACTGAATGTAATTTTGAGGTTAATTTTACTCATAAATTTGAAAATAAATGAGTCTGAGGAATTGTAATATTTGGCACATAAAGATAGTATTAAAGAAGTAGGGGTTACTTTAAGGAGGAGCGATATGAACATACAGGAGTTTGAAGAATTATGGATTACACTCAATGAATTGTATGAAGCGAATCGCTTTATAGAATATATAGAATTAAGTAGTGCCGCAATTGAAAGTGCTATTGAGCTTGGTATGTATAAAAAAGCAATCCTGTTATTACGCTATAGCTGTGCAAGCTATTTTCAAACAGGTGATTTGCAAGTATCCATTAGTGTGCTAGAGCAATATCAAGAATTAACCTTCCAATATGGCGATGATATCGATTTAATCCATCATTATATTTTAGCATCCATTTATTGGGGGACATTTGGCCATATAAAGAAATCGAAAGAGTTTATGTTCAAGGGACTAGAGATTGCTGAGCGTATACAACATACAGATAGCATAGGGAAAATTTATAATAATTTAAGCGACTTAGAAAACTCTTTAGGGAACTCTCAAAAAGCGAAGGATTTTGCATTAAAGAGCTTATACTATGCCAATTATTTTGAGACAAAGCATGAAAATCCTTATTCAGGGATTATTTATTCAAAAATAAACTTAGCTGTTGCACAAATTTGCTTGGAGGAATTTGATGAAGCAGATGAATTATTGCAAGAATTACTAGTGACGATTAAGAAACCACCTTACTCCAAGTTACAATTGGAGGTAATGAATGCCTATGCATTGCTTTGTGAAAAACAGGGGCGCATTGGGGAGGCCATTGATTTGTATCAAAAGGCGAAGCACTATGCCTTACAAAATAATGATTTGTCTATGCTTCAAACTATTTATAATTCCTTAGTGAAGCTAATAGAAGAACAAGGGAATAAGCTTGTATTGTGCTCGATACAAAAGGAATATATTAACATTTTGTTGGAAATACAAAGGGAAAATTATACTCATTTATTATTTGAGATGGAGTATAATGACCAGAAAAAACGTTTTGAAAAAACTTCTTACATTGATCCATTAACAAATATTTATAATCGACGTTATTTTGATGAGAATGCAGAAAAAATGCTGGAGAAGGCTTCGGTAGAAAATCAGCAATTAGCATTAATGATGATTGATTTAGACCATTTTAAAGAAATTAATGATGCAAATGGTCATTTATTTGGTGATGATGCTTTAACGATTACTGCAACTACATTAAAGGATTATTTTCAATCATTTGAGTCGATCGTTGCTCGTTTTGGCGGTGATGAGTTTATTGTTCTTAGTCAATTACCGGAGGATGAATCTATTCAAACGATAACGGAAAATCTCTATCAAACATTAAACTCTCTGTCCTTAACAATTAATGATGAGACCGTTCAGTTGGAATTTAGTATTGGTGTCAGTACGAATAAACAAGGTCAGATTGCCACTGTTGAGGAGCTGATCCATAGTGCGGACACAGCACTATATACGTCAAAGCGCAATGGTCGAAACCAAATCACTGTTTTTAATCAATATAGTGGCGCGGGGAATCGAAATTAAACAAGTCAGATGACGGGTGCTGGCGTGTAATGTTAATATTTAGTATCAATCATAAAGGATCTGCTTCATTCCAACGAATTTTTCATTGGAGTTTCGCAGATTCTTTTCTTTTGAAAAAATTTTTTAATAAAGTGAATCGGAAATGAAGCGGCGTCCGTCAGTAGTTTAGAAAGAAGGTGAGGACAACGATGGATATCGAAAATATTATTGCAGAGCACGGTGATTATTTATTAAAGGTTGCTTATTTATATGTGAAAAATGAAGCAACAGCTGAGGACATTGTGCAGGATGTGTTTATCGCCTTTTATCAAAAGCAGGAGCAATTTCGTCAAGAAGCATCATTACGTACATATTTAGTGAAAATGACGGTCAATCGAAGCCATGATTATTTGCGCAGCTGGAAAAGTAAACGACTGACACTCTTTGAAAAAATAACAGGACGTACGACAGCAGTCACGCCTGAAAAAGAATATCTAGCTAAGTCCACAAAACGAGAGCTAGTAGAAGCTTTGTTTACATTATCAGTGGCCTATAGGGAAGTACTGATTCTCTACTATTTTGAGGATATGACGACAGTAGAAATTGCACAGCTCGTAAGTTGTCCAGAAGCAACAATACGTACAAGATTACAGCGTGCTAGAAAGCAACTTGCAACAGCAATCGGTGATTATGATTGGGAGGTGTTACGCCATGAATCAATTTAAAGAAGATATGCTACAAGAACTTCGAGATGTAAAGCTTACAGATGAGAAAAAACAGGTAATTGCTCAGAAAGCACGTAATAAAACGAAACAAAGAAGAAGTAGTCCATGGCAATATCGTGTGGTGCTTGCGACGTTTACGATGTTGGCCATTGGTTTTAGTTATTTACTATCACAGAATAAACATTCAGGAAGTCATCAGGCAGCTAGTGTACAGCAAGAAGCGGATACATGGAGCCTATGGACAATTTTACAAAATGATTTTGTAAAAGGTATATTGCTTTTTAGCTTCTTGGTAGGGATTGCTTTGATTGTGAAAGGTGTGTTAATCAAGAAAGGCTATGGCCTACCGGTGTGCATTGAGTGTGGGGAAACTTGGTCAGAGAAGCAAGCTCGAAAAATGTACCGGAAAAATGGACAAATCGAATGTCCTTATTGTGGGAAAAAACAATATCGCACAAAAAAATCAATGAAAATGGGTGGTATTTTAACGTTCCCGATTCCACTTATGGTATTTATGCATATTGTTTTTAATAATATTTCTATTGGGACTATTTTCTTTATCGCTGGTGTTCTTATTTATTATCGATTACTAGCACCATATGTATTTGATTTACAAGAAGATGATCCTATCAACGATCCGCTTTGGTAATTTGTATAGAGAAATTGCTAGATCACTATAGCAATTTCTTTTTTTCTCTTTTTTAGATTAGATTGACAACGGTTGAAAGGATGCAAAATTCGCTATGGTTTTGGCCATAAGGTACTTCTTTAAATGAATACCGATATGAAAAGCCCCTCCTAATCACCTGGCTAACGAGCGATTAGGAGGGGCTTTAATTATTCCTATTTTTAACCACATTCTCGAAACATTTAGCGGTTATTTCTCATGCAAATTAAACTTTCTGCTTGTCAATCTCTTGGTCCTTGCTCTGGTCCTGTGCAGGTTGCTCCGATTGCTCCGCTTGTGTCGGTAGTTCCTCCGAATGTTCAGTTTGCTCCGGTTGCTCTTTCTTCAATCCCATTCTTTTACGAATAAAGCCCCAAATCGCACCGACAGCCAGCACAATTATGATCCCGAACTTCTTTAATAGAGGAAGAAGTATAGCAAAAAAGCCCGCTTTTTTGGCAACTGCTAGACCCGCCCCTCCAAGAATTAATCCTGTCAAGCCGAATTCAGCTACCTTATCAGTTTTTTTGTCAAAATCTTCATAGCGCTGACCCTTCTTTAAGTTAAACTGTGACAGGATCTTGTTGTTAAACACAATACGATCAGCCTGCAATTTTGCTGGATCTGAGACTAGTATCGCCGAGATATAGCCTTCGCGGGATAGAATTCGGACATTGTAGTTAATAACACCGTTGTTCTGATTATCATGCGCTAATAAAGACCACGACAAACTATGTAATTGGTTGTCATAGAATGGAGCAATATCCCATTTGTCAACGAATAACTGATTTTCAGGGCTTAACTCCTTATTCATTTCTTCCGTACCTTCTTTGTAGCTTTCCAATAAGGCATCTGCATCGATTTCCGCTTTTTCGTCGTCTTCTATATATCCAGATTCGTCATATTCGAAATATACGGCCCAAGTCTGATTTTCATCCTTTGGAAAAACCACGCCGATTTCTGACCCGCTCGGTTCCATCCCGCTCTGCGTTAGGTACTTTTTCGTATCTTCGGCATTAAGAAAAATAAAATCACTGTCTAACTCCAGTTCCGCTAAATTGGTCCCCACGTCAACTTTCTGTCCACCTTCAATCCAATTCAGCTCTTCTTCGGCGAATGCGGGAACCGCACACACCATCATAATTAAAGTCATAACAGTTACTGATTTTAATAGTCTTGCAATTAACGATTTCAAAATAAATTCCTCCCAAAAATCACATGTTCTTATGCTGCGGACGACTTGTCCTTCTTTCCTTTAAATAAATGCATGCATACTAGGACGGCGCCTATACCTGCTAGAGCAATTTCGACATAGGTTTCGCCTCCGCCAAAAATGTCGTTAAAAACGGTAAATAATTTGAATTGTAGACCGAATTGCGGCAGAATAAATGCCCCTAAACCTAAAATTAAAAAAATGATTCCAGTGCGTAACATAACTTCCTCCTTAATAATGGAAAAATACTAAAATAGGTTACCATATAAACCAAAATGTTACAACGCGCATTCTTCCAACTATATAGGTAGGCACAATTTCTACCACTTGCTCGCAAACGTTTGGAGACTTTGGTACCTATTCTTCATTTTCGAAATACAGGTCTTTTTCAGAATGATTTTTATCCAAATGGACTGATTGTGGTCAAAAAACTAACATTAATTGTAGAATATTAACGAATCGAACACAATATAAATAGTTGAATAACTATATTTACACATTTTTAATAACCATTTTGGAATTGGATTTTATTTGATGATATTTTCTTATCAAATAGCTCCTGATTTATTTAAATTACAAGCTGAAGTATGATAAGAAATTGCTAGTTTACTATAGCAATTTCTTTTTTTATAGCAATTTTTCAAAATAGATTGACAACAGTTTTCATTTGCATTATGTTTGTGTTAACTTATTTTCGTCTATAGTTAACACACAAGGGGAGGAAATTTAGTTTGAAAAAGAGTAGTACATATAATTATGTGTTAGCGGCATTTGGTGCAGCGATTATTGCTGTTCTTGCGCAAGTAACGATACCGTTACCACTTATTCCAATAACAGGACAAACATTAGCAGTAGGCCTAGTCGTAACGATTTTAGGAACAAGACTTGGAACGTTGTCAGTATTGATTTATATTTTGCTTGGTGCGGCAGGTCTTCCAGTATTTAGCGGTATGTCTGGAGGATTTGTAATTTTAGTTGGGCCGACAGGTGGCTATATTGTCGGATTCCTTGTCACAGCAATTATTATGGGCTTATATTTAGATAAGTTCGGTATTACAATTTTCCAAGCTATTACTTCGAACATCATTGGAATGGTTGTGACATTGGCATTTGGAACGACTTGGTTAAAAATCGTTGGAGATTTAACTTGGACAGCTGCATTTATGGGTGGTGCAGCACCGTTTATTATAGTAGGTATTGTGAAAGCCGTTATGGCAGGATGGTTTGGCGTAATTGTTCGTCGTCGCCTAGAGCGAGCCCATTTAATTTCTTTCAACGTGGCCCAAACACCTGCTGAACAGAGGAACTCATTCTAAGAACGCCACGTCCTGTGGCAATTTATCTGTGCGAAAGCGAAGCGACACCAGACACACGACTGAGTGACCAACATCACGTTGGGCTAATGCCTCCGACCGACTGAGGACGCAATTATACTGGGGCATAATTAAATAGAAGCGATTGCATAGGAGGAATTGTTTTGGCAACGTTATGGACAGGTGGAAAAATTTACACGATGGCACAAGTTGGCGAAACAGTTGAGGCAGTCCTTGTAGAAGATGGAAAAATTGTGGCGACAGGCTCAGTAGATAGCTTGTCGCCACAAGCTACTTCTATTCAAAATTTACAAGGAAATGTGATGTATCCAGGCTTTGTCGATAGTCATTTACATATTATTGGCTACGGGGAGAAATTAAAGCATATTGATGTATCGAACGTCAGAAGTAAGGATGAGCTACTGGCCATTATTCGTGAAAGGATGCTGCAAGTTCCCGCAGATCAATGGGTGATTGCGATAGGGCTTAATGAGACACAATTTGAAGTTCCTATTTTCCCAACATTAGCGGAACTCGATGTTCTAGGGGAAGCACATTTAATAATTAAGCGTAGTTGCCATCATTTGATTTTGGCTAATTCCAAGGCAATGGCATTTGCAGGAATAACAAACGACACACCGTCACCAGAAGGTGGCGTCATTGAAAAAGTAGATGGTGAGCTAACAGGCGTCTTAAAGGATGCAGCTTTGTATATGATTGTTAACCATATGCCACATATTACGCCTGAATATATCGAGGATGCGCTTGGGAAGGCGGTAATATCCTTGCAATCATATGGCTTAGTGGGTGGTCATTCTGAAGATTTAAGTTATTACGGGCCACCGATTCAACCAATAAATGCTTTTCGCAAAATCGTCGAGGCAAAGCAATCGTTTAAAGTTCATTTACTACAACACCATACTGTATTTAAGGAAGTAACTATGATGGAAGTAATATCTTCTCCGTATTTAGAGTTTGGCGCAATGAAGATCTTTATCGATGGTGCCTTTGGAGGACGAACTGCAGCCTTACGAAAATCATACTGTGATGAGCCAGGCAATTGCGGTATGCTTGTCCATTCAACAGAACAATTAGAGCAATATGTTCAACTTGCTCGAGAGCATGGACAAACAGTGGCAGTGCATGCCATTGGGGATTTAGCCATTGAAACAATTTTAAACGTATTTGCTACCTATCCACCCCAGGAAGGTCAATTAGATCGTGTTATTCATTGTAGTTTAGTGGATGAAGGGATATTAGAAAAACTTGCGGGGTTGCCAGTCGCTGTGGATATGCAGCCGCAATTTGTGCAGGGCGAGTATGCAGCAGAACTAGCTAGGCTGGGAGAGGAACGAGCAAAAGGCTTGCACCCACTAAAATCACTACTAGATCGCGGATTAGTCGTTGCAGGTGGTAGTGATGCCCCGATTGAAGTGCCAAATCCTTTATATGGTATATACGCTGCAGTCACAAGACGGAATTTGGGAGAATCTCATAACGGCTACGGGCCAGAAGAGAAAATATCACGTTTTGAGGCAGTACGACTCTATACTGTAGGAGCTTTACAAATAATAGGTCAAGATGATATACGAGGTAAGATTGAAAAAGGCTATACAGCAGACTTCACTATATTAGAAGAGGATCTTTTTACGATAGATATTGAAAAAATTCCACAAGTAAAAGTGGCATATACGGTTGTGGATGGCCGTATCGTTTATGAAAAACGCTGTAAAGAATAACTTTACAGCGTTTTTTCAATTAACTCGTATTGTTTAAGAGCTATTGTCTTTCTGATAAATTTTCCACACGATGCTCTAGCGCATTCACCCGTGTTGTTAAATCGTCTACTTTTTGTTGAAGTGTTTCTTCAGGAGGTAGAGGAGCTGTCGATTTCATTTTTTTAATCATATTAATCATCACGAAAAATATGGCGAGAAAACTTACAAGAAGTACAGTTGTACTAATAAGATCTCTAAAGTTAAAAATCGTTTGGATCATAATTATTAGCCCCCTTAAATTGTATCGATTTTATTATTTACTGAGTGACATACAAAAAAGTTTCAAAAAAATTTTTAGGCACTACTATAAATACAGAAATCTTATCATTTTTACTCGCATATTATATGGGACAAATTGTATTTCAAGAGCTCAAGTAATTTAACATAAATGGCTTTACATATCCTGTAGGGAAGAGCTTATAAAAATCGTAAAGATGCTTAAGATAGGAGATACGAAGGTATGACTGGGGTGAGTAAATGCACAAAACTGGACAAGTGATGCGCCAAGCCGTCTACAATATTTATAAGTATCGCTTTGATTATATACAAGTTTTTGCGATGATTAAATTATTTCAGTTTTTATTAATTGTTCCAGTAACAGCTATCGTATTTAAGCTAATGCTACGAGTTACTGGGTACACACAAATAACTGAGCAAAATATTCAAAGTTTTGTGGGGCATCCCTTTGTCATCTTGATGATCATTCTTTTGATAATGCTCATTTTGCTATTTATTTATTATGAAATGGGCTTTCTTTTTATAATGGCCTTTCATCAACAAAAAGGTACTCGTTATCGATTTCTACACATTTGGCAGCAACTCCATCGTAAGGTGCTTTCCTTTTTTAGTATTCAAGTCATTTTTTTTATAATTTATAGTGCACTTTTATTACCATTAGCTTCATTTATATTTCCACTAACAGTTACCCAAGCCATTTCCTTACCTCATTTTTTGACAGATGAAATCATGAGCAGTCGTTCTGGTCGTTTACTCTATGCGGCTATTACAATAGTTTTAGTTATAGTAGGGATACGTAGCATTTTGACAATGCCGATTTTTACAATCAAGCCAAAAATATCATTACTTCGTTCATTCATACAAAGCTGGCGTTTTTCAAAGCACGGCTTGTTGAGCCTCCTTGGATTAATATTCATGCTTATTTTAGTTCATTTACTTGTGATGCTTGGCATTACACTAATAAGTACTTTTCCATTATATTTGTTGGAGCGTTTGATTCCGAGCACAGCACTTGTCACAGCAGCGATTACTCTTGCTTTTTTAGAAATGGTCTTTGTAGTGTTATTTAGTTTACTGCAAGCAATGATTTCACAAGTAATGGTGGCGATTACCTATAATACGCCTATTTTAAGGAGATCACGATTTACACCAAAATTTAGAAAAAGAAACTATAAGCCTTTAACTTTCATTATTTTGGTTGTTTTCATCGCATTAAGTGTGATGAATGGTATTTCATTAGAGAAAAGTGTCTATGCACCAGATACAAAAATTATTGCACATCGTGGCTACACGAAGGGGAATGTGGAAAATACGATCAGCGGCCTTGTCAGTGCAGCAAGTTCGGGTGCAGATTTAATCGAAATCGATATTCAACAAACCGTGGATGGACAATTCGTAGTATTTCATGATCAAACATTAAGAAGACTCACAGGTAAAAATGGTGTTATCGCCAATATGACGCTCGGTGAATTGAAGACGTTAACTATTCATGCTAATGGCTTTAACGACAAAATATCATCATTAGATGATTTTATTGAAATAGCAAAAGCTCTAAATGTATCCTTACTAATTGAATTAAAAGTACATGGTAAAGAAACGGAAGACGTATTGCCCAAGCTAGTAAAAAAACTAAAAGCTTACAAGGTTCTTGATAAGTATTATGTGCAATCTTCAGACCCACAAATGATGTCACAAATAAAAAAATTGGCACCGAACTTACGCGTAGGAATTGTTTATGCATTAAATATAGGGCCGATGGATGAAACCGTTGATTTTATTTCACTAGAGGAAGCATGGGTAACAGACCAGTTAATCTCAGAGATGAAGCAGCAAAAAATCGACTTGTTCGTATGGACATTGAATAATAATCAGTCATTACATGATTTTATTCGGAAAAATGTCAATGGAGTCATAACCGATCTCCCCGATATGGCTTTGGATATACGAACAAAGCAAAATGAACGCGAATACTTTTTACAGCGTATACTAAACCTACTTCAATTCATGTATTAAATCTGTATGGAATGCTTGTAATACTAGTTTAAATGAAATACCCGCGGGGGGGAGGGGAATACCCGCGGAAGGGAAGCGAATACCCGCGCGAGGCAAGGAAATACCCGCAAATCAATACAAACAATATAAGTAAAAGCCGAGATTCTTCGTTGTAAAGGAATCTCGGCTTATTTAGCATTCCTTTAAACAAGTTGGCAATGCTGTAACCTTTTTCTTTTATAATCGACTACTTCTATGAATTCTTGAAATGAAGGAGATGCTTTATTATGAAAATGACGAAAGTCGTACCATTTGCCATGTCAGCATTATTAATCGGGGGCGCTGTAGTAGCTCCAACCGCATCAGCAAACGAAGGAGAAGCAGTTGTAAAGAATGCTACTGATAATAAGGAGCAAAATCCAGAAGTTCAACCAACTTTTATTAAAATAGCTGGTATAATTGAGAATGTTGAAAAACGTGGGGATGCAACCTATTACACTGTGAAAGAGAATGAAAATACAAATGTTTTTGTCGTAAATGACGAGACACTAGTTTTCGATAATACAGGTAAAGAAGTTAATCTACAAAAGGGTGATCAAGTAACAGCTTACACGTATGCAAATAAGCCAATGCTTATGATCTATCCACCACAATATAACCCAGAAGTAATTATTGTTGAAACAAAAGAAATGGGAATTGTTGAAGTTGAAGTAGACTTTTTCAATAAAGAATTAGTGAATACTGATAACACGTTAACACTTAATGTTGATAAAGAAACGGAATTACTTAGCCTCTCTGGTAAAAAAGTAAAAGCTAATGATTTAGCAGAGCAACATTTACTAGTGTTCTACACATTTACAACAAAGAGCATTCCAGCACAAACTACACCTTCAAAAGTCGTCGTTTTAGATACGATTGCGCAAGAACAAGGTGAAGTAGATCCGTCTAAAGCTGCTGTACAAGAAATTATTAACAATGACTTCTATGAGGTTGAAGGTACTAAAATGGTACCATTACGTTTAATTGCCGAAGAATTAGGCTTTAAAGTAGAATCAACAGGAAAAGGCGCTATTATCTCTAAAGGCGCATTATCTTATACAATTACACGTGGTCAAAAAGAATATGGCTATAATAAAGCACTTCGTTATTTTAAAGTAGCACCAGCTTTATTAGAACCCTCAAAAACATATGTACCAGTTGATTTTATTGAAGAATTAATGAAATAAAAACCTTTTTACCCCTTCATGCATGATGCTGTGGAGGGGTTTTTCGTGTTTATTTGTTTGGATTTATTTAGACTTATGTGTATTTGAGATTTATAAATTAGGCTGAAAAAATGCTCATAGGTTAATCTTTCACTCATATGGTTTATCCCCCTACCTGTGATCGACTCAAAGCTTTAATCATTTCTTGAAACGAATCAAATTTAATAATACGTTCCTATGATCTCGTCTACTTTATCTTTAAACCGTTCCGGCTCACCTCGACTAATCGATTGAAGTAATTGAATAAGAGGTTGTTTCTGATTTGGTTCAAATGTATGGAGATACTCTTTGTACCATATGCGAGATTGATCATCATTTAGAATTCTATAGTGCATTGTATCCGCCCATTCTGCGGCATTTTCCATCATTCGCGGAGTAGCTAACATGACGTGTTTTAGTGCATCCTTCCACTCAAATGCTTCAATACAATGAATCAAACCATACATAACCTCAGGGCATTCCGTTTCATCATCAAAAACGAGACAAAGATCATAAACTAACGTAGGATTTGATAGATCAACTTGAGCCAGTGTATCTTCGAATGTTTCAAATTCCTCTAGGGAGTTAAAAAGCCTATTCTTATATAGCATTTCTGCAATTTTGTGCATTTGTCATCATCCTTTCTTACATTTATCAAGAATATGTTTTGTCATATGAACAGAATGATGGTTAAATTTGAATCTACATTACATATTCCCGAATTAAAAATTGATCTAAAACTTTAACCACTATATTTTCAGTAGAAGAACTCCTCAAATTTGAAGATTTTATCTAATTACCAAATTGTACCGCATATTATTTTTTTACGCAAAAAAGTGCTAATGTTTTGCAGCAGTCCTCTATTTTTAGGTGAATGGCATACACACACTAAAGATGTTCCATTGTTAAAAAGAGCAATACAATTGCTATAGTTCGGCAAGTTGTTTTAGCCGCATTGCGTGGGAAAACTACATCATTTCTCATAATTCTCTTTAAATGGAAAATGGATTTTTGTACAATTAGATAATTAAAGTCAAATTCTAAAGGAGCACTATATGAAGCAGGCATTAATTATCGTGGATATGCAGGAAGCATTCTTTTTGGATAGTGAAAACTATTTATTTGAATATGAAAAAGTGTTAGATACTATTAATATGTTAATAACTTGGGCACGTAATAGTGAAGTTCCTATTATTTTCATCCAACATACGGATTCAAATAAGGATGACGATTTTGCATTTGGTAAACCAGGCTGGGATCTATATTATGGGCTTCTGCGACAACCTGAAGATAAAGTGATTCAAAAAACAACTTGGGATGCATTCTATCAAACGGAATTAGCGCAATATTTACAAGAACAACAAATTGAGCAGCTTATTTTCGCTGGTGCTCAAACAGAATTTTGCCTAGATACGACCATCCGAAATGCTTACAGCCATGGATACCATCAAAATATTTTAGTTGAAGGTGCACATACCACACTACATAGTCGTGTATTAAATGCAGAGCAAATTATAAAGCACCACGAGTCCGTTTGGCACAATCGATTCGTGAAAATTCAGCCAACTACTTTTTATAAAACTAAGTAAAAGAGGTTTCAATAATGCTCATAAATAGTCAAGAATTTATTGTCAATGAACTTCATTATACAATTAGATCTGCCAATCTCGAAGATGCCCAAGCATTATCAGCTTTAAGGCTACAGCTGGATGGAGAAACGGAAAACTTCGATAGAGAACAAGGGGAAGGCTTTATCGATACGAAAGGATTTGAAGCGATTATTAAGGAAGACACAGAAAGTCCAAGAAATTTGTGTTTAGTGGCAGTAGTCGATAATCGCATTGTCGGATTCTCAAGATGTGCGGGATCGCCATTTAAAAGAATTGCTCATAAAGTAGAATTTGGTGTAGGTGTATTGAAGGAATTTTGGCGCTATGGAATAGGCAAAAATTTTTTAAATGCTTCGATTGAGTGGGCTGATGCTAATGACATTAAAAAGATGGCCTTGAATGTTGTAGAGACAAATGACAAAGCAATTTTACTCTATAAAAAACTTGGCTTTGAAGTTGAGGGCGTTTTAAAAAATGATAAACTCCTTTCAGATGGCAACTATTATAATACAATTGTCATGGGAAGAATTAAGGCATAGTTTTAATATAAACTCAGCTAAGCAAATAGGTGCTTAGCTGTTTTTTTTACAACGAAAACAACTTGCTATTGAGAATTGCTATGGCAAGATGGAAGACAGTCTAAATGGTGGTCTTCAGAAGAGAACTATAAATAGCTCAGTTAGCATAAATAATACTTAAAGAAGAAAATGATATATATTTTTAGCTAAAAATAACTTATCAATAAAAATGCCGTTATTTACAATCACTTCACTGAATTTTCTGATTATAATTAAAGGGAACAAATTATAAGGGGGTGATACAATGTCGGTAAAGGTTAGTCTAAACGTTGAGCTAAGCCACCCATTATCACCATTATCTGAAATAGAAATTGAAAAAGCTGTTCAAATAGTCAAGGAACAGCAACAGTTGTCTGAACATGTACGATTTATGTCGGTGATGTTACATGAACCTAAAAAATCAGAAGTACTAAATTATAAACCAGGTAATACTGTAGATCGCCAAGTGTTTTTAGTGATTTTAGATGATAAAGAATTGAAAACATTTGAAGCAGTTGTAAATTTAACTTCAGAAAAAGTTGATTCCTACGAATATATTCCTGGTGTACAACCAAATGTAGCATTAGAGGAATTTGAGCAATGTGAAGAATTAGTAAAGAGCCACCCTGATTTTATAGCAGCTTTACAGAAACGTGGCATTGACAATCCAGATTTAATCATGGTGGATCCTTGGTCAGCAGGGAATTTTGGTATTCAGGAACATGAAGGTAAACGCTTACTTCGTGCGATTTGCTGGCAAAAAAAATCACTAGAAGATAACGGATATGCTTACCCTTTAACAGGTATTGTAACGTATGTGGACCTAAACAAAATGGAAGTTTACAAAGTCGAAGATCACGGGGTACGTCCAATCCCAACAACATCAGGTAATTACCATCCTGAAGTTGATGAATCGATTGTGTTTAGAAATGACTTAAAACCATTGGAAATCATTCAACCTGAAGGTCCAAGCTTTACAATTGAAGGTAATTTGATCAAATGGCAAAAGTGGAGTTTCCGCTATGGATTTACACCACGTGAGGGGCTTGTATTATACACAATTAATTACCATGACAAAGGCAAGGATCGTCCGGTTCTTTATCGTGCAGCATTATCGGAAATGGTTGTCCCATATGGTGAACCAACATTTTCGCATAACACACAAAATGCCTTTGATGCTGGTGAATATGGAATGGGGCAATTAGCCAATTCGTTAGAACTTGGTTGCGATTGCTTAGGAGAAATTCAATACTTTGATGGTGTTGTAGCTGATGTTAAAGGAAATGCGCGTACGATCAAAAATGCGATTTGCTTACACGAAGAAGATTACGGGATTGGTTGGAAACATACAGATTGGCGTACAGGGCATGTAGAAGTAAGGCGTTCACGTCGACTAGTGATTTCATTCTTCTGTACAGTAGGAAATTATGATTACGGCTTCTATTGGAGTTTCTACCAAGACGGTACGATTGAAGCTGAAGTCAAGCTAACAGGTATTTTAAGCACTGGTATATGTGAAGATGGCATCCAAACAAAATATGGATCTGAGATTTCTCCAGGATTAAACGCATCACATCATCAACACTTCTTCAACTTCCGACTTGATACGATGTTAGACGGTGAAAATAACTCAGTAGTTGAAACAGAAACAGTTTCAGAAACATTGGGAGAACACAATCCGAATAGTAATGGTTTCTATCCTCTTTCACGTATCTTTAAAACGGAGGAGGAAGCGTTACGTAATTTAGATTTAAAAACGCAGCGTACTTGGAAAATTATTAATAAAAACTCACTTAACCGAGTGAATCAACCTGTTGGCTATAAAATTTTGCCTGGCGAAAATTGTTTCCCATTTGCTCATGAAGAATCAAGTGTCATGAAACGGGCTGGTTTCCTTAAACACCATTTACACGTGACGCAATTTGATGAAAATGAAAAATATGCAACAGGTATGTATCCAAATCAACATGCTGGAGGAGATGGACTTCCAAAATACGTTGAGAAAAACCGTTCAATTGATGATGAAGATATCGTCGTTTGGTACACAATGGGCCATCATCATATCCCGCGTCCTGAAGATTGGCCAGTAATGCCAACTGCATATATCAACTTCCAATTAAAACCGGTTGGATTCTTTGATCGAAACCCAGCAATAGACGTTCCTAGACCGGACAAGAAGTGTCACACAACTTCGTCTTGTCATATACAATAAAACTCTTAAAGGAGTGTTTATATGCTACCATTCCTAAGCATATTTACATTGTGGCTGGTTTAATGATTTGTGTACTAGTAGTAAGTAGTTTTGAGATTCAAAAAGAGGTACCTGTAAAAGAAGAACAACAGCATCATAATCATCATTAAAGGGGTCGATAATTATGGTAAAGGTAAATGTTAAACCGAATATTGAAGAATCTGGCATTCAATTCAAAAAGAAATATGACAATTTTATTGGCGGTGAATGGGTAGCACCTGTAAATGGAGAGTATTTCGATAATAGTACGCCTATCACGAAAGAAGTATTTACATGTGTAGCCCGTTCAACGAGGGAAGATGTAGAGCTAGCATTAGATGCCGCTCATGAAGCCCAAAAAACCTGGGGGAAAACACCCGTAGCAGAACGGGCACGTATTTTACTAGCCGTTGCTGATCGTATGGAAGAAAACCTTGAAAAAATTGCAAAGGTAGAAACTTGGGATAATGGGAAAGCGATTCGTGAAACTATGTATGCGGATATTCCATTGGCAATTGATAATTTCCGCTATTTTGCAAGTGCCATTCGCGCACAACAAGGGCAAGTGACACCTTTTGATGAGGATACAGTAGCTTATCATTACCAAGAACCTATTGGAGTAGTAGGTCAAATCATCCCATGGAACTTTCCTATTTTAATGGCAGCTTGGAAATTGGCGCCAGCACTTGCTGCAGGAAATAGTGTTGTATTAAAATTAGCAGAACAAACGCCGGTATCATTCTTATTCGTAGTTGAGCTTATTCAAGACCTATTACCAAAAGGTGTATTAAATGTCATTAATGGTTTTGGTGTAGAGGCAGGGAAAGAGTTAGCTTCAAGCCCACGTATTGCCAAAGTGGCCTTTACGGGTTCAACAGCTGTTGGCAAACTAATTATGAAATATGCATCTGAGAATCTAGTTCCTGTGACACTAGAGTTAGGTGGCAAATCTCCTAATATCTTCTTTGAAGATGTCATGGATGCTGATGACGGATATCTAGACAAGGCGATTGAAGGATTAGTTATGTTTGCTTTAAATCAAGGTGAAGTTTGCACTTGTCCATCTAGAGCCTTGATCCATGAGTCTATTTATGATCGTTTCATGGAAAAAGCCATTGAGCGAGTAAAGCAAATTAAAGTTGGTGATCCATTCGATCTTGAAACAATGATGGGTGCACAGGCTTCAGAAGAACAACATAAAAAAATTCTTTCTTATTTTGAAATTGCCAAACAAGATGGTGCAGAATGTTTAATCGGTGGCGCCGAAAATCACCTTGATAATTTAGATGGTTATTTTATTAAACCAACTATTTTTAAAGGCAATAACAAAATGCGTATTTTCCAAGAGGAAATTTTCGGTCCTGTATTGGCAGTGACTACGTTTAAAACCTTCGAGGAAGCAATTGAAATTGCAAATGATACTATGTATGGATTAGGGGCAGCTGTATGGTCACGTAATACAAACGTTACCTATAAAGCAAGTCGAGAGATTCAAGCAGGACGTGTTTTTATAAATACGTATCATCAATACCCTGCTGGTGCAGCATTTGGCGGCTACAAAAAGTCAGGCTTCGGTCGAGAAAATCATTTAAAAGCTTTAGAATCGTATCAATCGACTAAATGT
>Ga0209676_1000976_pt1 | contig 34430 bp, 35 predicted proteins | sample AraplaCvi_mLB_r2_FD_184282 | JGI IMG/M metagenome (GOLD analysis project Ga0209676, IMG submission 184282) | Arabidopsis root microbial communities from North Carolina, USA - plate scrape MF_Cvi_mLB_r2 (SPAdes) (version 2) | ecosystem: Host-associated > Plants > Roots > Endosphere | place: USA... | reverse complement strand
TCATCACCCTGATCACGGTGCGCGACGGTGAACCCACCGTCAGCCACCTGCCCGTGCTGTATCGCCGCGACGGCGAACACGTCGAACTGATCGGCCACTGGGCGCGGCCGAATCCGCAAGCGACGCACGCCGGCCCCGCGCTGGCGATCTTCCACGGCCCGCACGCCTACGTCTCGCCCGGCTGGTATCCCGACAAGGATGAGGCCGCGCGCGTGCCAACCTGGAATTACGCCGTCGCCCACCTGCGCGGAACCTTGTCGACCTTCGACGATGAACGCGCGCTGGCCGAGGTCGTCGACGGACTCAGCATCGAACACGAGGCGTCGGTCGGCAGCGACTGGCGTTTCGAATTCGGCCGCGACGACCATCGCCGGCAGCTGCGCGGCATCGTCGGCTTCCGCTTCGTCGCCGGTGAAATCGCGCTGAAATTCAAACTCAGCCAGAACCATCCCATGGCCAATCGCGAATCGGTGGCGTCGCATCTTGAGGCGCAATCGCGCGAAGCCAGCCTTGATACCGCCGTGTTGATGCGCGAGCGCATGGCCGTCGAATCGAAAGGAGACTGACGTGGATCTCGACCTCACCGGAAAACACGCGCTGGTCTGCGGCGCGAGCCAGGGCATCGGCCTCGCGGCGGCGCAGGCATTGGCCGGACTCGGCGCGGACGTCACGCTGCTCGCGCGCCGCGAGGAACGCCTGCGTGAACTCGTTCCCACGCTTCCCAGCGACAGGGGCCAGACGCACGGCTGGATCGCCGTCGACAGCGCCGACACCGATGCCCTGCGCGCGAAGGTGGAAGCGCTGGTCGCCGCCAAGCCCGTGCACATCCTGGTGAACAACACCGGCGGCCCGCCGCCCGGCCCGGTGCATGGCGCGCAGATCGCCGCGTTCGAAGCCGCGTATCGCCAACACCTCATCGCCAACCACGTGCTCGCCGAAACCGTCGTGCCGGGCATGGAACGCGACGGTTACGGCCGCATCGTCAACGTCATCTCCACTTCGGTGAAGGAACCGCTGCAGGGCCTGGGCGTTTCCAACACGACGCGCTGGGCCGTGGCGAGCTGGGCCAAGACGCTGGCGACGGAACTCGCCCCCAGGGGCATCACCGTCAACAACGTGCTGCCCGGTTCGACCGAAACGCCGCGCATCGAACAGATCATCGACAACACCTCGGCGAAGACCGGCCGCAGCCGCGAGGACGTGTTCGAGAAAATGGTGTCGGAAATCCCGATGCGCCGCTTCGCGCGTCCGGAGGAAACCGCCGCCGCGATCGCCTTCCTGTGCTCGCCTGCCGCGTCGTACATCACCGGCGTGAACCTGCCGGTGGATGGCGGGCGGACGCGGTCGTTGTGAGGCGACGCCCGGGGACGACGATCTTCCGGCTCGGGAATATCGCGACGAGCTTTCTTGTCATCACGATGGGATTGCTCATCTGCAGCTGCGTGGATGCGAATTCACGAAAGGCCGAGCCTTATGCATGCAAGCTGCCGCCTCCCGCTCAGGCCGGTCAAACGGTGGCCTTCAAGGGCACCATCGGCGAAACGTCCAGGCGCGCGCTGCACATGGATTTCGACACGTACGGCGTTGATTTCGACTCCGTTTCGGTCACGCTGGAAGTTCCTGAAACATGGGCCGGACAAGCCGTCCAGGTCTTTCGTCACGACGCAGTCAGCCCCGCGAATCCGGATCTACTCCCGGGGCAGCAGCTTGTCTTCCGGGCAGTCGTCCCCGACTGCCTGGATTCACCGTGGCTGTTCCTTGAAGAGATCCAACCGGTGCTGGGCCAACCCTTCGTTCCTGCGCGGTCACCATACTGATCGGCACGTCCCACCCTCGCTGTTAAGCTAGCCCCATGCGCCTTCGCCACTTCATCGCCGGTGAACCACGCGAGCCGGCATCGGGCCGGTGGGCCGAGGTGTTCGATCCGGCCAATGGCAGGGCCTTCGCGGAAGTCGCACTCGGCGATGCCAGCGACGTGAACGCCGCGATCGCCGCCGCCGAGAGCGCCTTCCCCGCCTGGTCCGCCCTGCCCCATACCGAACGCGCGCGCTGGCTCGAAAAGCTCGCCGACGCGGTGGAAGCCAGGCTCGACGATTTCGCGCATGCCGAATCGCGCGACGGCGGCAAGCCCATCAAGCTCGCGCGCGAAGCGGAGATCCCGCGCGCGATCAGCAACCTGCGTTTCTTCGCGCACGCAGCCACGCAGTTCGCCAGCGAATCGCACCACGGACAGGCCGGCCTGAACTACACGCTGCGCCAGCCGCTCGGCGTGGTCGGCACGATCTCGCCGTGGAATCTGCCGCTATACCTGTTCACGTGGAAGATCGCGCCCGCGCTCGCGGCCGGGAATACCGTAGCCGCCAAACCGTCGGAAGTGACGCCGGTGACGGCGACGATGCTGGGCGAACTCGCCGCTGAAATCGGCTTCCCCAAAGGCGTGCTCAACATCGTGCACGGCCTGGGCCCCGACGTCGGCGAACCGTTGGTCACCGATACGCGCGTGAAGGCGATTTCCTTCACGGGCAGCACGAATGTCGGGCGTCGCATCGCCGGTATCGCGGCGCCGCTGCTGAAGAAGGTCTCGCTGGAACTCGGCGGCAAGAACCCCACGCTGATCTTCGCCGACAGCGACTGGCGCGATCACCTCGACACGCTGGTGCGTTCGGCATTCCAGAACTCCGGGCAGATCTGCCTGTGCGGTTCGCGCATGCTGGTCGAGCGCAGCATCTACACCGAATTCCGCGATGCGCTGGTCGAACGCGCGCAGCAGCTACGCGTGGGCGATCCCATCGACGAAGACAATCAGCTTGGCCCGCTCGTATCGCGCGCGCATTTCGACAAAGTGGTCAATGCGCTGCAACGCGCCCGCGATGAAGGCGGCAAGATCCTGTGCGGCGGCAGCGCACTCGCCCGGCCCGGCTGGTTCGTCGCGCCGACGGTGATCGAAGGCCTGGGCCCGGATTGCGCGAGCAATCGCGAGGAAATCTTTGGCCCCGTCGTGACGCTGCAACCGTTCGACACCGACACGCATGCGCTGTCGCTGGCCAATGCCGGCGAATACGGCCTCGCCGCGTCCATCTGGACGCGTGACCTGCGCCGCGCGCATCGCCTGTCCGCGCAATTGCGCGCCGGCATGATCTGGATCAACACCTGGCTGCAACGCGACCTGCGCACGCCGTTCGGCGGCACGGGCGCGTCCGGCCTCGGCCGCGAAGGCGGCTTCGAGGCCATGCGCTTTTTCACCGACGCGAAAAACGTCGGCCTGCATTTGGGATGACGCAATGACGACCGGCCCCCTCAACGACCTCCTCAAGAACAACCGCGACTGGTCCGAGCGCATCAGCCGCGAAGATCCGGAGTTCTTCCAGCGCCTGGCCAGGCAGCAGGCGCCCGAATACCTGTGGATCGGCTGCTCCGACTCGCGCGTGCCCGCCAACCAGGTCATCGACATGGCGCCGGGCGAAGTGTTCGTCCACCGCAACATCGCCAATGTCGTGGTGCACACCGACCTCAACTGCCTGTCGGTGATCCAGTTCGCCGTGGACGTGCTGAAGGTCAAGCACATCCTCGTCGTCGGCCATTACGGCTGCGGCGGCGTGCACGCGGCGTTGCACGGCACGCGTGTGGGGCTGGCCGACAACTGGCTGCGCCACGTGTCCGACGTCGCCGAGAAACACGAAGCCTGCATGCACCACGCGCGCGAGGACGAACGCCACGACCGTCTGTGCGAACTCAACGTGATCGAGCAGGTGCAGAACGTCTGCCTCACCACCATCGTCCGCGACGCCTGGGCGCGCGGGCAGGAACTGACCGTGCACGGCTGGGTCTACAGCCTGCGCAACGGTCTGGTGGAAGACATGCGCATCGACGTCAGCTCGCACGACCAGCTCGACGGGCTGTACAAGGCCGCGATAGGACGCGTCAACGGCTACGGCGGGGATTCGCCGCGATGAGCGAGGTCATCCGCGCCAGCGCCGCACCCAGGCCCGTCGGCCAGTATCCGCATGCGCGTCGCGTGGGCGAGCTGCTGTTCCTGTCGGGCATCGGCCCGCGCGATCCGGCCAGCAACGCGATCGTCGGCAACGTCCATGACGCGTCCGGCCGCCTGATCAGTTACGACATCGACGCGCAGACGCGTGCCGTCTTCGCCAACGTGCGCACGGTGCTCGAAGCCAGTGGCGCGCGCTGGGAAGACCTCGTCGACGTCACCGTCTACCTCACCGACATGGCGCACGATTTCAAGGCGTACAACGCCGTGTGGGCGGAGTACTTCCCGGATATCGACACCGCGCCGTGCCGCACCACGCTGGGCATCACCGCGCTGCCGACTCCGATCGCCATCGAACTCAAGTGCATCGCCGCCGCGCGCGGCGCAACGACGGAGTAAGAATGCTGCCCGCCCCGCTCAACCTGCAGGCCTGGATCGAAGAGCACCGCCACCTGCTCAAGCCGCCAGTGGGCAACAAGGTGATCTACGTCGGCGACTTCATCGTCATGGTCGTCGGCGGCCCGAACCAGCGCACCGACTACCACTTCGACGAAGGCGCCGAGTGGTTCTACCAGCTCGAAGGCGAGATGGTGCTGCGCATCCAGGAAGACGGGAAAGCGCGCGACATCCCGATCCGCGCCGGCGAGATCTTCCTGCTGCCGCCGCGCGTTCCGCATTCGCCGCAGCGCATGCCCGATTCGATCGGCCTGGTGATCGAGCGCCGCCGCCTTCCCGACGAACTCGATGGCCTGATGTGGTTCTGCGAACGCTGCAACCACAAGCTGTACGAGGAGTTCTTCAAGCTGAAGAACATCGAGACCGATTTCCCGCCGGTGTTCGAACACTTCTACGCCTCCCGCGAACACCGCACGTGCACCGAATGCGGCCACCTGAACCCGGCACCCGCCAAGTACGTGATGCCGGACACCTGACGAGTCGCGCATGCTGAAGATCGACACACACGCCCATTACATGCCGCGCGACTGGCCCAACCTGGCGCGCAAGTACGGCGACGACCGCTTCCCGGTGATCCACCACACCGACGATGGCCGCCATCGCATCTACAAGGACGGCAAGTTCTTCCGCGAGATCTGGTCCAAGACCTGGGATCCGCAGGAACGCATCGACGATTACGCTCGCTTCGGCGTGCAGGTGCAGGTCATCAGCACCGTGCCGGTGATGTTCAGCTACTGGGCCAAGCCGCACCACGCGCTGGAACTGCACCAGGCGCTCAACGAGCACATGGCCGAGGCCTGCCGCGACTATCCTCGTCACTACGCCGGCATCGGCACCGTGCCGATGCAATCGCCGCGACTGGCGATCCAGGAGCTGGAACGCTGCATGGACCAGCTGGGCCTGCAGGGCGTGCAGATCGGCAGCCACATCAACGACTGGAACCTCGACGCGCCGGAACTGTTCGATTTCTTCCAGGCCGCCGGCGAGCTGGGCGCGGCGATCCTCGTGCATCCGTGGGACATGATGGGGGCCTCGACGATGCCGAAGTACTGGCTGCCGTGGCTGGTCGGCATGCCGGCCGAGCAGTCGCGCGCCGCCTGCTGCCTGATCTTCGGCGGCGTGCTCGAACGCGTGCCGAACCTGAAGGTCTGCATGGCGCACGGCGGGGGCAGCTTCCCGTACACGATCGGCCGCATCGAGCACGGCTTCAACATGCGGCCGGACCTGGTCGCGACCGACAACCCGCGCAATCCGCGCGAGTACATCAACCAGCTGTTCTTCGACTCGTGGGTCGCCGATCCGCGCGCGTTGCGCTACCTGCTGGACACCTGCGGCGTGGATCGCGTGATGCTCGGCACCGACTACCCCTTCCCGCTCGGCGAGCAGGAACCCGGTGCCGGCATCGCGGCGCTGGAGCTGTCCGATGACGAACGCGCACGCCTGTACCACGGCACGGCGCTGGAATGGCTGGGGCTGTCCATGTCGCGATTCGCCTGAGGGCCTGCCCATGCCGCACGTCACGCTGCAGTACACGGTAAACCTTCCCGAGTTCAATCCGGGCGCGGCGCTGCGCGCGATCAACCAGGCATTGGCCGACAGCGGCCACTTCGACGAAGAGGCGATCAAGAGCCGCGCGTTGCGGCTGGACGACTACCGGATCGGCACCGCCGATACAGGACGCGCGTTCATCCACGTGCAGCTCAAGGTGCTGCCCGGCCGCGACGACGCCACGCGCAAGCATCTGGCCGAACTGATTCTCGCGGCGCTGGCATCGGTGCTCCCCGACGTATCGGCAACCACGCAACTGTGCATCGAAGTCGACGAGCTCGATGCGCGCACCTACACCAAGCGCGTGATCGACGCGCGAACCGACTGACCCCATGACCGACCTGTATTCCGATTCGTACGCCCTGGCCCAGGACGCCGCCGACCCCCTGCGTGAGATGCGCTCGCAGTTCCTGATTCCGCGACACGACGGCGCCGACCAGGCGTACTTCGTCGGCAATTCGCTGGGATTGCAGCCGCGCGGTGCACGTGCGCACGTGCACGAAGTGCTCGACAAGTGGGCTGCCGAGGCAGTGGAAGGCCATTTCACCGGACAGGCGCAGTGGCTGGATTATCACGACCTGGTGCGTGAATCGCTGGCGCGGCTGGTCGGCGCCAAGCCGCTGGAAGTCGTGGCGATGAACACGCTCACGGCGAACCTGCACCTGATGATGGTTAGCTTCTACCGACCCACGCGCGAACGTCCGGCCATCCTTATCGAAGCGGGCGCCTTCCCGTCCGACCGCTACGCGGTGGAATCGCAGATCACTTTCCACGGCTTCGATGCCGCCACCGATCTGATCGAAGTGCAGCCCGACGGCAGCGATGGCACCACGTCGATGGACGCGATCGAACGCGCCATCGCGCAGCACGGCAAACGCCTGGCCCTCGTGCTATGGCCGGGCGTGCAGTACCGCACGGGACAGGCGTTCGACCTGCCCCGCATCGCGCGCGTGGCACACGAACATGGCGCGATGTGCGGATTCGATCTCGCCCATGGCGTCGGCAATCTGGAACTCGCGCTGCATGACAGCGGCGTCGACTTCGCCGTGTGGTGCCATTACAAGTACCTCAACAGCGGCCCGGGCGCGGTCGCCGGTTGCTTCGTGCACGAGCGCCATGCCCGCAGCGATCGTCCGCGCTTCGCCGGCTGGTGGGGGCACGAACAAAGCTCGCGCTTCCGGATGGGCCCGCATTTCGTGCCGACGGCAGGCGCTGATGGCTGGCAGCTCAGCAATCCGCCGATCCTCGGCATGGCGCCGCTGCGCGCTTCACTGGAACTGTTCGACGCCGCCGGCATGCCGGCGCTGCGCGCGAAGTCGCTCAAGCTCACCGGCTACCTCGAAACGCTGATCCGCCAGCGGTTGGACGACACGCTGCAGATCGTCACTCCCTCTGATCCGACCCAGCGCGGCTGCCAGCTCTCGCTGCGCGTGATCGGCGGCCGTGGTCTCACCGGCCGCGACGCGGGACGCGCACTTTTCGACTACCTGGCCACGCAAGGCGTGCTGGGCGACTGGCGCGAGCCCGAAGTCATCCGCATCTCGCCGGCACCGCTCTACAACACGCATGCCGACGTGCTGCGGTTCGTGCGGGCGGTGGAGGCGTGGCGGGACGATCGCTAACGGTCCGCAGCTTCCCTGTGGCTCCAGCATCATCACCAATCAGTCGCTTGGATTCCCGCCTGCGCGGGAATGACAGCAGGGGAATGAACACGTGACAGCAGCACCCGACAACCGCCACATCACCCTCATCGGCGCCGGCCTGGCCGGCGCGGTACTCGCCACGCTGCTGGTGCAGCGCGGCTGGCGCGTGGACGTGTACGAGAAGCGCGGCGATCCGCGCGTGCAGGGCTACGGCGGCGGGCGCTCGATCAACCTTGCGCTCGCCGAACGCGGGCGCCATGCGCTGCGCCTGGCCGGCGCAGACGATGCGGTGATGAAGCACGCGGTGATGATGCGCGGGCGCATGGTGCATTTCCTCGACGGGCGCACCGACCTGCAGCGCTACGGCCGCGACGACAGCGAAGTGATCTGGTCGGTGCATCGCGGCGAACTCAACGTCGTCCTGCTCGACATCGCCGAACGCGCCGGCGCGCGGCTGCATTTCGACCGCGGCCTGTCGGGGGTCGATTTCGATGCGCGCATCGCGACCTTCACCGATCCCCGCGATGCAAGCACGCACCAGGCGGCGTTCGAATCGCTGGTCGGCGCCGACGGTGCGGGCTCGGCCTTGCGCGCGGCGATGACAAAGGAAATCGCGCTCGGCGACCGCATCGAATCGCTCGGCCATTCGTACAAGGAACTGGAAATCCCGCCCGCGCGCGACGGAAGTTTCAGCATCGAGCCCAACGCGCTGCACATATGGCCGCGCGGGCGTTACATGTGCATCGCGCTGCCCAACGACGAGCGCACCTTCACCGTCACGCTGTTCCTGCCCAATGAGGGCGACCCGAGTTTCGCGACCGTGCGCGACGGCGCAGAGGCACGTGCGTTGTTCCAGCGCGATTTCGCCGACGCGCTGCCGTTGATCCCGAACCTCGAAACCGATTTCGAACGCAATCCCACCGGCATTCTCGCCACGCTGACCCTGGACCGCTGGCACCTGGACGGTCGCGCCGTGCTGCTCGGCGACGCCGCGCACGCGATGGTTCCCTTCCACGGCCAGGGGATGAACTGCGCGTTCGAGGATTGCGTCGCGCTGGCCGAACAGCTCGACGCGCAGCCCGACCGCGCCAGCGCGTTCGCCGCATTCCAGGCCGACCGCCTGCCGAACGCGCGCGCGATCCAGCAGATGGCACTGGAGAATTACCTTGAGATGCGCGACCGCGTCGACGACGACGATTACCTGCTGCAGCGCGCGCTCGAACGCGAGCTGGCGCAGCGACATCCCGACCGTTTCATGCCGCGCTACGCGATGGTGACCTTCCACCGCATCCCCTACGCGACGGCGTTCGAGCGCGGCCGCCAGCAGCGCGAGTTGCTGGTGGATCTCACGCGCGGCCACGCCTCGCTCGACACGCTCGACTGGAGCGCAGTCGACACGGCCGTGCGCGAGCGCCTGTCGCCGTTGCCGGTGGACGCCTGACGTGCCCGGCAGTTTTCTCTTCTACGACCTGGAAACCTTCGGCGCCGATCCGCGTACCACGCGTATCGCGCAGTTCGCCGCGATCCGCACCGACTGCGACCTCAACCAGGTCGAAACGCCGATCAGCGTCTTCGTGCGCCCCGCCGACGACCTGCTGCCCTCGCCCGGCGCGACGATGGTCACCGGCATCACGCCGCAACACGCCCTGCGCGAGGGCATGACGGAAGCTGCGGCATTCGCGCTGATCTTCGAGGAGATGGCGCGACCGGAAACCTGCTCGCTCGGCTACAACTCGCTGCGGTTCGACGACGAATTCGTGCGCCACGGCCTGTTCCGCAACTTCTTCGACGCTTACGAACGCGAGTGGCGCGGCGGCAACTCGCGCTGGGACCTGCTGGACGTGCTGCGCCTCGCGCACGCGATCCGGCCGGAAGGGCTGGCCTGGCCCACGCGCGAGGATGGCGCGACGTCGTTCAAGCTCGAGCACCTGGCCGAAGCCAACGGCGTGCGTATCGGCGATGCGCACGAGGCGTTGTCGGACGTTCGCGCGCTGATCGGCCTGGCGCGCAAGCTCAAGCAAGCACAGCCACGCCTGTGGGACTACGCGCTGCGCCTGCGCGACAAGCGTTATGCGTCCAGCCTGATGGACGTGGTCGCGATGAAGCCCTTGCTGCACGTCTCGCAGAAGTTCCCGGCGAGCCGCCTGTGCGCCGCGCCGGTGTTGCCGGTCGCACGCCATCCGCGCATCGACAGTCGCGTTATCGTGTTCGACCTCGAACAGGATCCCGAGCCGCTGTTCCGCCTGGGTCCGCAAGACATCGCCGAACGCCTGTACGTGCGCGCGGCCGATCTTCCGGAAGGCGAGTCCCGCATCGCATTGAAGGAAGTGCACACCAATCGTTGCCCGGCGCTGGTGTCGTGGGACCACCTGCGCGGCCCGGATTTCGATCGCCTGCGCATCGATCCCCTGCTCGCCGAGGAACGCGCCGCCCGCATCCGCGAGGCCGGCCCCGACCTGGTGGAGAAGATCCGGCAGGTGTTCGCGTTCGAACGCGAACGCACCGCGTCCGACGTCGACGCCTCGCTTTACGACGGCTTCATCGGCGACGGCGACAAACGGCTCTTCCCGCAGGTGCGCACGACGCCGCCGGAATCGCTGGGACTGGCGGAGTTCGCGTTCCGGGACGTGCGCCTGCCGGAGATGCTGTTCCGCTACCGCGCCCGCAACTGGCCCGAAACGCTGGATGCGGCCGAATGGGCGCGCTGGAACGATTACCGCCGCTGGCGGCTGTACGACGAGTCCGGCGGGTCCGAATACAGCTTCGCGCGCTTCGCCGACGAAATCGGGATGCTGCGCGCCCTGCACGCGCAGGACACGCACAAGCAGGTATTGCTCGACCAGCTCGAAATCTGGGGTCGGGACATCGCGGCCGGGCTGGAATAAGCCCGCGCCACGCCCCAGATAGGACGCAACCCTCGACCGCCCCGCGCCATGGCCACCTATTTCAGCGATGCCAGCTTCAAGTTCCTGCGCGGTATCGCGCGCAACAACGACCGCGCCTGGTTCCAGGCGCACAAGGCTGATTACGACGCGCACCTGAAGGAACCGTTCCAGCGCCTGCTGACCGACCTGCAACCCGTGCTCGCCGGCGTGAGCGGGCACTACCGCGCCGAACCCAAGGGCGTGGGCGGGTCGATGTTCCGCATCCAGCGCGACACGCGCTTCGCCAACGACAAGACGCCCTACAAGACCTGGCAGGGCGCGCGGCTGTTCCATGAGCGTGGGCGCCAGATCGAAGCGCCGTCGTTCTACGTGCAGATCCAGCCGGGCAACTGCTTCGTCGGTGCTGGGCTGTGGCATCCCCAGGCCGACACGCTGCGTCGCGTGCGCCACTTCATCCTGGACAATCCCGGCAGCTGGAAGGCGGCCGCCCACGACGCGAAGTTCCGCCGCCGGTTCGACCTGGACGACAGCGAAGTGCTTACGCGCATGCCGCGTGGGTTCCCCGACGATTTCGAGTTCGCCGACGACCTCAAGCGCAAGAATTTCGTCGCCTATCGCATGATCGACGACGCGACGATGGTCGGGCCGCGGCTGTTGAAGACGCTGGAGACCGACCTGCACGGCATGGCGAAGTTCGTCGATTACCTGTGCGCGTCGCTCGACCTGGAGTTCTAGTCACCGCGGCGCCACGTACCCGCCCCGCACACCCTTGGGCGAAAGCACCAGCTGCCACAGTTGCGAATGCCGGCTGCGGAAGGTCGCCATCGACGCGGACAGATAGAACCGCCACATGCGACGGAAGCGCTCGTCGTAGCGCGCATCCAGCTGCGGCCACGCGCGCTCGACGTTCGCGCGCCAGGCCTGCAGCGTGCGGTCGTAATCGGCGCCGAAGTTGTGCCAGTCCTCCAGGACGAACAGCCCCTCGCTCGCCTGCGCGATCTGCACTGCCGAGGGCAGCATCGAGTTGGGGAATATGTACTTGCCGATCCACGGATCGGTATGGCGCACCGACCGGTTCGTGCCGATGGTGTGCAGCAGGAAGAGGCCCTCGTCGTGCAGGCAACGCTGCGCGACTTCGAAGTACGTGCGGTAGTTCTTCACGCCCACGTGTTCGAACATGCCCAGCGAGAACGCGCGGTCGAACGTCTCGTCCAGCTGGCGGTAGTCCTGCAGGCGGATCTCGATCGGCAGCCCTTCGCACAGCTCGCGCGCGAACGTCGCCTGCTCGCGCGACACCGTCACGCCGACGCCGGTGATGCCGTAGCGCTCGGCCGCGAACTTCAGCGCCTCGCCCCAGCCGCAGCCGATGTCCAGCACCTTCATCCCCGGCTGCAGGCCGAGCTTGCGGCAGACCAGGTCGAGCTTGGCTTCCTGCGCGTCGTCGAGGTTATCGAGCACGCTGCCGTCGCGGCCTCGCCAGTAGCCGCAGCTGTAGACCAGGCGCTTGCCGAGCATGGCGCGATACAGGTCGTTGCCAAGGTCGTAGTGGCGTTCGCCGACCTGGAAGCTGCGGCGTCGGCTTTGCAGGTTGGTCAGGCGCGCACGCAGCGCGTCGATGGCGACGCCGATGCCGTGCACGCGCTGGTCCAGGTCCGCGGCGAGCATCCGGTAGAGCATCCCGTCCAGCGACGGCACGCGCCACCAGCCATCCATGTACGACTCGCCCAGCCCGAGCGAGCCCTGCGAAAGCACGCGCGCGTGGAAGCGTTCGTCCTCGACGTGGAGGTCCCAGGGCCGGTCGCCATCCAGGCGGACATCGGCCAGCGACAACAGTGCTTCGACCCGACTGCGCAATGCGGACATGGCGGCTCCGGCGGGGTGGACGGCGGTGTGCCCGGCGTCGATGTGCCCGGCCGGTGCGGCCGGGATGCCCCGATCCTAGCGCGTCGGGGCTTCAGGGCCCGCGACGGGCGCCGGCAGCACCTCGGCGAACAGCGGCCGGAACTCGGGCGCCAGGTGCGGGGCGAGCACGTCGATCGGCACTTCGACCGTCTGCGTGCCGTCCGAGTACGGCCCCACCTGGTATGGCGCGAACACGAACCGCAGCCCGGTCAGGCGCCCGTCCGGGCCGGCGATGGGCTCGAACAGCGCGAAATCCGACGGATCCGGCTGGGTGCCGTCGTCGATCATCTTCGAAGCGTTCTTCACTACCTCGGCGCGTTCCTCCGCCGGGAGGTCGTCGGCGTCCACGCGCTGCGACAGCGCGGCGTGGAGCTGTTCGCGCACGTAATCGGAAATGGCCGTCCAGCCGGCGGCTGCCGGAATCAGCTGCTGGGCGGTGAGCATGCGGCCCTGTTTCGGCAGCCATACGAAACGCGCGATCAGCGGCGCGCCATGCGCACCCCCGGTGTAGCTGCTGCCATCGGCGGCGACGGCCACCACATCGGCCGTGTGCATCAATTCGGTGAAACTGAGCGACAGATCGTATGGCGCGCTGGTCGCGCCGCCGGGCTGGTTGCGCGCCTTCGCCGCTTCGATCAGGTCGTTGCGCGCGGCGTCGGCGTACTTCTTCAGCTCCGCGGCCAGGCCGGGGTACTGCTCGGCGGGCACCTGATAGCTGATGCCGATGATGTAGTCCGACGTGGACTCGGACACGTCTTCCAGCTTGACGTCCGCAGGCGCGGCGTCAACCGGCTCGCCGGTGGCCGGGGTCGGCGCGCCTGGCGTGGCGACGGGAGCGGCGGGTTCGGGTTCTCGCTTGCACGCGGGCAGTGCCGCGGCCAGTGCGCACAACAGGAGCAGTCGCTTCATGGGCAATCCCTTGTCATGCGCCGCAGGTTAGCGGCGCGCGCGTGATGTCCGAATCACGCCGAAGTAACGCTTACCAGCTTTCGCGCTTGGGAATCAGCCCGCGCAGCTCGGCTTCGGTGAGGTTGCGCCACTGGCCGGTCTTCAGGTGACCCAGCTTCACGTTGCCGATGCGCACGCGCATCAGCTGCTTCACCCGGAAACCGAAGTGCGCCGCCATCAGGCGGATCTGCCGGTTCAGGCCCTGCACCAGGACGATGCGGAAGCCGAACTTGTTCAGCCGGCCCGTTTTGCACGGCAGCGTCATTTCGCCGTGCACCGGCACGCCACGCGCCATGCCGCGCAGGAATTCGTCGGTCACCGCGTGGTTCACCGCGACCAGGTATTCCTTCTCCAGCTTGTTCTCGGCGCGCAGGATCTCGTTGACGATGTCGCCGTTGCTGGTGAGCAGGATCAGGCCTTCGGAATCCTTGTCCAGGCGGCCGATCGGGAAGATGCGGCGTTCGTGGCCGACGAAGCCCACGATGTTGTCCTTCACCGTGGACTCGGTCGTGCAGGTCACGCCCACCGGCTTGTTCAGCGCGATGTAGACGTGCTGGCGCTTGTTCTTGGCGACTGCGCGAACCTTGAGCGGCTGGCCGTCGACCAGGACCTCGTCGCCCTCGCCCACCTCGGCGCCGACGCGCGCGCGCACGCCGTTGACGGTCACCCGGCCCTCGGCGATCAGGCCATCGGCCTCGCGCCGGGAGCAGAAGCCGGTGTCGCTGATGTGCTTGTTCAGGCGGCGGGTGTCGGTCAAGGGGAAATCCAATGCAAATCAACAGCTTGAAAACCCTGTCCAGCCGTGGGATGCGATCTGCGCGCACGGCCGTCGGGAATGGGGGCCTGCATTGTACGTTGCCCGCGCCCGTAACCCCGACGCGAGCCAGCCCGCAGGCGGCCGGCACTTCGTCGCAGATGCATGCATGAAGCCGCCACCCGGGCGCGCCCTGCGTCAATCGTCGGCGCCACTCACCCCAATCTTTTCGGCCTCGTCGCGTTCCAGGTGGACGCGACCACAGGCGGGCGCGCGAGCGTTGCCCGGGTGTCCGCTATCGGCCAGAAGCGGCCATTCGCCCACGCCTGACCAGGCCGACGCTCGAAGCGGCTTCGTCTTGAATGATTTGTTAGCGCTGGATCCAGTTCTGCTGGCCGAATGGATCGGTCTTCAGTGACGGGTACCGACTCAGGCACGCATCGAACGCTCCACGCAGTTCCTCTTGCAGATTGGCAAGCAACGGCGATCTCCAGCCCGGACTCTCCAGACCGGCGCGGGTCGCTTCGACTGCCGACAGCGTGCCGTGCTCCACGACCGCACGTACACGAAACCGCACAAGATGTTCCAAGGCCTCGCAGTCGGGCTCACGTACCTGTGCGTAGAGCGTGACATTCACGCCGCGACAGCCATGCATGAGCCCGAACTCTTTGTCGTGGCTCCAGGAACCGCTGGCGAAACGTGCGAGCACCTCATCGAGCTGCGCGCGCGACAGCGCATCGATGCCCCATGAGAACATCGCTTGGCCCTCGGGGTCGACCGCCGCGCCCGCAGCATCCAGGCTTTCATCCACCGCCCGGAATGCACGCACGCCGAATGCGCGGGCCTGATCCTGGAAATACCGGGATACTTCGGAACGGTTGCCATCGGGCACGGCGATGGAGGCGTGCCGTTGCGCCAGGAGGAAATAATCCGGATCCAGTTCCGCCGGCACGAAGCGCTCGCCGAATGATCGCGTCATGCCACCGAACACCACCTGCGCGGTGAACGAGCGAGCATCGATGCCGCTTCTGCTCAGGATGCCGAGTACCTCCCGCGACGCGCCGTCGCGCATGCTCCACGTCTGTGCATTACGCGTCTGCCCCGCGACGAACGCCGCGTAGCCATCGCCTGCATCCCAGAATACGGCTCCCGCAGGGGACAGCAGGTTCAACATCGAAATGCCGACCTGCGGCAGCTGCGTCCATAGCATCTGGCCCCGCGCACCTCGCATGGTCCACAGCGAGCGCACGTTGTTGACGTGCGCCCACTCCCGCGGACTTACCTCAATCTCATCGAATGCTTCAGGGAATGCCATTGCGTGAACACCACGACAGGGGCGAAGGCGGACATTAGCACCCTCCGACGCATCGGGTCGGACTGATGTCCGCTATCGGCCAAAACCGGACGCCGATTGGGTAAAGTTGCCGTGCCGATGCCGATCATCCCGGCATCCGAATCTGGCAAGCTCCGATCGAAACAGGGGAACTCATGTACAAGGTAGTTACCGTGGCAATCGCCTGCTGCGTGGCAGCTGGCTGCGCAATTACGCCGGTCAAAATCAACACTGGCGACGGCACCGAGCAGTATTTCCTTGAGTGTGGGGACGACAAGACTGGCTGCTTCGAGAAAGCGAACGAGACATGCCCGCGCGGCTACGACGTGCTCGACACCAAGGAAACGCAGCACACGTCGGCGAACTACTGGCGTGCGGCGACATACACAGAAGCGACTATGCAGATCCAGTGCAAGTAGCCAGCGAACCTGCCTGCCTGAGCTTTGATTGGATCGGCTCGGAAGCGGACATCACGAGCGTGGCGCCGTTCTCCCCGGTCTGATGTCCGCTTTCGGCCAGAAGCGGACGTTTAAGGCGCAGAGTCGACAGGGGCTGACGCGATCTGGCCGCGACGGGAGAAGCGAACGAGAACCGCGGCCAGGATGACCAGCGCAGGTAGCGCTAAAGGCGCAAGCAAGAGCGCCCACAAGGAGTTCAGACGAAGCGCCGCGACCAAACCGAGCAGCGTCCCCAGCGAGACGAACAACGACGCCACCGCCACGACGACGAGTCGCCCGGGAAGTTTCCTGTCCGACATGCCGTCTGTCCGCTTTGGGTCGAAAGCGGACATTAGCACCCGATCCCTAGGTGCCGAACGCCCGGATCAGCAAGACGAGCAGGAGGCCAGCGGTGATGAGCGAGGCAGCACCGGCGATCGCCACCATCAATGGAACCGATCGTCCAGTTGGAGGAGAGGAGAAGAAGCTTCCCGCCCCTGCGCATAGGCCAACGCCCGCAGATCCCAATGCCAGTGACAAGTAACCACCGGGCACGCCAAGTCGATGCGCTTCGATGTGATGCAGCAATGTCGCTGCGACGCAGAAGGTGGCAGCCAGAACTGCGACCGGCACGAACCACCAGGCTGTTTGTCGCATACGCCTCACGGAGCGTCCGCCAGCACTTCGATCGGCGGCATCGTCATGCCCGGCGTCCAGCCGCTCGCGTCGAGGATCGCCTTCGGGTCTTCCAGCTCGATGAGCTGCTTGAGCGCGGCCTTGCGGTCGTCTGATCGCAGGTAGTACGCCTTTGCGATGCGGTAGCCGACCCAGTAACCCATGTCGTAAGACTCATCCGAACCCGCGCGGTAGTTGTATGCCCACTTCGAAAGGTCGGTGCTGTCCATGTCACGGACGAACGCGGTTTCGATCTCCGCTTCCCTGCCATTCGTCCACCGCGTCAGGCCAGGATTGCCGACGCTGCCGGAGGTCAGCTCCGCGATCAGTTCGGCCACGCCTTCCAGTAACGACACTCGCAGCACCGTGACATTCGGGTCGCCTTCTTCGAATTCAGCACCGGGCTGCTGAACATGCCCGTATTCATGCGCGATGACGTGGACGAAACGGTCCTCAAGGTCGGGGTTCATGAAGTCCGCCGCACATAACGCTTCCAGGCCGATGTACAGCCCATCGCGATTGGCGGTGCCCACCGGTTTTCCGCGCCCGACCAGGATGGCCACGGGTGGAAACCGGACATCGGGATAAATCTGCGCGAACGTCGCGAATGATGCGGTCAATCGCGTCCGCACTTGCGCAAGCACGGCCATGCAGGCTTTTGCGTTCTCGTACATCGCGGGGTCTTTTGCGATGCGGTCGGCAATGCTCTGCGCCGTCACGCGGCGAAGCTTGGCGAACTCGACCAGGCTGGGCGTCGCCTTGGCCAGATAGTCCTGCTGGATCTGCTCGACCGTCGGCTTGCCGGCAGTCGTGTCGTAGAGCTCGTAGAAGCGGGTGACATCACTGGTGAGGATCTGCGGCCCCCTCGGCGGCTCGGCCTGGGCAGCGGTGGATACGGCAAGGGCTGCAAGCATCGCGAGAAAACGTGACTGTCCGCTCATGGAATGGTGCTCCCTGAAATCCAGTCACGATCATGCCAAGGCCCATCCCGGACCGGGAGGATCCAAAGTCACGCACGAAGATTGTCCGTGCCCGTCGATGCATGCCGGAGCGGACATTGGCATCGCCAAGCGTGCTGCTGATCGACGTCAACGCAGATTGCATCCTGCTTCTCGTTGAGCAGCGCAACGACGTCTTCCACTTCCGTTGATGTTCCTTCCATGTTCTGCGTCCCAGCCTTGAAGTCCGCTATCGCCGAAAGCGTCACTTCGGTGCCAGCAGGACTGCGTTCCGGATGAATGCCTGCGCTTCTGTCCCGAGGCTGGCATGGCGCTCCACGCCGCGATGGGAGTACATGATGACCGCACCTGTCGACGCATCCGCGGGATGGCGGCAGTAAAGCCCGTCCATTTCCAACAGTTGCGGGCCGACGGTGCCGTGCGCGCCGTTGTCCCTCACGATCGATTGATATCGAACGCACGGGTATGGGCGTTCGGTTGAGTACTTGACGGATTGCTCCAGCAATTCGTACCTCGCCGGATCGTTCGGGTCGACATCAGGCGCGAGGCGCCTTCCGTGGAGCGTGAAATGTCGGACAGGGGGATCCAGCCTGCGCGGGAATGACAGCAATCCGCTGCCCTGCCCTTCGTGGACCTTCGACGCTACGCACATTCCAAGTTGCGGCCGAAGCAAGCGGTGACCCGGGCGGATGTCTTGCTGGCGCCGCCGCCACGGGAGGCCGCTTCTCCGGCCGCAGTCCCTCGAAGTACCCGCTGCTGAACTGACAACGCGCTCTACGCGCTGCGCAGCCGCTAGACCAGCAACTGGTTGTATTCCGGATGCCGCTCGACCCACGCGGCCGCGTAGGCGCACTTGGGATGAACGTGCCATCCCTGCGCCTTCGCGTATTCGAACGCCGCACGCACGAGCTCCCCCGCGATACCGCGCCCGCCGATCGCCTCCGGCACGCCGGTGTGCATGATCAGCATGCGGTTGCCCTCGCGCTGGTATTCGAGCAGCGCGACCTCGCCGTCGACGGTGGTGGTGAAGACGCCCGATGCGGGGTCGTGCTCGATCTCGTGCGTGGTCATGGCAGGGTCCGGAGGATGGGAGCGGATTGGAGGTGAGCGCCGATCATGCCTGCCTCACCGCGCATCGCGCTTGCCCTGGTTGCGCCGATCCTGGCTGCTGATGTGGCCCTGGTTGCCTTCCAGGCGCATCTCGGCGGCATGCAGCTCCTTGGCCTTTTCCGATGCGCTTTCGGACATCGGGCCTGGATGGCCTGCGTGGCCGTGATTGGCGTCGAACTGCTGCCACGGCGGCGGCTGGTGGTCGCGCTCGTGCTTGGCGGCCAGCAGCTCGCGCGTGTTCGCCAACGCCTGTTCGGGGGTGATGTGCGGCTTGGGTTCGGCGCGACGACGCGGAGCCCTGCGGGCCGGCGCCTTCGCGGCGGACGGTGCGGGCGTCGCGGCACTGCGCGCGCTCGTCGCCTTCTTCGCAGGCGCCTTGCGGGCGGCGGTCTTCTTCGTCGCGGCCTTCCGGGGGGCGACCTTCTTCGTTGCGACCTTCTTCGTTGCGGCTTTCTTTGCCGCGACCTTCTTCGTCGCGACCTTCTTCGCTGCAACCTTCTTCGTCGCAACCTTCTTCGATGCGCTCTTGCGGGCCGTGACCTTCTTCGCGGCGGCCTTCCTGGCGACCTTCTTCGTGACGCTCTTGCGGGCGCTGGTGCCCTTGCGCGCGGCGGCCTTCGCCGGCTTCCCGGCCTTCCTGACCGCCTTCTTTGCCGCCTTGGCGGCGGACTTGCGGGCGGTCGTCTTCTTCGCGGCGGCCTTGCGCGCGGTCTTTTTCGCCGTCTTGCTGGCCGCCTTGCGGGCCGTGGTCTTCTTGCCGGCCTTCCTCATCGCCATGCCTGGACTCCTGCAGCGTCGGGAGTTCTGGGCATATCACGGCCGGCATTCATGCCGGGTGAGCGCGGACCCGCAGCGTCACGCGCGCGAACGCGTGGCGACCGGATCTGACAAGGCGCGTCACATCCGGCTGCGCAAATGCGCTTGAGGACGTGTGGCACGGAATCTGCGTGACCCAGTACCGGAAATGCGCTCGGGGAGCGCTTCGCGGAGACACTCATGACCCTGCATCACCTGACGCTGGACCACCTGACCGACGACGCCCTGATGTCCCGCCTGTACGAGCTGGCGCGCAGCGACCGTCACACCGTGGAAACCGCCCAGATCGACGCCGAAGTCTATTCGCGCCTGCTCCAGACTTACGGCGAAGCCGAGCCCGACACCGCCCGCGTCGCGGCGTAACCGGCAGGAGGCGCGGGGCGCAACGCCCCGCCGCCAGGCACGGCCGTCACCCCCCGAACGAGGGGCTCATCAGCCGCTGCAGGAAGACCGAGCCCAGTCGCGGCTCCATCAGCAGCATGAACAACACGCCGTAGATCGCGCCGGAGATGTGCGCGCTGTGGTTGATGTTGTCGCCGCCACGCCGGTCCATGTAGATCGAGTAACCGACGTACATCACGGCATACAGGATCGCCGGCATCGGCAGGAAGAACACGAAGATCAGCGACCACGGCGACAGCAGGATGAAGGCGAACAGCACCGCCGACACCGCGCCGGACGCGCCCAGGCTGCGGTAGGTCGGATCGTGCCGGTGGCGCAGATACGTCGGCAGGATCGCGATGACGATCGCCGACAGGTAGAACAGCACGAAACCCAGAGGGCCGATCAGTCCGCTGATCACGCGTTCGATCAGGCGACCGAAGAAGTACAGCGTGATCATGTTGAACAGCAGGTGCGTCCAGTCGGCATGGATGAAGCCGTGGGTCAGCAGGCGGTCGTACTGCTTCTTCCGGTCGATCGCCGGCGGCCACAGGATCAGGCGCTCCAGCAGCGCGGGCCGCTCGAAGGCCAGCCACGACACCAGCACGGTCACGGCGATCAGGATGAAGGTCAGCATCGGCTGGGGTTCCGGTTCTCTGGCTGCGTGCGATCACGCATGGCGATAGTTGTCCTGCATCGGATAACGCCGCGCGTACAGCGCGAACGCCAGCGCTGCGACGAAGGCGAATCCGGCGAAGAAGAACATCAGGAAGGCGTTCTCGCTCAGGCCGGTGGCGCTGATGTGCGAGGTCACGTAGTCGTTGCGCACGCCCGCGTTGGTCAGCAGCACCCACAGGCTGCCGAAGGTGCTGGCGAGGTACCAGAACGCCATGATCACGCCCTTCATCGCCTGCGGGGCCTGGCTGTAGGCGAACTCCAGCGCGGTGGCCGATACCAGCACCTCGCCGAAGGTCAGCAGCGCGTACGGCAGGATCTGCCATGCCAGCGACACCGGGTCGCCGCCGTCGATGTAGAGCTGCAAGGCGCCGGCGATCACCCACGCCACGCCGGAGAACGCGATGCCCGCGCCCATGCGGCGCAGCGCGGTGGGCTCAAAGCCCATGCGCTTGAGCGCCGGGTACAGCACCAGGTTGTTGAACGGGATCAGCAGCATCACCAGCGCGGGGTTCAGCGCCTGCATCTGCGCGGCGTCGCGCACCAGCCAGCTCGGCCACCACCAGGCCTCGTGCGGCATCGCCATCTGGTTGCCCTGCAGCACCCACGTCGAGGCTTTCTGGTCGAACAGCGACCAGAACGGCGTGGTCAGCGCGAACACGATCAGGATGCGCAGCACGGCGCGCACGCCGTCCACCGCGGCGTCCGGATGCGTGCCGCGCGCGCGGTCGAGCTGCATCGAGGTGCCGATGCCGCCGAAGGCGATGATCGCGCCCAGCGCCAGACAGGCCGAAATGACGAAGCCGAACTTCTCCGGCCACCACGACAACCCGACGGTGGCGTGCAGCGCCCAGCCCAGCAGCAGGCCGATCGCCAGCGCGAAGCCGCCCATCGCGACCAGAAAGCCCGAGCGCCCCTGCCCCGGCGCGAGCAGCGCGGTGCGGGCGACATGCAGGAAGGAATCCGGGTCCGAAGCCGCCGGCGGCACGTTGATGTACTGCTTGCGGCCGAGCCAGAAGATGAAGGTCGCGATGAACATCAGCGCGCCCGGGATGCCGAAGGCGACCGCCGGCCCGTACTCGCGCAGGAAGATCGGCATCAGCAAGGAAGCGAAGAAGCTGCCGAAGTTGATGATCCAGTAGAAGCCGTCGAACACCTTGCGCGCCAGGTGCTTGTTGGTCTGGTCGAACTGGTCGCCCACGAACGACACGACCAGCGGTTTGATGCCGCCCGAGCCCAGCGCGATCAGGAACAAACCCGTGTAGAAGCCGTTGCGGTGGTCCTCGAACAGCGCCAGGCACGCGTGGCCGGCGCAGTAGATCAGCGAGAACCACAGCACCGTGCGGTACTTGCCGAAGAAGCGGTCGGCCAGCCAGCCGCCCAGCAGCGGGAAGAAGTACACGCCGATGACGAAGGTGTGGAAGACCTCCTTCGCCATACCCTCGCGGTCGGCCTGCGGCAGGTAGGCCAGCAGCACGCTGGAGGCCAGGAACTGCACCAGGATGTTGCGCATCCCGTAGAAGCTGAACCGCTCGCAGCCTTCGTTGCCGATGATGTAGGGAATCTGGCGCGGAAGCCTGTTACTGCTTTCGGCCGGGGCTGCGGTCGCGGGAATCGTCATCCGGTTCTGCCTGTACTCGTGATCGCCGCGAATCCGTTCGCCCGGCGGGACGGCGCCCGGCGCGCGCTACGTGGGCGACGGGCAAAAAACAGGCGGAGCTCACGCCCCGCCGTGCCCGGAGAGTAGCAAGGGGCCCGCGGCAAGCGAAGTGCTGGAGCGGGCGGGACGCAGTCAGCCCCTCTCCCACCGGGAGAGGGTTGGGCGAGGGGCAACGAAGGGACGGCATCGAACGGTCGATGCGATGCTGCGCCGTTGCGCCTGCTTCACGCGCAAGCGCAGCCGGCCAGGCGCCCGCCTCCCGGGTGCGCTGCGCTTACCCGGGCTACAAAACGCACCTACTGCGCCGTGTCCACCGTTTCGGCCAGATCCGCCGCGTCATCGAAGCCGGCCGCGCCTGCTTCCTGCGCGACTGCGGCCGCGTCCGCTTCCTGCGTTCGCGCGCCCTCGCCGACCTCCAGCGTGTACTGGAAGTTCTGCAGCGTCTGGCGCGGGCCTTCGCGGTACGCCGCGGCGACCGCCAGGGTGTGCGGGCCCGGCGGAAGCGGCTTGAGCATCAGCCAGTAGCCGTCGGTGGCGACGGCCGGATGGTCCGACGTCAGCGTGAAGCACGTATCGCCCGCCGCGCGCATGCGCTGGAACTGGCCGATCGGACGACCGTCGAGCAGCACCAGCCCGGTGTAGACGTGGTCGGCGAAGTTCGCCGCGCGTTGCTGCTTCTGCGTGCACGACAGCGGTTCGGTCTCGCCCGGGTCGCCGGCGGCGACGAACCACGTGATCAGCGGCACGAACACATGGCGGTCGGCCGGGATGGTGCAGGCGCGCGTCGCGTCGAAGGAACCGTCGGTGCCGGCGAGGAACCACACCGGCCCGTCCTGGTGCATGGCACAGCGGCTGCCGTCGCGGTCCTGGTACGGCGGCTTGCCCTCGAAGCTCGCGGCCCACTGCCACCAGCGCGAGGACCACTGCGTCTGCGCGACATCGGCCACGACGCCATCGGCCGGCACCCAGCGGTCGTCCAGCGTCACCACCGGCGCCGGCGGCGGCGCTTCGCGCTGCTCGGCCCAGCCCAGTTCCTCGCGGGCGTCCTGCACTTCCTTGCAGCCGGACGCGACCAGCGCTCCGGCCACGCACATCGTCGCCAACGCGGCGCGCGTGGCTTTGCTGCTCGTCATGCCCATTCGGTCAACCCCTCGCGTTCGTACAGCGTGCTGAACGACGGCCGCGCCTTCATGCGCTGCGCCAGTGCGCCCAGGTGCGGCCAGGTGTGCCCGGGCCGGGGCATGCTGCGCGTCCAGCGCATCAGCATGGTCAGGTAGAAATCCGCGGCGCTCAGGCGATCGCCCAGCACGTACGGACCGTTCGCGGCCAGGTGCGCGTCCAGACGATCCCACGTCGCCTCGATGCGACGACGCGCGCCCTCGCGCACGAGGTCGGCGCGCTCGCCATCGATGTCCTGCGGATACCACCACAGCCGCAGCGGCGACTGCAGCGTGTTGGCGATGTTGAGCACCCACTGCAGGTACGCACCGCGCCGCGGATCGTCCAGTGCCGGCGCCAGGCCCGCCTGCGGATGCCGGTCGCCCAGGTGCAGCACCAGCGCGGCGGCTTCGTACAGAGGCTGGTCTTCGACGACCAGCGTCGGCACCACGCCGTTGGGATTGAGCGCGAGGTAGTCGGGGCTCTTCTGCTGGCCGGCCTTCGTGTCCACCAGCGCCAGTTCGTGCGGAACGTCCAGCTCGATCAACAGCCAATGGACGACCAGACTCGCCGCCCCCGGCGAGTAGTAAAGACGGTACATGCGGCATTCCCCCGGAACGAGGCCGAATGATCGCATGCCGCCCACGCGGTGAAGTGGGCGAAACGTCACGGCGCCTCGCACGATGGTCCCTTTCGCACGGCCTCCACCGGCACCGGGAGAAGGTGAAGCCCCGCCCGCGCCGCATCCATCGCAATGAGCCTGACGGAATACCGCCGCAAGCGCCGGTTCACCGGAACGCGCGAGCCCGAACCGGGCAAGCGCCTGCCGCAGGGAAAGCGCGCGATCTTCGTCGTCCAGTTGCACCACGCGAGCCGCCGCCACTACGACTTCCGTCTGCAGATCGGCGACGCGCTGAAAAGCTGGGCGGTGCCCAAGGGCCCCAGCTACGACCCCAGCGTGAAGCGCATGGCGGTGGAAGTGGAAGACCATCCGGTCGACTACGCGCAGTTCGAAGGCGAGATCCCGAAAGGCCATTACGGCGGCGGCCACGTCGCCCAGTTCGACCATGGCGTGTGGGCCACGCCGTACGACCCGGAGGAACAGCTCGCCAAGGGCCACCTCAAGTTCGAACTGTTCGGCGACAAGCTCAAGGGCGGCTGGCACCTGGTGCGTTCGGGCAAACCGGCACGCCAGCCGCAGTGGCTGCTGTTCAAGGACAAGGACGAATACGCCGGCACCCTGGAAGCCGACGACCTGCTCGCCGATGTCACTCCGCCGCCGGAGGAAGATGCCAGGCGCGCCGGCCGAGGGAAGACCGACCGCAAGCGTCGTAAAGAGGTGCCCGTGCAAAGCGCCACGCGCCACCGCGACTGGGCGAAGCTGGCGATGAAGCTCACCGGTGCGCGCAAGGCCGCCGCGCCGACGGAGTTCGTCGCCCCGCAGCTGGCCAAGCTCGGCGATGCGCCGCCAAAGGGCGAGCAGTGGCTGCACGAAATCAAGTGGGACGGCTACCGCATCGTTGCCACGGTCGCGAAGGGCCGCGCGAAGCTGTGGTCGCGCAACGCGCTGGACTGGACGAACAAGGTGCCGGAAATCACCGGCGCGATCGAAGCGCTGGGCCTGAAATCGGCCGCGCTCGACGGCGAACTCATCGCCGGCAGCGGCACGCGCGAGGACTTCAACCTCCTGCAGGCAACGCTGTCGGGCGAACGCCAGGGCACGCTGTCGTATGCGCTGTTCGACCTGCTGCATGTCGACGGCGTGGACATCAGCGATGCGCCGCTGATCGAACGCAAGGCATTGCTGGAAACGTTGCTGGGGCACGGCACGCGGCATCTTTCCTACAGCTCGCACGCGCTGGGCGGTGGCGAGGAGGCATTCGAGCTGGCGGGCGAGCAGGATTTCGAAGGCATCATCTCCAAGCGCGTGGATCGTCCGTATCATCCCGGTCGCGGGGACGACTGGCGCAAGACGAAGGCGCTGCACAGCGACGAATACGCCGTGGTCGGCTGGACCGCGCCCAAAGGCAGCCGCAGCGGTTTCGGCTCGCTCCTGCTCGCCACGCCGGACAAACGCCATGGCTGGGCTTACGTGGGGCGCGTGGGCAGCGGGTTTTCCGACACGCTGATCAAGGACATCAGCAAACGCCTCGGACGCGCGGGCTCGCAAGACCCGACCGTGTACGTCCCCGAGAACGACACCGACCTGCGCAGCGCGAAATGGTTCGAACCGCGCTTCGTGGTGGAAGTGAACTACCGCGGGATCGGCGGACAGGGACTGTTGCGACAGCCCTCGCTGAAAGCGATACGCGACGACAAGCGCATCGAGGATCTGGGCGACAGCGATCGCGGCCCGCGTGGAGCGACCGCGAAGAAGGCGGCGAAGGCCACGAAGACGGCAGCGAAGAAAGCGACCGGGACCGCCAGGAAAACCACCGCGAAGAGCGCGCGCACGCCGCCGAAACTCACCAGCCCGACGAAGGTGCTGTATCCCGACGACGGCTACACCAAACTCGATGTGGCCAACTACTACGCCGCGGTTTCCGATCATCTTCTGCGCGAGATCGCCGGGAGGCCGCTGTCGGTCATCCGCTGCCCGGGCGGCACCGATAAAGCATGTTTCTTCCAGAAACACCACACGCCGGGACTGGAGCTGGTCGAGTTCGTCCGCCTGAAGGAAGAAGCCGGCAACAACGCCAACTACCTGGTGGTCAACGACGAAGCCGGCCTGATGGAACTGGTGCAGTTCAACACGCTGGAGTTCCATCCCTGGGGCGCGCATGCGGACGATCCCGACCGCGCCGATCGCATCGTGTTCGACCTCGACCCCGGCCCGGACGTCCCGTTCGCCGAGGTCAAGCGCGCCGCCGTCGATGTGCGCAAACGCCTGGTCGAACTGGAACTGGAATCCTTCCTGCGCACCACCGGCGGCAAGGGGCTGCACGTGGTGGTGCCGCTGAACCCGCGCAACGACTGGACGCTGGTCAAGCGCTTCGCGCAGAGCTTCGCCGAAGTGTTGTCGCAATCGGAGCCGGACCGCTTCCTGTCGGTGTCCACCAAGCGCCTGCGCAACAAGCGCATCTTCGTGGACTACCTGCGCAACGGGCGCGGCGCCACGGCGGTCGCGTCCTATTCATTGCGGGCGCGTGCGCGTGCGCCGGTGGCGATGCCGCTGGCATGGAGCGAGTTGTCCAAGCTCACGCGCGGCGATGCCTTCACCATCGCCGACGTGCCGCAGCGATTGAAGCGTCGCCGCAAGGATCCGTGGGCGGACATCGAGAAGGTGGGACAGGACCTTTCCAGGTTCGGGGCCGACTGACGTCGGATGCGGCGCAACATGAACCTTCCGTCGCGTTGGAAGGTGGTCGCCGACAGAACATTCTTCCGACAACCGCGTCACCGGTGTCGAACAAATGCGCGCGCACCATCCGCCGTCCGGATGCGCACGCTTTCGGCCGGGGCACTGGGGATGGGGTTCCACAAGGATGGGGACGGCCTGTTGCCCGTCGTGGTCGCGTTTGCTCCGGGCAAACCTGTCCCGCGCCCGTGCATGCGGGCCCATCCGAAAGGAGTGCCACCCGTGATCAACAAAGCCCTGAGCGTCCTCGCCCTCGCCTGCGCGCTGCCCCTCGCGGCGCAGGCGGCCTCCCCATCGCGCCAGATCGGCGTCAACGTCCTGCTCAACGGCGATGCCACGCCGGCCACGCTCGCGACGCTGGGCGCCTACGGCACCGTGCGCGACGTGGTCGCCGAGATCGACCTGGTCACGTTGAAGACCACGCAGGGCCAGCTCGCGGCGATCCGCGCCCTGCCCTTCGTCGTCGCCGCCAATCCCGATGCCGAGCGCAAGGGCAGCCCGGTCGACACGGTCGGCGCCACCAACTTCGCCAACGGCCTGAGCACCTGGGACCAGGACGCGGTGGACGTCACCAGCCTCGGCGCGGGCCGCACCATCGCCTATGACGGCGCGGGGGTGTACGTGGCTGTGCTCGACACGGGCCTGCTGGACTCCTGGCGCCAGTACTTCCCGCAGGAGCGCATCGCCACGCAGTTCGCGAAGGCGTTCAACGGCGGCGGCGGCGAGAAAGGCAACGTGTCCGATCCGACCAACAAGTGGGAACACGACCAGAACTCGCACGGCACGCACGTCACCAGCACGATCCTCGGCTACAGCCTGGGCGGCGTTCCGATCAACGGCACCGCGCCGCGTGCGACCGTCATCCCGGTGAAGGTGCTGAACCAGAATGGCTCGGGCTGGTCGTCCGTGGTCGCCGCGGGCATCGTCTATGTCGCCGACCTCAAGGCGAGCGGTGCACTGGGCGCGTCGCCGGTGGTGATCAACATGAGCCTGGGCGGGCCGTCGCTGGATGCCTCCGAGAAAGCCGCAGTGGATTACGCCATTTCCAAGGGCGTGATCATCGTCGCCTCCGCCGGCAACGAAGGCGAGGCCGGAATGGGCTATCCCGGCGCATACGCGCCGGTGATCTCCGTAGCCGCCACCGGCTGGAACGGCCAGTGGAAGCCGGGCGCCGACGGCAATCCCGGCAACTGGTGGAACGCGGACGACGTGCCCGACCCAACCAACACCGCCGACTTCCACATCGCCGATTTCTCCAGCCGCGCACTGGCGGGGCAGGATCTGGACGTCGCCGCGCCCGGTTCGTGGGTGGTCGGCCCGTACCAGACGCAGAGCGGCAAGACGTCCTACTTCTATCTGAGCGGAACCTCGATGGCGTCGCCGCACGTGGCCGGCATCGCGGCGCTGGTGATGCAGAAGAACCCGGGGCTGGTGCAGGCGGACGTCGAGGACATCCTGACGACCGCCGCCATCCCGTGGGGCGCCGGATGCGCGCTGGTGTCGCAGCCGTCGGGGCCGGCGGTGAACACCTGCTGGGGCGCGGATGCGACGGGTTCGGGATTGATCACCGCATCCAGCGCGTTGTCGATGACGCCTTGATTCGAGATTGCATGACGAGCGCTCCTGGCATCGGGAGCGCTCCCTCATGCGCTCTTGCAGTCCGGGCAACAAAGCCATGACGTTCGCCCGCGTTATCCGCCGGGATCAAGGGCCCCTCTCCGCCCACGGTGCCTTCTCGAACTTGCGCACCAGGTGCTCGATCAGCAACTGCACGCGCGCCGGGCGCACGCGTCCAGGCGGCGTGACCACGTGCAGTGCGATCGGCGGCGGCGACCATTCCGGCATCACCACTTCCAGCTTGCCCGCTTTCAATTCGCGCCACACCAGGAACTCGGGCTGCAACGCGATGCCCATTCCCGCAAGCAACGCCGGATTGAGCGCTTCGGCGTTGTTGACGCGCAGCGGCGCATTCACGCTGATCGAGAAATCCCCATGCCGCTTGTGCTGGAACCGCCACGCCGCGCCGAAGCGCGAGAGCGTGTAGAACAGCGCGCTGTGCTGGGCCAGTTCGCGCGGATGACGCGGGCGCCCATGCGCCTCCAGGTATGCCGGCGCCGCGACCAGCAGCACACGCACGCCGCATAGGCGCCGCGCGAGCAGGCTCGAATCGGCCAGCGACGAAATGCGCAGCGCCAGGTCGAAACCGCCGCCGACCAGGTCGACCAGGCCGTCGTCGAAATCGATGTCCAGCGCTATGTCGGGATAGCGCGCCATGAACTCCGGCAGCAGCGGCGCGAGGTGCTCGATGCCGAACGACATCGGCACCGCCATGCGCACCGTGCCGCGCGGGCTGGCGGCCTGGGCGGTGATTTCCGCTTCCACTGCCTCGCCTTCGGCCAGGATGCGGCTGGCGCGTTCCAGCGCGCCCCGCCCGCTTTCGGTCAGCGACATCCGCCTGGAGGTGCGATGGAACAGCACCGTCTTCAGGCGCGTTTCCAGCCGCGTGATGGCCTTGGAGATCGTCGCCTGCGAGAGGTTCAGCTCGTTCGCCGCCCGGGCGAAGGAGCCGGTTTCGGCGACCTTGGCGAAGATCGCCCAGGCTTCCAGGTCGGGGAGTTTCATGGCGGCCGCTCATCATGCAATAAACGGAAACGATAGTATTCGATCCGTTCCATTCTCACAGGGCCGTCCGGAGCCTATCGTTTGCTCCACGGAATCCACCACGGACTCCACCCACTTCGGAGCAAGGTCATGATCGAGCGTCGCCCGTTCAACTCCCTCGGCGGAGCCAACCACGGTTGGCTCGATGCCAAGCACCACTTCTCCTTCGCCAGCTACCACGATGCCGCCCGCATGGGCTGGGGCTCGCTGCGCGTGTGGAACGACGACACCATCGCCGCGAACACGGGCTTCCCGCCGCATCCGCATTCGGACATGGAAATCATCACCTACGTCCGCGACGGCGCGATCACCCACCAGGACAACCTGGGCAACAAGGGCCGCACCGAGGCAGGCGACGTGCAGGTGATGAGCGCCGGCACGGGCATCCAGCACGCCGAGTACAACCTGGAGCCGGTGACCACGAAGATCTTCCAGATCTGGATCATCCCCGACGCCCGCGGCGGCGCGCCGACCTGGGGCAGCAAGCCTTTCCCGAAGGGCGAGCGGTCCGGCCGTTTCGTCACACTGGCCAGCGGTATCGCCGGAGACGAGGACGCGCTGCCGATCCGTGCGCAGGCCCGCGTGCTGGGCCTCACGCTGAATGCGGGCGAGACGGCCGAATACGCGTTCGACGGCAACCGCTTCGGTTACCTGGTGCCGGCCAAGGGCGCAGTCGAAGTCAACGGCATCCGCCTGGACGCCCGCGACGGCGCGGCGATCCGCAACGAAGGCACGATCACCGTGAAGGCGATCGACGACGCGGAAGTCGTGCTGGTCGATTCGGCGCCGTAACGGGCGAAAGCCACGCAGCACACGGGCACTCCCGGAAGGGAGTGCCCGGTCTTTTCTGCCTGACCTCGGCCGGCGTGACCGGCTTTTCGCGTTTCATCTTCGATGGGCCGGCGTCCACGGCCCTTTCGCTGACGAGGATGACGCCATGCTCGAGCTGCTGAACATCACCGCCCTCGGCGCGGTGCACACCGCGATCGCGATCATCGGCGTCCTCGCCGGCTTCGCCGCGCTCGCCTCGCATCGCCAGATCCGGCTGGATTCGCGATCGGGCCGGCTCTTCTTCTGGTTCACCGTGGGCGCGGCCGTCACCGGGCTTTTCATCTTCCGGCGCGGCGGCTTCGGCGTGCCGCACGTCCTGAGCCTGCTCACCCTGGCCGTGCTGGCGGTGGCCTGGTATGCGGATCGGCGGCAGGGCTTCGGGCGGCTCTCGGGTTACGTCGCCGTGGCGTCCAACCTCACCGCCCTGTTCTTCCATTTCATTCCCGCCTCCGTCGAAACGCTCACGCGCGTGCCCCTGGGCTCGCCCTATGCCACCGGCCCGGAAGATCCGCACCTGTTCGGGCCCATCGGCACCGCGTTCGTGGCCTACCTGATCGCGCTGGTGTGGCAACTGTGGCGGGTTCGCGGGGCAGCGCGGCGCTCGCCGACGCCCGGCGCCGGACTGGCCTGAAAACGCCTCCAAAGCGCGCGGCCGGGCGCCGCGCGCGGGCTTTCACCGCCCGCCAACGCGGTTCCACGGAAAGTCCTTAGTCCTCCGGGCTGTTCCGTCCGGTAGATAGAGGTGTCCCATGGCCCGCCCCATCTGGACCGGCACGCTGTCGTTCGGTCTGCTCAACATCCCCGTGAAACTGATGACCGGCGAGCGCCGCGTCGACCTGCATTTCCGCATGCTCGACAGCCGCAACAACGCGCCGATCCGGTACGAGCGCGTGAACGCCGAGACAGGCGAGGAAGTGCCGTGGAAGGAAATCGTCAAGGCGTTCGAATACGACAAGGGCAGCTATGTCGTCCTCGAGGAATCCGACATCGCCGCCGCCTCGCCCGACCACAAGGAGTCGGTGGACATCGACACCTTCGTCGACATCGAATCCATCGGGCCGGAATTCTTCGAGAAGCCCTACGTCCTGGAACCAGGCAAGAAGGCCGAGAAGGGCTACGTCCTGCTGCGTGAAACCCTCAAGCGCACCGGCCAGGCCGGCGTTGGCCGCGTGGTGATCCGCACGCGCGAGTACCTCGCCGCCGTCGTGCCGAAGGACGATGCGTTGATGCTGCTGATCCTGCGCTTCGCGCAGGAGCTGGTAGATCCAGCCGACTACAAGCTGCCCGAAGGCGGCCTGGAGAAATGGAAGATCACCGCGCGCGAGATCGACATGGCCAAGCAGCTCATCGAGTCGATGAGCTCGAAGTGGGAGCCGGAGGACTACAAGGACGATTTCCGCGAACGGCTGACGAAGGTGATCGAAGATCGCGTGAAGTCCAAGAACGTCGTGCGCAAGGCGCCCACCGACGAGGACAACCTGCCGGAGAACGCCGCCACCAACGTCATCGACTTCGCCGACCTGCTCAAGCGCAGCCTGGAGAAGAAGGGCGACAAAGGCGGCGCCAAGCCCGCACCGGCGAAGAAGGCCGCGAAGAAGGCACCCGCCAAGAAGGCCACCGCCGCAAAGAAGCGCACCGGGCGCAAGTCGGCCTGACGCCGCGTACGCATGCGACGCTGACGCATGGCCACCACGCCCCGGCTCACCAGCCCCGACAAAGTGGTCTATCCCGAAGCGGAGATCACCAAGGCCGACGTCGCCGACTACTACCGCGCGGTGTCGCGCTGGATGCTGCCGGAGGTGGTGAAGCGCCCGCTCTCGCTGGTGCGCTGCCCCGACGGCATCGCCGGGTCGTGCTTCTTCCAGAAGCACCACGCCGACGCGCTGGGCGAGCACGTGGGTTCGATCACGCTGCGCGAAGTGAGCGGACAGGGCGAGTACCTGTACGTCGAGAACCTCGAAGGCGTGCTCGAACTGGTGCAGATGAACTCGCTGGAATTCCATGTGTGGGGCTCGCACATCGACGATGTCGACCGGCCCGACCGGCTCGTGTTCGACCTGGATCCCGACGAAGGCATCGAATGGAATGCGCTGAAGGCGGCCGCGCGCGACGTGCGCGATCGACTGGCCGAAGTGGGACTGCGCAGCTGGGTTCGCCTTTCCGGTGGCAAGGGCGTTCACGTGGTCGCACCGATCAAGGCCGGCCCCGACTGGCAACAGGTGAAGGATTTCTGCGAAGCCTTCGCCGATTCGCTGGTGTCCCGCGCACCGGAGCGTTACATCGCCACGGCATCGAAGGCCGCGCGCGAAGGGCTCATCTTCATCGACTGGCTGCGCAACACGCGCGGCGCGACCAGCGTGACCAGCTGGTCGCTGCGTGCACGGCCGGGCGCAACGGTGGCGATGCCGCTGACGTGGGAAGAGCTCGGTCGCGTGCGCCAGGCCGGCGCGTTCGACCTGCACAAGGCCCTGCGCCGCTCGCGCAACCTCAAGCGCGATCCATGGCACGCGATGCAGCGTGCACGGCAGACGCTACCACGCGAATTCGCTTTCTGAAGCGCTGCGCCGTCAAACGACCGTTGACGCAAACCACACGTTCATGAACGAAATGCGGCGCGCATGAATGGCCCGTGCGCACCGTTTTGCTAGCGTCAGCGCATGACCTTACGCCTGCTCATCGTCTGCAAGGGCAACATCTGTCGAAGTCCGATGGCCGAAGCCATCGTGCGCGCACGCCTGCTCCGCAACGGAATGCAGGTCGCTTCCGCCGGCCTGGCCGCCATGAGGGGTTTTCCGATCGATCCACACGCTCAGGCCTCGCTGACGATGCACGGCTACGACGGCGCTGAACACGTCGCCCGCCAGGCCAGCAAGCCGCTGATGCTGCAGTCGGACCTTGTGCTGGCGATGGAACAACGGCAGGTCGCGGCGGTGCTGGCACTATGCCCGACACTGCGCGGCCGCGTGCTCATGCTGACGCACTGGGAAGACGGCTCCGACATCGACGACCCTTACGGTCGCGATCAACAGGCCTTCGATCTCGCATTCAATCGCATCGAGTCTTGTATACGCGATTGGCGAACGAAACTGTGACGCGCTCAATTCAAACGCTTCAGCGTCGTGCTCGCATCGTGAAGCGATTCATCCATCTGAACCTGAGCTATCGTCGTTTGCAGGTTCATTCGCGTGAACCTGTAGTTTTCATCTCTTCATCAACTGCGCATACATAGATTCTTTGCGGCACGGAGGCATCGCGTCGATTCACAGCCAATGACGCGCCGGATGAACCGCGATGCCGTTGCAATGGTTGAGTGCGCACGCACACGGAACGCAACACGCCTTTGCCCTTTCAGTCGTTCGTGTTCTGATCCGAGGTGCATGCATGAGGGACCCCAAGCTGGTAGCTGCCAGCGCGATCGCGTTGGCCGTGACCCTGTTCGCCATCTTCGCCATGCGCCCCTGGGCGCGGAAGATCGGACTGGTGGATCGGCCGGACGCGCGTAAACAGCACCGCGGTAGCATTCCGCTTATCGGTGGGCTTTGCTTCTTCCTCGGCACCCTGGTGGGGCTGAGCTACCTGGGCTACATCGACGGGTTCGTGACGAGCCTGCTTGCGGGCGCGGTGATGATCGTCGCCGCCGGCGCGCTGGACGATGCAAGCAACCTCAGCGTTACCTCGCGCCTCCTGGTCGAGGCCGGTGCAGCCGGCCTCGTCATCTTCATGTCGGGCATCTACGTGCACGACCTCGGCCAGATCGTCGGCACGCGCCACATCGACATCGGCCTGTTCGGCATTCCCTTCACCATCATCGCCGTCATCGGGCTCATCAACGCCTTCAACATGATGGACGGCATCGACGGCCTCGCCGCGTCGATGGCGATGGTGTGCATCGGCGCGATCCTGCTGTTCGACGATTCCTCGTGGTCGGTGCCCGGCGTGTTGGTGATGCTGCAGGTGCTGTTCGCCGCGCTGATTCCGTACCTGTTCGTCAACCTCGGCTGGCCCGATGGCCGGAAGGTCTTCATGGGCGATGCGGGCAGCACGCTGATCGGCTTCATCCTGGCGTGGTCGCTCATCTACATGAGCCACGCGAAGGTCGGCCGCCTCAATCCGCCGGATGTGCTGTGGTGCGTCGCGCTGCCGGTGATGGACACACTGGCGGTGATGTACCGCCGCCTGCGCGCGGGCGGCTCGCCGTTCAAGGCCGACCGCCAGCATCTGCACCACCTGCTGTGCGACACCGGCATGCCGC
>Ga0209676_1000975_pt1 | contig 34431 bp, 32 predicted proteins | sample AraplaCvi_mLB_r2_FD_184282 | JGI IMG/M metagenome (GOLD analysis project Ga0209676, IMG submission 184282) | Arabidopsis root microbial communities from North Carolina, USA - plate scrape MF_Cvi_mLB_r2 (SPAdes) (version 2) | ecosystem: Host-associated > Plants > Roots > Endosphere | place: USA... | reverse complement strand
AAACAGTTGAAAGGGGGAATTTTCAATGCATAATGAACCACTCGCTTATCGCATGCGTCCTTTAACCCTTGATGAAATTGTAGGACACCAAGATTTTATCGGTCCTAATACCGCTCTTTATAAAATGATTCAAAATGAGCATGTCCCATCCATGCTATTATTTGGTGAGCCAGGTATCGGCAAAACGTCAATAGCGAATGCCATAGCTGGAAGCTCGAACCTTCCCTTTTTCGCGCTTAATGCTACTCGCGCTGGTAAAAAGGATGTCGAGGATATTGTACAAGAAGCTAGAATCTCAGGAAAAGTCCTTCTTTTTTTAGATGAAATTCATCGTTTTAATAAATTACAGCAGGATGCTTTGTTGCCACATGTGGAAAACGGCTCAATCGTGTTAATTGGAGCTACGACGGAAAATCCATACCATGATGTAAATCCCGCTATCCGCTCACGTTGCGGAGAAATTTACCAACTACAACGTTTAACGATAGAAAATATCATCGAACTTATAAAAAATGCACTTTCTGATGAGAAACGCGGGCTAGGTAAACATCAATTTGTCTTAACAGATCCTCAAATTGAACAAATTGCTGAAGCAGCTAATGGTGACGCTCGGAAGGCATTAACTTTGCTTGAATCGCTTTATTATGCAAGTGATGAAGTCGACGGTCGAACAATTGCTGCTGATCATATTCTTAAACATCTTATCGGGAGAATTGGTGTTTATGGTGATAAAAAGGGATCTCATTTTTATAATTTGCTATCTGCATTGCAAAAATCGGTTCGCGGAAGTGATACGAATGCAGCATTGTTTTATTTAGCTCATTTATTAGAAATAGGTGATTTAGTAGCTGTTAGTCGACGCTTACTTGTGATGGCTTATGAAGATATAGGCCTTGCCAATCCTGATGTTGGACCACATATGCTTGCGGCTGTACAAGCGGCAGAGCGTTTAGGGCTACCCGAGGCACGTATCCCGCTTGCAAGTGCTGTTATTGAAATGTGCCTTGCATCCAAATCCAATTCTGCAATCGCAGCCATCGATGCCGCTATTGCCAGCATTCATGAAGGAAAAACTGGCGATATTCCGCATCATCTACGCGATGCTCATTATGAGGGAGCAAAAGATTTAGGTCATGTAGGCTATCAATATCCCCACAACAACCCTATTGGCACATTTGGTGGCTGGGTTGACCAGCAATATTTACCTGATAATCTAGTAGGCACAGAATTTTATAAACCTGTTATTGCAGGTGAAGAAAAACGAATGGCAGGAATCTACGAAAAGCTTAAATCTTTTCATAAGGGTGAAAAGTAATATCTTTACTTGATTAGCATAACTGAAAATCATAATATACTATTTTTTCATGAAAGTAGGCGCTTCAATCTGAACTAGAAGTGCCTTTTTTCATTCCCTTACTTTCCAAAAACAAGAGGATTCTAAGCAATCATCCTGTAAAAGTCTCCTTATTTGTTGTGTAACGGTTATTGTAAAATCGGTTCAATATATCTTCCATATCTCTAATTGCAGATAATTTAGTCGTCTCTTTCTGCTCACCATGTAAATAATGAAGAAAATTATATGTTTGATAAAGTAGACTAGCAAATTCCTGAGAGTTCTCCCGTACTTCAAAGCGAATTGCTTTTACAGCAATCGCTTGACCGATCGATTGCTCCCTTGAAGGAGAGAGTTGATCCTCCGCATTTTCATCTGTAGTTCTATATAATAATTTTAATGCCTCATTCACTTCCTTGTTTTCACTAAACCGTTCCTTTATCCACCGTAAGACAAATTGTACTAGGATAATGGCATCAATAAGTGACAAACTTTCATCGCCAATAGATTTTTTCGACAAATGTTTAAAGTACTCAGCTTGTGTAACAAGTTCGAATATGATTAAACGAATTGGATATAGGAGCGCATGTTCACTGTTGATATATAATTTTTCTCCACCTTTATACAATGCAAACCAAAAATCTCTAACTAATGAGATGGATTTTCTTGTAGCGAGAGCTAATTCACATTGAATAAGCTCATGTTCGAGTGTTTGTTGTATAAGCCGTAGAAATAATAATTCCTCATCCTCACTTACTAATAAGAGTGGATTTTCTAATTTTGCTAAATCGATTTCAATACCGTTTATTAACATTGAACAGCCCCCTTCCAATCAATTATGCCTCGGGGCATAATTGTGCCGCCACTTCTTTTAACAAAACAATGATGAAAAATCTTACGCATAGATTTTCAATTTTTAACTATATTTCGACAAAAATTTATAAATACCTTTTAAGAAAAAAGTCCTTTTTTTAATTTTCGTACAACAAAATTTTAACACTAGTATTCGGTTCTTCTCTCAATAATCTAATAACAGCAACAAAAAAATCTGCAAAACTTTAACAATCAGAAAACCCAATCATCCCTCGCAAAGTAGCGTGCTGTAAGGATTGCTGGATTAACCGCAAAAAGTAAGCAGATTCTAAACAGTTATTCTATTTTCTATAAGTGATAATAACTCTCTCCTACATTATTCCGTAAATTCATGCTCAACAAATAGTTTAAATTGCTGCATACATTGTTTGACTGCACCTTTTTGTTCAAGTACTGCATTTCGCAGTGATACAGTTTTCTCTTCATCTTTTACGACTTCACTATAAAGTTCGAAAATCGCTGATAATAATTGTTCATTCTCCTCCTGATCAATACTAGGCAAAGAATAGGCTGCAATTGTTAATAATTGCTCGACTTTTTCAGGTGTTTTTTGTAATTCATTGGATGAATAATAAGTTGATGCCGCTAAAAAGTAGCAAAGCTTTGCACAGCAATCTATAAATAAATGCCAATATGTATTGGCACTTGGTAATTCCCCTGCCCTATTGTCTAAATACTCTTTATAATATGTTATAACTTGTGTATATAAAGGATTTAGCTCTCTCATAGCCTTTGGATAATTATTAGATGTATCCAAATAGTCAAATACAATATCATTCATTTTCTGCTGAAGTTTTACAATATCTAAATGATCACGAATTACTTGAATCTCCATTTTACCACTCTCCGATGTTCTCATTTGTTTTCTAAACGCCATTTCTACTTCCCTAAGCAGTCGTGTACATCCCAAACAACTGATCTATTATCTATTGGAATTTATTCAAATTATAGCAATAAACCAAATAGAGAAGTGGTCACATGAAAAAAATAAGACAATTTCGTGAATTAATAGCATTTTGAGCACGTTAGGAGAACTATTCTGGTAAAATTATGTTCTTTGAACATAATCATCAAATAAAGATTGCTCTTTCGTTCGATCAATTATTTCTTTTATACTTCCTTGCGCATATTTTTTTATTCTTTTTTGTGGTATATAAAAATAGGCAGTGTTTGTAATTAACCACTCACTAAGTGTTAGTTCATTACCCGGTTGCTGATTAGTCAATATACGTTTAAGCCGAAGTATATGCGCCATTTTGTAAAAACCATCTGATAGCTCGTAAGCCGAAACATCAAAATTAAAAATAGGGCTAACAACCTGTCCAGCATCAAAAATGTGTATTGTTTGCCCTTCTTCATCTATAGCTAATTCAACTGTGCTAATTTCATCGAATAGATTTAAGCCTCTATATTCCATTTGATAGATTTGCTCCATCATAAAATGCCTCCTTTTATAGGTTCTACAGCAAATATTGGAGGAATCCTAATGTGAAGCTGCCTAACGTTCAGGCGACCGTCTCTCCCTCATTAACTACCTAACAAATATCTTAGACCTCTTTTTTACAATGTTCTTATTGTAACATATAAAAAGCAGCTGTCTTCAACGAGACAGCTACTTCCATAAAATGGTTCATCACCATAACTAATAATGATTTTCGTTCTTCCACTGATGCTTAATGAGATACCATTTTTATATTTATCGAGAAATTATTTAAGTTTATCGATATATATTGTTAATTTTACCGATGATCATTGAATTTATCGACCAACTCTATCAAAAGTGCATTAGCCTTGTACACGTGTAATTTTTACATCCTTTACGATTGCATTCACTACCCAGCTTGCTGCAATTAAACCTGCCACTGAAGGAACAAAGGCATTGGAAGATGGCGGCATTTTTGCTTTACGGATAGCTGCATCCGGTTTTCCGACATGCTCTACAACATCTGGACGAACTACAATTGGACTCTCATCCGAGAAAACAACCGTTACTCCTTTATGAATACCGTCCTTCCGTAATTTTGTACGGATTACTTTAGCCAATGGGTCCGTATGCGTTTTTGAAATATCCGCAATTTGGAAACGAGTAGGATCCATTTTATTGGCCGCACCCATACTAGAAATAATCGGTATATTTCGTTTTAAACATTCCTTCATAAGATGAATTTTATACATCACTGTGTCACTTGCATCAATGACATAATCTATGCCTTGTGCGAAAAATTGCTCATATGTTTCTTCTGTGTAAAACATATGCATATCAATTACTTCACATTCTGGATTAATATCAGCAATACGCTCTTTCATGACACCTGACTTAGATTTTCCGACCGTTGAAAGGTAGGCAACTAATTGACGATTAACATTTGTAATATCTACATTATCCTTATCTACCAAAATAATGCGACCAATACCACTTCGTGCACATGCCTCAGCAGCAAATGAACCTACACCGCCTACACCAAGAATGGCTACCGTTGTATTTTTTAATTTTTCGAGTCCCTCTGTTCCTATTGCGAGCTCATTACGTGAAAATTGATGTAACATCCTTACACTCTCCGTCTATTGAATTTTTTATTAGTAAACCTAGTCATATACTAAGAAAATCAAAACTATATTACATTTTATCACGATATTCATCAAGTGAAAATTATAATGTAATCCTAACAAAATACTTTAGTCTCTAAAAAGCCTATTTCGAAATCTGGTACTGTCAGGAAAAGTATTATTTCTTACTTTTAAAAACCTTCCTCGCAATTGTAATAAATTCTTTAACTGCCGGCGGAGCATCATCTACAGAGGGACAAGCTAATGATACATTACGCCAATTCGTTATACTCAAGTTTCCAATTTGTAAATGTTGCTGAGTTTTTAAAAACAATTCAGGACCAATAGTAACACCGAGCCCCTCCTGTACCATATTAGCTATTGTATTACAATCATGTACTTCAAAACGAATAGCAGGTTTTATATTTCCTAATTCAAATAACTCCTTAATATGCCATTGATACATACCTGTAGGCATAATAAAAGGTTCATTTTGTAACTCCTGAATATTTACAATTTCATGATGACTAAATCTATGATTCAAAGGAAATGCCACAACCATTTTATCCTTGATAAGTGGAATTATTTCAAATGTTGCGTTTGAGCCTGTTTCAACCACAAAACCAATATCTACAATTCCAGTATGTAACCATTCGGTAATTTCTTCATAAGAACCCTCATAAAATTTGAATTCTATTTTTGAATATTTTTTCTGAAATTCAGAAAGTATTCTGGGTAATAAACATGAAGAAGCACTCGCAAAAGTACCTAAACGAATTGTACCTATTTCTAAATCTTTCGTTAAGGCAATTTCTTGATTAATATTCTCCAATCGTTTTAATATTTCCCTAATATGAACAAGTGTTTTTTGACCTATTTCAGTAAGCGTAATCCCCTTTCTTCGATCACGATTAATTAAAATAACTCCCCATTCTGTTTCTAGACTAGCGATGGCATGACTTACAGCTGATTGCGTCATATTTAATTGCTCAGAGGCTTTCGTAAAGCTCTCTAACTCAGCAATTTTACTAAATATTTCAAAACGAGTGATTGTCATGAGTATTTACTCATCTCCTTAATGAAAAATATCAATTTTACTCATATTAGCATGTTAGATAAAATGATAACAAGTTTTTAAAAGGAGTGAAAATATTGAAACAATATGTCATCTATTTATTAGCATTAGGTGCCTTTTTAACAGGTACTGCTGAATTTGTTGTATCAGGAACATTAGAATTAATTTCCTCAGATTTAAATGTATCTATTGCAATTGCTGGTCAACTAATAACCATGTATTCCTTATCCTATGCTATAGGGGCACTTATTTTAGTAATAGTCACATCAAATTTTGCTAGAAAAAAAGTACTAATCTATTCCTTGATTACTTTTTTGATTGGAAATATCCTTGCTTTTTTCAGCTTTAATTATGCTCTTTTAATGCTATCCCGTGTAGTGCTAGCAATGAGTGGAGGCTTATTTATTGTTGTAGCTACAAACTACGCTTCCTACCTTGCTAAGCCTGGAAAGCGAGGTAGTGCAATGGCAACGGTAATTACAGGTTTCACAATTTCTTTAGCACTTGGAGTACCAATTGGTACATTCATTTCAGCATATATAGATTGGCATAACATTTTCCTTATTATAGGAGGCATAACGCTACTTACTATTATTTTACTTACTAAATATTTACCTAAATTAGATGGGGCAACACCGATGCCCCTTAAAGAACAATTACTACTTTTAAAAGATAAACGATTACTTAGTGGGCTATTTATAACCGTATTTTGGATTCTCGGTTATACATTTGTTTTTGCTTATATTTCTCCTATTTTAAGCTCATATGCAGGATTTTCTATAGAAATAATAAGTATATCTCTTCTAATTCTAGGTATTTTTGCGTTTATTGGCTCTCGTTTTGGCGGGTATGCCGTCGACAAGTGGGGATCTTCTCGTACGATTTATTTAAGCCTTGCCATACATTCCTTAGCTTTATATGTTTTAACATTTACTATTTTCTCAATAATAGGAGCGTTCATGACAATTATCATTTGGGCAACTGCAGCATGGACAACTACCCCGGCTAAACAATATTATCTGACTTCTTTAAAGCCAAAATCCTCTGAAATTATTATAAGTTTCGACACAGCCATCATGAATATTGGTATGACTTTAGGGGCTGGATTAGGTGGATTGATAATAGAATATTCAAGTGTTTTCAATTTAATATGGCTTGGAGGTTTAATGGTATTAGCAGCATTAATAATGGCTGCCTATTCATTTAAACTTAATAAAGACAAACTAATACTAGATTAATTAAAATAACAACATAAATCCATTTTGATATTTTTCAAAATGGATTTATGTTCTAGGTTTCTGTATTTCAAATAGAATTCGTTATTTCCAGCGTTCATAATTTCTCTGGAAATCCCCTACAAAATCTGAAGCAATTTGAATATTTACTTGCTTGAAAGCTGCAATTACCGCCCCGCCGATTGGTTGTAAAACTGGGGTCATAAATTGCAATGATATCTCATCAGCTTGTGCAAATTGCTGTAATTTCGGTAAAAAATATGCTTCATTATTAAAAACGCCACCCACTAATACAACAAGTACTTTCCCTTCCTCCCAAGTCATATGAGCGTAACATGCTTTAATCGCCACATAATACTTCTTACTTGCATCCTCAATGATTTTAATAGCAACAGGATCACCTTTTGCTGCCACGTCAAAAACATATTTACTTAACGGTGCAATCACTGTCCGAGGATGCTCTTCTCCATATATACGCTCTATTAATTGTGGTACATTTTCTACAGAAAAATAACGTAATACTACATCTGTCAATGCTGTTGGGTTTCCTCGTCCATCATAGCTTTGAAAAATAGCCTTCAGCACTTGAACACCTAAATCATAGCCACTGCCTTCATCATCAAAAACATAACCCCAGCCGCCAACTCTATGAAAATGTTGCTCACGATCGTAGCCCATCGTAATAGCGCCTGTCCCTGCAATTTGCACAATACCAGCCTGCCCAAGTGTGCCTGCATAAAGTGCAATTAGAGCATCATTATCAACAATCACAGGTGCTGTTTTAGGAACGTATTGACGTACTATCGATTCTACAACTTCTTCAGCCTGCAGCTCCTTAACTCCAGCCATGCCAGCAAAACAACTATCGATGGCTGCAAAAACTTGCGAATTTTGTTGTTGTAAATTTTGCAGTATAGTATGAATCGTTGACTGAAAATATTGAACATCCATTGCTGTTGGATTACTGCGAGTCGTTACCACTTTGGCATAAATATTGCCCAGCTCATCACAAATCACTGCTGACGTTTTCGTTCCACCACCGTCAATCGCTAATACATACATATCTCTTTGCTCCTTTCTTCTCTTTCAATTTCGCACCGGCTTAATTGTAGTTGTAACTATCGAAAACATTGTTAATCAAAATAAAAAAGGATCACACCAAAACGTGTGGTTGATTTCCGTTCCGACTGGGCGCTTTGCCGCTGACGCTTCGCTTTCGCGCAGTTAAAACATTTGTTGCTGTCGCTTCGCTTTCGCACAGTTAAAACATTTGTTGCTGTCGCTTCCTTTCGCACAGTTAAAACATTTGCCGCTGTCGCGCAGAGCAGAGCTTCCTGGGGGCGTCCGATGAGCCGCTAATCCCCTAGGAGTCGCCCTGTCTCCACTCCAATCAACTTATTTGCATAGTATATGTTATAACAAATGTCATCCACGACTTTAGGTGATGAACCATAAAAAAAGGGATTAAGCACTATTAACGAATGGCTTAATCCCTTCTTCTGTAATCATTTCGTAAAGCCAAATGATGCCCAAGGCTGAATATGTGCTAATAAAAATCGCTCTTCTTCTACAACTCTTGCCACAACATTTGTTGATCCGGCATTCGGCATTTCCTTTAAAACAATTTGGAGCTCACCCTTATAACGTACATCTAAATTATTATCGATTGTCACATCCCCCAATTTTAATGGGTGGCTATCATGTGCAGGGAAGTCACCATTTTTATATTTAACACGAGATTGCGTACTACGAATCACATAATCCGAAACATCGCCACGATTAAAATGTGGCTCTTTAAAAAGGATGGCTTCTTCTAAAATAGATGTTTCAATAGACTGCTTAACTTTCAGCTCTAGCTTATGGCGATTTAATTGACCTAACGCACGTATTTCTTCCTCAGAAGCATACATATTGCCGATTATACAATCATCTATTAAGCCAGTGTGCCATAAATCCTTTGCTTGCACAGTAATTGGCAGATGACGATGCTCTTCTAATGTAGGTAATCCATGCTCTGTTTCTTCCCAAGGTCCGAACATCGCATGCTGTGATGAAATCATGGCTGCTGTACGAATATGATTTGCTTTAAATTGTTGAGATGTTTGTAAGAAATGTTGACGTGATAAACCTGTGAAACGTCTCGGATAAAAATTATGGCAGCCAATAATATTATCTTTATTCGGTTGATAAGATAAAATATTTTCTACATATTTAGTACCGTTACTAATATTTAATTCTATTTTTAAATTACTTGCATCGAGCGACATAAACGCTTCTTCCTGGCCAGAAAAACCCATATCTAAGCGTAATGCCGCTAAATGATAATGTTCTTTAAAGTAACCAATATCTTTATACGTTAAGCCTAAATCTTCAAAAACAGCTGGTGCAATATCAGCAGAAATTTCAAAGCCAAGCTGCTGCGCAAATTTATTTATTTGCTGTAATTTTTGTCGTTCCTGATCGTTATTTAACGACATAAGACATGTAAATATTCGATCAAATCCATTGTCATGAGCGAGCTGAACATACCGCTTCATATCTTCTAGTGTACTATGCTGAGGATATAGTGAAATCCCTAATCTTCTCAATCCAAATACCTCCATTAGTTCACAATTACACTTCTACTTTTTGATTCTCTAATTTTATAACTTGCTGTTCATTTTGAGACTCTGCTTCAGCAGCTCGTAGTTCATTTTGCTTTGCCATACGATTTGCCATTGAAATGAACGGTAAATAAATACATACCGCTATTACAATTAAGACAATACTAAGGGCAGCTCCTTGCCAAGATTGAGTTGCTAAGAATCCATTAATAATCGGTGGCGTTGTCCATGGCGGTGAAACCGTAGCTGCTGGCACAAAGCCCCACTTCGTTGCAAAGAAAGCAATAGTTACGTTAACCATTGGTGTCAAAATAAACGGTACAAATAACACTGGATTTAATACGATTGGAAGACCGAAAAGTAATGGTTCATTAATATTGAAAAGCCCTGGTGCCGCCGATAATTTCCCGACGGTATTATATTGCTTATTCTTTCTAGCGAAAATGAAAATGGCAATAATAAGTGCTATTGTCGTACCGGAACCACCCATATTAATGAAGGCATCAAAGAATGGTTTATTTACGATGTATGGTGCTATTTCACCAGATGAAATCGCTTTTACATTAGCTTCAATAGCTGGTAAATTTATAGTTTGCATAAATGGTTCAATAATGTTGGCACCATGAACACCTAATGTCCATAAAAACGTAGGAATGAATGCTAAAAGTAAAGCCGCAATCCATGAATTTGTTAAGCCCATAAACGGCTCTTGAACTGCTGAGTAGAATGAACCGACAATATCAGGAATATCAAAGCCTGCCGAAATAATTGTACGAACTAGAGCAAATAAACCAATTGTAATAATTGCAGGTAATAATGCGGCGAAAGATTTTGAAACAGCCGGTGGTACTCCATTTGGCATTTTAATTAGCAGCTTAGGATTGCCAGTCAATTTACAAAATAATTCAGTTGACAGCAACGCAATAATAATGGCAATAAATATACCACCTGTACCTGTCGTTAACCCTGTTAATCCACCTTCACCGAATGTACCAAACGTCAAATAAGTTGAAAAGCTAATTACACCGGCAGAAAGTCCATCCTTGTCGTAGCTTTTCGCAAGATTATAAGCAATTGTGAAAGCTAATAACAGAGAGATGATTCCAAATGTTGCTCCCCAAACATTGCCGCCCCACTGTGTCCAAGTTTCATGCTTCCAGATGGCATCGAGCGCATTTTGATAGAATTTGATAGGCAAATTATTCACAAAAACTGCAAGTGATCCAACAATTGTCAATGGCATGATTGTAATAAATCCATCTCGAATGGCAACTAAATGACGCTGATTTCCTACTCTAGCCGCTACTGGTACAAATTTTTCTTCTAAAAAACGGAACATTTCACACACTCCCTTTACTTTTTATTGTGACATCAAGGTTTGATGCTATTCCCCTATTCCCCTTTGATTCGTTCATACAATTCAATCATTTCAGTTGCTAAATCACGAAACGTAATGGCATTCATTAAATGATCTTGCGCATGAATTAACAGCATTGACACTTCTACTTTTTCTCCCCTTGCCTCTTGTGACAGTAAAGCCGTCTGAGAATGATGCGCTTCAATCAATGAATCATTGGCTAGCTGTATTTTTTCCTTTGCTTCCTGAATCTGTCCTTTTTTTGCTAGCTGGATCGCCTCCATACATTCACTTTTCGTATTACCACTGTGCACAATCAGTCCCATAATAGATTCCATCAAAACTGTTTCTTCCATTGCCGTAGCCCCCTTAACCAATCAACTTTAACGCCTGATTTAAAACATTTTCGCCATTCATCATGCCGTAATCCATCATGTTAATAACATCAATCGGAAAATTTTCCTTATATTTCGTTTCAAATGTTCCTTTTAAGTAACGGACTTGCGGACCTAGTAGCAACACGTCCGCCATTTTAGTAGCTAATACTTTGTCGACCTCACTTTCAGCAATTGCATAAATATCAGCCTCGATATTTTGTTCTTGCGCTGCTTTCTGCATTTTCGACACTAGCAAACTAGTACTCATTCCCGCTACACACACTAGCATAATGTTTTTCATCTAAACACTCCTCTTCGTGATTTAAGTTCGTCTTTCTAGCGATTATATTTATCAATTTTACCTTGGCATAATTCCGTGACATTTGCTGAAAGACGTATGAAATCGCTTTCTTAAGTTGAGAATAGCACCTATTGGTATATACCACAATATCCTTTTTACACTATTTTTTTCCTTAAGAAATGGTTTTGAAAACTGGGCTATATCGTTGTTCTAGACTACTGAAAGGTTTCATTTAAGTGGTATAGTCCAGAAAAAAGTTTAAAAAAGTTTAAATTTTCAGAACCAATTGTCCAATAGTTATTCATTCATGAACGCTTTTCTTAAAAGTACTCATAAAATGCTGGTTTATTAGAGGGCAATGCAAGCTGCCATCGACCAATCATGTCTTCAGTCAAATGTTTATTTGCATACATAACCGCATCCTTTACAGTTAAATAGCCAACCATCATTGCTGAAAAAAGATTAATTGGTAATGTTAACATATGCATTTCTGGGATAGAATTAGTCTCGATTATCGAGACATCTCCACTTTTATTTATTTGAAATACGTGTTCATTCCAACTACAAAACGTATCTTCAATTTGAATATATAGCGGCTCCTGAATATCACCCCACGGATAATGTCGCATAAACCTTAAAGCGTCAACGATCCTTACCATCACATCTTGGACGACTTCCTTTTTAAACTGTGATTCTTTAAAATAGAAGCCAAATTGATGGTTGTTAGAGGTAACTCCCTCAATGTTACTTACACTCGCCGCATGCGACGTTATAAAACGCCATATCGCTTTTTCTGCAAGTAAGTCCTCAGCAATAAAATCATGAATCTCAAACGTCTCATCCTTAATTTTATAACGAATATAACCTGCAATTTTATCATCGTTAAAATATGCCGCAAAATGACTATCAGGCATCCTTCTCTCTATTCTTTTCCACCACGCATCATCTCGAAGCATACTTCCATTATTGAAAAGCGCTTGTGCATTATGAAAATCCTTAATCACCTGAAAAAGATCACGCTCTGGCCATTCAAAGCTCATACGTTTTACAACGTCCAATTGCTTTCCAAAAGCAGGAAACATCGATTGCGGAATCGTATAATGTAGCTTCTCAAAAAATAATTCCCATCCAAAATAACGATAAAAGGATACAGAAAATGGTGCTAACACAGAAATGCTTTGCCCATTCTCATGCATTTTTTTCAGTGCCTCTGTCATAAGCTTTTTGATAATCCCCTGCTGTCGATACTCAGGATAAGTTGCAACAAAGCCAATTCCGCCCATATCATAATTTTCACCATGAATTGTCATATTAAGTGGCAATATTAGGAGCTGTCCAACTACTTTATGTTCATCGTAAGCCCCTAATGTTGTGCTATGCTCAACCCAATAATGAAAATCATCTCGACGCGCACCAGTATACTTATTAGGAAAACAATAATCTCTTAATTGATGTACCTGTAAATAATCTTTTGGTGGGATTATTTTTATTTCCATAGAAAAAAGCCCCCTTTCCAAACTGAATATTCCTGCAATTAAAGTTACACTTAACAATTATCTTGAATCTTTATAGTTTGCCCTGAGAGACAACAATGCCTTTTATGTTTAGTATTCTTCTCCAATTCCTTTAGAAACAATTAATTCTGTTACTGTTTGAAAAAGTTTCTCAGCATCAGGCCCATCTGCTGAAATTTCTACAATGCTTCCGGGTGCTACTCCTTGTGCCATAACACCCATAATTGATTTTAAATTGACTGATTTCTCTTTATAAGTTAACTGTACATCACACTCAAATGGTGTGACTGCTGTTACAAGTAAAGCTGCCGGTCTAGCATGTAGTCCTTCCGGCGCTGTTATTTTATATGTTTTCTTCATAGATATCCCTCCGCTTGTCATTTAAATTTAATTCGATGTTGATAATAGGCAATCATAGACTCATTATGAGACGAATCCGAGTCAACATTATTGCTTTTAAAAACGGGTAATACTTCGTCAGATATAGCTATGATCTCAATGACTTCACTAAATAATATATTTAATATAATTGAACCAATAACTGTAGAGGATGGGGCATACTGTATGTCGTTAAGATGCAGTAAACCATCTCCTATTGGTATATGCGTATTGATCACTCTATCTACAACATCCTCTAAGCGCTTCCCACTTTGATGACGTGTCGGTTGATCACAATAAGTAAGAGATTGCAGAGACATGACAAGTACTCCCGCTTCTTTCGCTAAAAATGCTACATCTATAGGTGCTTGATTTCTCCCAGATGTTGAAATAACAATGCAAACATCATTTTCATGAAAATCAAAATGATCTTTATACTGTTCAATGATCGTCGGGTCCTTTTCATTTTTTGATGATGTCATTGCTCCTGCATGCAATGTTAAAGGTTCAATAATTATAGGGCGTACAGGTACAAGCCCTCCCGCGCGATAAAATGCGTCCTGCGCTAAAAGATGCGAATGCCCACAACCAAATAATTGGACGATTCCTCCGCGTTGAAGCCTTTGTACAATTAATTGTGCGGCTTCTTTTATTTGTGGATATTCTTGCTCTTTGACGACCTGCATTATCTTTTGAATTTCTAGAAAATATGCATCCATAAGATCACCTTTTAATTTCACTAATGAATTTGTATCGATCAGCTCGGTAAGTACTTCGCACAAGCTCAAACGGAACTCCATCAGATAAATAACTTGTACGTTTAATAATTAACACCGGTGCAGTATGATTAATTTGTAAAAATTTACTATCTTCTTTTAGTACAATAGCTGCCTCCATTTGCTGAATAGCGTTTCCAATTTTTTGATGGAACTTTGCCTCAATTAACGCGTATAATGACCCCATTATTTTCTTTTCATCTAATTCAGGATATATTTTTACTGGAATATATGTTCTTTCAATGGCCATTGGCTTGGCATCAGCACTACGAATTCGTACAACGAAGAATACCTCTTCACCAGGCTCTAACATGAGATCTCTAGCAATATCAACTGGTGGTACGATTTTCTCAAAGCGTAAAACTTTACTGCTTGGTTCCATCCCTCTAGCCCGCATATCTTCTGTGAAACTTGTTAATCCTTTTAACGGTTGTTCTAATTTTGGATTAGCGACATACGTACCTCTACCTTTTTCACGATACAGCAATCCGCTATTGACTAAATTTGTGATAGATTGACGCACAGTCATTCTACTAACATCAAACTGCGTAGAAAGCTCTCGCTCAGAAGGTATATTTTCACCGATTTTGTATTCTTCTAAATAAATACGTTGTTTAATGATCTCTTCTATTTGTATATAAATAGGTATATGAGAATTTTTATCTAACAAACCTTGTACCATCCTTATCGCCTCTTTACTTTCATTTCTCAAATACAACTTTACCCCGACAAATAGTTTTTTGTACATTTAAATTTTCATCTAGTAATACAAAATCTGCATCATAGCCTTCTGCAATACGACCTTTCGTTGCAAGTTGTAATTGCTTAGCAGCATTCGTAGAGGACATTGCGACAATTTCCTGCAATGAGCAATTGGTGATTGCTTTCATATTTTTCACTGCTTGTTCCATGGTTAGTACACTACCAGCTAAATCCCCATTAGATAAATGGGCGCCAGCCTTAGAAACATGAACGGTTTGACCACCTAAATCATAATCACCGTGATGTAAGCCCTTTGCCCGTATCGCATCGGTAATTAAAATAATACCTTTCGCGCCTTTTATACGATACGCTAGCTTAATAGCTTGAGGATGACTATGCACGAAATCTGCAATAATTTCAGTCTTTACTAGATCATCTAAAAGAACTGCACCAACGACACCTGGATTGCGATGTTGGAAAGGGCGCATTTGGTTATATAAATGTGTAGCTTGCCTTACTCCCAATACTACTGCCCGATCCACCTCTTCCATGGAAGCGTCAGAATGGCCAATCGAAGCAATAACATTTAAATCCTTTAACGATTCAATAAACGGAAAACCGCCTTCTACCTCAGGGGCAAAGGTAACTTGTTTAATGCGTTGCTTACTTACTTTATGCCAGTATGCAAATTGCTCCGTAGACGGTAAAATAATGTATTCTATTGGTTGTGCGCCTGCCCGTTTTTTTGATATATATGGTCCCTCAACATGTATACCTAATAAGCTTGCCTCATCCTCATTATTTTCAAATTGACCAACATTCGCTAAAGCGCTTTCAATTGCTTCTATAGATTGCGTCATTGTAGTAGCAAGGAAGCCTGTCACTCCTTCCTGAACTAAAGAGCGTGCCATTTGATGCAGTGCTAATTGCGTAGCATCCATCACGTCATGCCCGGCAGAGCCATGTATGTGCATATCAATATACCCGGGTAGCAGGAACCAATTATTATCTTTGCCATCTATATACTGCTCAGCTTTATCAGATAAGTTATGACTTATGTTAATAATCTTACCATCATCAATGTGAATGTCTCCCTTAAACGGCGCTTCATCATAATTGACGATCGTAACGTTGGAAATTAAAAGTGTATTCTTCAATAGATCACCCCTAGCATTTTTTGAGGAGCTTGACTGAAGCTACAGGCAACTTTTTTATTCGGTATAGTTGTCTATACCAATTATATGATGCTTTCCCAAAAATAAAAAGTGATTTTTTCATATTTTCTAAATTTTTAAGCTAAATCATTGTAGTGTGGGGGTGATTTCCGTTCCGGCTGGGGGCGTCCGATGAGCCCCGGAGTCGCCCGTCCGGAACGAAGATCAACTTATACAAAAGCATATTTCTTTATAAATATCATTCAATTTTTCTTTCATTAATTGAACAAACCGATTGTACAAATTGCTCTTTATACGATGTATATTTATCTATTCCTTGTAAATTGCTGTTAAGGAAATTTAATTTTAACTTTTCATACTGTCTTTTAATTGATTCATTTTCATTTAAATAATCTTTAAAAAACAGTAAATTACTCCATTTTTCTCCTTCATAATTTACTAAGTGTACAAAATGTGTTTTGATTTCGAATGTATCGTCTGTAAATTTTGCAAATACAATTTCTGCTGGTCTTTCTACACGCAGTCTATAAAAACCAGCTTTTTTCATTGCTTTTAAAAATGGATCTGAAATATTATTAATATCATCCACGCCCATTACAATATCAATGACTGGCTTTGCCTGAATTCCCTCAATCGATGTACTACCAATATGTTGAATACGATCAAAATGGACATTTGTATGTTTGATAATCTCGGAACGAGTTCGCATAAATTCATTTTTCCATTCACTATTATATGGTACGATTTTCACTTCATTCTTTTTTAAGCCAAGGATCATCGCCAGTACTCCTCTAATTTTTTTCTGCTTCTAGTTTTTTTGAATAACACTAAAAAAGGAGCTATTTAAATGCTCCTTTTTTGCTTAATAACTATGTATGACGAATCCCGATTGTGCCGTTATGCCAAGAAACATTCGTTTTGAACCCGCATTTCGCAGGGGGGTGCCCGCTTTGCAGCTTTAAACGTCCCGCTCCGCATGGGGCTTGTTTGCGACTACAAAATGAAGGCTCCCGATTCTATAGTGTTCGGTCAAAACTGTTAAGTAGAGCTAGCAATTAGACAAACACATCAGGATTCGTATTACAGTTATAATAACATTATATTTCTGATAATTCAAACTATTTTCTTTAAAAAAATCGGTATTCTTGTGAAAACGCAAAAAATACCTAAATTCCCAACAAATTTCGCTAGGGAATCCAGGTATTTAGAAGTACAAATTATTTTCTGAATGGTTTGATGGCTAAGCTTAGCTCGCTCAATTGATCAGGAGACACTTCACTAGGTGCGTTTGTCATTAAGCAGCTAGCACTTGCCGTTTTCGGGAATGCAATTGTGTCACGTAAGTTAGTGCGGCCAGCAAGTAGCATTACGAAGCGGTCAAGGCCAAATGCAAGACCTCCATGTGGTGGTACACCATATTCAAATGCTTCTAATAAGTAACCAAATTGAGCTCTTGCTTCTTCTTCTGTGAAACCAAGTAAATTAAACATTTTTTCTTGTAATTCACGCTCATAAATACGTAATGAACCTCCACCAAGCTCATAACCATTTAATACGATATCGTATGCTTGTGCGCGGACTGCAGAAGGATCAGTTTCCATTAATTGAATATCTTCGTCAAATGGACGTGTGAATGGATGGTGTGCTGCTTTATAGCGACCATCTTCTTCAGAGTACTCTAATAATGGCCAATCTGTAATCCATAGGAACGCAAATTGTGATTCATCTATTAAGCCTAATTCTTGACCTAATCTCGTACGAAGGGCACCTAATGAAGCTGCTACAACAGACGCTTGATCAGCTACAAATACTAAAATATCGCCCACTTCCGCTTTCATACGTTCGATTAAAGCAGCTGCTAATGCATCGTCAAAGAATTTTGCAATCGGTCCGTTTAAGCCTTCTTCGGTTACTTTTAACCAAGCAAGACCTTTTGCTCCGTAAATCCCAACAAATTTTGTTAGCTCGTCCATGTCTTTACGGGAGTATTTATCTGCTGCACCTTTAATGTTAATACTCTTTACTTGTTTGCCTTGTGCCACTGTATCAGCAAATACTTTGAAATCACAGCCATCAAAAATGGCATTTAAATCAACAAGCTCTAAACCAAAACGTACGTCTGGTTTATCAGAACCGTAACGATCCATTGCTTCTTGATATTTCATTTGTTGGAATGGAGCAGGGATATCAATTCCTTTTACTTCTTTCATAACCGCTTGGATTAAGCGTTCGTTCATTTTAATAATTTCTTCTTGCGTTAAAAAGCTTGTTTCAATGTCAACTTGTGTAAACTCTGGTTGACGGTCAGCACGTAGGTCTTCATCACGGAAGCAACGTGCGATTTGGAAGTATTTTTCAAAACCTGATACCATTAATAATTGCTTAAATAGCTGTGGTGATTGTGGTAATGCATAAAATTCACCTTCATGAACACGTGATGGTACTAAATAGTCACGAGCCCCTTCTGGAGATGATTTTGTTAAAATTGGTGTTTCTACTTCTAAGAAGCCTTCGTTTTGTAAGAAATTTCGAATTGTACGCGTAACGTCAGAACGCATTTTGAATGTATCAAACATAACCGGACGACGTAGGTCAAGATAACGATATTTTAAACGTAAATCTTCGGATACGTCTGTGCGATCTTCAATTTGGAATGGTGTTGTTTTTGCTGTATTAATGACGATTAATTTTGTTGCTTCTACTTCAATTTTACCGTTCGGTACATTTGGGTTGATTTGGTCTTCTGAACGAAGGATCACTGTTCCTTCTACTTCAATTACATATTCACTACGTACTTTATCAGCTAAAGCATGTGCTTCTGCTACATCAGGGCTAAACACTACCTGTGTGATTCCAGTACGGTCACGTAAATCAATGAAAATTAAACCACCTAGGTCGCGACGTCGTTGTACCCAACCTTTTAATACGACTTTTTCACCTTGTAATGCTTCTGAAAGCTCGTTACTAGCATGTGTTCTTGTTGCCATTTATTAAATTCCTCCAAAATTTATTTGCTCATCACCATAACTTAAAGTTGATTTCCGTTCAGACTGGCGCTTTACTCGGGCGTCCAGTTTCAACTTATCCACTTGACATATGTTTTTACAATATGTCATCCCTAACTTATGATGATGAATCGTTTATTTTAAATATGTAGCATACACTTCCTACTAAGTAGAGATTGGATGCCATGGAAAATTAGATATCCGTTCATTGTTAAATGAATTAACTGTCCAAAACGACGTAGATATTTGAATCATTTGGACAGTTAATCCTGTAATGATTAAATCAATTTATGTTTTAACAGTTTGTGTTCGTTTATTGTTTTAAAAGGTAATTTACTAATTCTGAGAACGCTACTTTTTGTTGTTCTCCTGATTCCATATGCTTAACAGTAGCTACTTGCTCTTCAAGCTCTGTTTCACCTAAAACAATCGTATATTTTGCACCTAAACGATCTGCAGATTTCATTTGAGCTTTCATTTTGCGATCTAAATAATCCATCTCAGCAGAAATGCCCTTTGCACGGAAGGTACTTGTTAATTCTACTGTTTTTAGCTTCGCCTCTTCGCCCATAGCAATCATGTAGACATCAAGTCCTGATGCTGTGTCTAATTCAACACCTTCTGCTTCAAGTGCTAGCAACAAGCGTTCAATACTTAATGCGAACCCGATACCTGGTACTTCTGGTCCACCAATTTCTTGTACAAGGCCATTGTAGCGCCCACCACCACAAAGTGTAGTAATCGCTCCAAAGCCAGAAGCCGTTGACATAATTTCAAAAGTTGTATGATTGTAATAATCAAGACCCCTTACAAGGTTTGGATCAACCTCATATGAAATTCCCAGCGTATCTAAATACGTTTTAACTTGTGAGAAATATGCTGCTGATTCTTCTGTTAAGAAATCAGTTAGTGCTGGTGCAGATTTCATTAATGGGTGCTCACGGTCTACCTTACAGTCCAAAATTCGTAGTGGATTTTTTTGCAGACGATTTTGGCAATCCGAACAAAACTCATGAATATGTGGTTCGAAGTGTTGTAGTAGTGCTGTACGGTGCGTATCACGTGTATCTTTGTCACCAAGTGAATTAATGACTAATTGTAAATCTTTTAAACCAGCTGAACCATAGACATCCATTGCTAGCGCGATTACTTCTGCATCGATAGCTGGATCCGCTGAACCAATGGCCTCTACTCCAAATTGAACAAATTGACGGTAGCGCCCTGCTTGTTGACGTTCATAGCGGAACATAGGCCCTAAATATGAAAGCTTTACTGGTTGATCAGGTGCACCAAACATTTTATGCTCAACATAAGAACGAACTACTCCAGCTGTATTTTCCGGACGTAATGTTAACGAACGGCCACCGCGATCTTCAAATGTATACATTTCCTTTTGAACAACATCTGTTGTTTCACCTACACCACGTGCAAATAAATCTGTTTGTTCAAAAATTGGTGTGCGAATTTCGTTGTAACGATAGACACGGCAAATATCACGGATAACCGCTTCTACCTTCTGCCATTTTTCAGATTGACCAGGCAAAATATCTTGCGTCCCTCGTGGCACTTTAAAACTCATAGAAATACCTCCTTTGTAAATTGCTTATGAGCAAGCTGTCTTCTGAACTTCTGTCATTTTAAGTATGAATTCCTTAAAATTTGTCCAATAAAAAAGCCCTCGCCTCCTTGCGTAATGCAAGGGACGAGAGCTGTACAAGCTTCCGCGGTTCCACCCTAGTTGACGCATCAAATACATGCGTCCTCCTCCTGATCGGATAACGGCCGATTCCGTTTTTTCCTACTAAGCACTACTTTTCAGAAAAAAGCCTCTCAAGTGTTATTCACGTTATACATTTTTGTAGGAAAGATTTCAGCCTAGGTCTTTCCCTCTCTTCTCCAATAGAGGTATTCGCTACTTGCTTGGTCATAAGCGGTTAATCATTTTTTGATTACCCTTTATGTTAGTCACTACAAAAGGCAATGTCAACTGTTTTTGTTTTTTTTACACTACATTCGTTAAAATAACAAATTCCGTTACCTTTTTCCCACGAATTCTATTACAAAAGCATGGTAAAATAGAACAAGAATAGGAGGAATCTGATGAGGACAAAACTTTTACATATTCTAATCATCTTCGTACTAGTGCTAACGTTTGCATTTCCAAGTCACTCTGTTCAAAGAGCACTAGCCGACTCCAGTGATTTAAAAGTAACTGGAACGATTCTTCATTTACGTGAGGGACCTGGACTGTCTTATCCAATTATTACGACATTAGATGAGGGTGACCCATTAACCTCTATTAGTCGTGAGGGCGATTGGATACAAGTAAAAGTAGGCAAGTACGAAGGTTGGGTAGCATCCTGGCTAACCACTTCGATAGACGATAAGCAAGTGGCTGATCAAACGTTGATTTCACAAGTCGATCGTCTAAATATCCGTACTGAGCCTGACATATCTTCAGCAGTTCTTGGACAATTATCAACAGGCGACCAAGCTAACCTTATTGAAAAAAATGGGGAATGGGCGAAAATAGATTGGAATGGGCTAGTTGGTTGGGTATCCACTGACTATGTGACAATAAATGATCTACCTGAAAAAAAGGTAAACGCTGAAACTGATGAACCTAAAGTCGAAGTATCCACAAAAAAAGTCAACAAAGATACAACATTTACAGTTTTAGTGGATGCTCTTAATGTGCGCCAAAAACCAGACTTAAATGCTAGCAAAATAGGAACTGTTTCAAATGGCCAAGACTTTAAGGTGCTAGCTCAAGAACATAACTGGGTACAAATTCAATATAACAATAAAAAAACAGGTTGGGTTTATAGCTTTTATGGTACTTTTTCAAATATAAAAAGTAAGGCATCAAAAACTTCTTCAGCTTCCTCAGAGCTTGAATCTGTCACAATCATTTATAATGGGACAAACTTACGGACAGATGCATCAACAGTTGCTGATGTTGTTGAACGCGTAGACGCCGGTGAAACCTACCCTATTGTAGGCGCTAAAAATGATTTTTATGAAATACAAATAGATGACAAAACTGCTTTTGTAGCGAACTGGGTCGTTACGACTTCTTCTTCAAGCAAAGCTGCTACTCCTACAAAAAAGGAAAAATCGAAACCACGCAAGAAAGGTACTTTAAATGGGTTAACGATTATTGTAGATGCTGGACATGGTGGAAATGATCACGGTACTACTGGACAACGTGGAACCGACGAAAAAGAAATTACGTTGAAAACTGCGTCTCTTCTTGCTTCAAAGTTGAGTGCTGCTGGAGCAAATGTTGTCATGACAAGAGAATCAGATGAATATGTTGACCTCCGAAAACGCGTATCAATTGCACACCAATATGAGGCAGATGCTTTTATCAGTATACATTATGATGCAACTGACGATAGCTCCATTAATGGTTTCACCTCATATTATATGAATAGTAATCAACAAGGTCTTGCAGAGGCAATAAATAATGGACTCTTAAATAAAATCGATTTAAAAAATCGTGGTACCCAACAAGGAAATTATTTAGTTCTACGAGAAAATCGTCAAAAAGCTGTCCTTATTGAGCTGGGCTACTTAAGTAATGGTAGTGAGGAACGTGTTATTACAACCGCTAAATACCGAGAACAAGCTACTCTCGGCATCTACCAAGGCGTTTTAGATTACTTTAACGAAAATCAATAAAGTGAAACTTGAATTATTGGGACTGCATGACGTATCGCTTTCGGTGCGACTAAATTACTGTCCGTTAGGCAATATAAATAAGCTGCTAAGGAACCTAAAGTTATCATTCCTTTGCAGCTTATTTTTGATTATCAAACAAATATGACGTTTTCTTTTTAGAAGTGTAAATAAGCTGATGGAACTGAAATCAGCTAAAAACACGGTGTTTTGGCACTATATTGTAAATAAATATCGACATTCACTTACTACTAGTTACACACTAAAACAAAAAGGGCCTCCAACTCATATTTTCTGAGTATAGAGACCTTAATGCGCTTATTTTTTCCTCTTTGGCAACGTAACCCATACAATTTCCTTCATATGAATGAACAATGGAGTGCGACTAATCTCTACAACGATGTTTTCAGGTAATACAGAGATTAATTTCCCTTGATGGATATTTTTATCTGTTTGCACTATTATTGCCTGACCAATCATCATATTTAGCGTTTCGTATAAATATGGATTTGATATGCGTTCTCCCTGAGTCACCATTAACACACTTCCCTCCTACAAAACTAACCATACTATTAAATGTATGAAGGAATTATAGGAAATGTACCATTTATTTAGACTCTAGAAGTATCGTAATTGGCCCATCATTTGTAAGTGCAACGTCCATCATTGCACCAAATATTCCTGTTTCCACATGTAAACCGTGTTCGCGTAAGGCATTATTAAAAGCCTCCCATAACGGTTCCGCAACTTCTGGTCTTGCTGCATTTGTAAAACTTGGACGATTCCCCTTTTTTGCATCCCCATACAATGTAAATTGTGAAACGGACAAAATAGCCCCTCCATGCTCTAAAATGGAATGATTCATTTTTCCATCAATATCTTCCCATAGGCGGAGATTAGCTACTTTTTTTGCTAAATATTCAACATTTTCTTGCGTGTCCTCGTGTGTAATTCCCACTAGAAGAACATAGCCACTATCAATAGCTCCCGTTACTTTTCCGTCAACCGTAACAGAGGCTGCTTTACTACGTTGTAAAACTAATTTCATTTTTTAAAACCTCAATTCCTCATTATATGCACCAGAAGTATCATTTTTCGGTACATAACAAAGTTGCTACTGCCCAGCTATTCATATTTAATAAAGAAATCAATTAGTTAATAACACGTTGTACTGAATATATATCAGGTGTTTGCTTAATACGCTCCACTACTTTATGCAAATGTGAAATATTTGAAATCGAAATCGTTAAATGAATCGTTGCCATTTTATCGCGATCTGCACGACCACTTACTGCTAAAATATTCGTTTTCGTTTCGCTTACAATTTGCATGATTTCATTTAAAATGCCTGGTCGATCGAAAGCTGAAACCTCAATATCGACAGGGTATTCTTTTCTCTCTGGAGTAAGTCCATGTTCCCACTCTACTTCTATTAAACGCTCCTGCTCATCTTCTACTTGAATATTTGGGCAGTCTGCACGGTGTACTGAAACACCTCTACCTTTTGTAATGAAGCCTACAATTTCATCTCCAGGAACTGGCGTACAACAACGAGAAAGTCGAATAAGCATATTGTCTATATCTTTTACGATAACGCCCGATTCCGTCCGTTTTTGAGGAATAGGGTTTTTCATTTTTTGTTCAATTTTCTCAAGAGCTTCTTCTTGTTCACGCTCTTTGCGGCGCTTTTCCGCTAGACGATTAGCGACTTGCTGAGCTGTAATACCATTTACGCCGACAGCAGCATATAAATCTTCTTCATTTGTATAGTTAAATTTTTCACATACACGCTTCAGATTTTCCGCTGACATTGTTTCTTTCACGTCAAAATCTTGTGCACGGATTTCCTTTTCTATCATCTCTTTGCCCTTGATGATATTTTCCTCACGAAGATGTCGTTTGAAAAACTGCTTTATTTTATTTTTGGCCTGTGAGGATTGGGCTATTTTCAGCCAATCACGGCTCGGACCAAATGATTGCTTTGAAGTTAAAATTTCAATGATATCTCCCGTTTTTAACTGTGTATCAAGAGGCACCATTTTACCATTGATTTTCGCGCCAATTGTACGATTTCCGACTTCTGAATGCACACGATATGCGAAGTCGATAGGTACAGAGCCCGCCGGTAATTCAATGACATCTCCTTCAGGTGTGAATACATAGACCATATCAGAGAATAAATCAAATTTTAAAGATTCCATAAATTCTTCAGCATTCGATGATTCGTTTTGGAATTCTAAAATTTCTCGGAACCATGTTAGTTTTTGGTCGACATTTTGTTTTTCATTATCAACTTTTTTACCTTCTTTATATGCCCAATGTGCCGCAATCCCGTACTCTGCAATTTTATGCATTTCCTTCGTACGAATTTGTACTTCTAATGGATCACCATAAGGACCGATTACTGTCGTATGCAGTGATTGGTATAGGTTTTGTTTTGGCATCGCAATATAATCTTTAAAACGGCCAGGCATCGGCTTCCATAATGTATGCACAATCCCAAGTACGGCATAGCAATCTTTAATACTATCGACAAGTACACGAATGGCTAATAAATCATAAATCTCGTTGAATTGTTTCTTTTGTAACACCATTTTACGATAAATACTGTAAATATGTTTTGGGCGACCATAAATATCCGCTTCAATTTCAACCTCTGTAAGCTGCGACTTCATTTCAGTCATGACATTGTCTAAATATGCTTCACGCTCATCACGTTTTTTCTTCATAAGACTGACAATGCGATAATATTGTTGGGGGTTTAAATAACGAAGTGCTGTATCCTCAAGCTCCCATTTAACAGTCGAAATCCCAAGACGATGCGCAAGTGGTGCAAAAATTTCAAGTGTTTCTTTAGAAATACGGCGTTGTTTTTCTGCAGGTAAATGCTTTAATGTGCGCATATTATGTAGTCGGTCTGCCAGTTTAATTAAAATGACACGAATATCTTGCGCCATCGCTACAAACATTTTTCGATGATTTTCTGCTTGTTGCGCTTCTTTAGATAAATATTTAATTTTCCCAAGCTTTGTTACACCGTCTACAAGTATTGCAACCTCTTCGCCGAATTCACGAACTAAGTCGTCGCGCGTAAAATCCGTATCCTCGACAACATCATGTAAAAAACCAGCCGCAACTGTTTCTGGATCCATTTGTAATTCAGCTAAAATACCAGCTACTTGCACTGGGTGAATAATATACGGTTCACCTGAGCTTCGGAATTGCTCAATATGGGCATCCCTTGCTAATTCATATGCTTTTTTCACGAATGCGACATTTTCATCATTCATGTAGGATTTGACTAACTCAAAAACGTCCTCGGGAGTCAAAATTTGCTCTTTCGCCATAACATGTCCACCTTGCTCGTCAAATTTTTCAGATTAGATATAAACTTAATTGTATAAAATTTGATGGGCTATTGTAAAGTAACTGTGTCATTTTGTTTAGTTATTCTCGTGAACAATGTGAAAACTGGGAAAATATCCCCTCAAATGAATAAAAAGACCCTTTGCGAATTTTATATTTCGCAAAAAGTCTCTTTTTCTGTACAAAAGTTTATGAGTTTAATTTATTATACGCTACAGCAATTTTCGACCCAACTACTGCATTATTTTTTACTAATGCAATATTGGCATCAAGGCTTTTACCTTCTGTTAATTCTTTAACTTTTCCAAGTAAGAATGGTGTTACGTTTTTACCTTGAATTCCGTTTTCTTCTGCTTCTACTAGAGCTTTTTCAATGATTTCTGTAATGAATGAATGTTCAAGTGCTTCAGACTCTGGGATTGGGTTAGCAATGACTGCTCCACCTTTTAAGCCTAATTGCCATTTTGCACGTAGCATTTCTGCCACTTCCTCTGGCGTATCAATCTTGAAGTTTACATCAAATCCGCTTTGACGTGTGTAGAATGCTGGCAGTTCATCAGTACCGTATCCAACGACTGGCACACCTTTTGTTTCAAGGTATTCTAAAGTTAAACCAATATCTAAAATGGACTTAGCACCCGCACAAATTACAGCAACATTTGTTTGTGCTAACTCTTCTAAATCCGCTGAAATATCCATTGTTGTTTCAGCACCACGGTGTACGCCACCGATACCGCCAGTTACAAAAATTTCGATATCAGCTAGCTCCGCACAAATCATTGTTGCAGCTACAGTTGTCGCTCCTAATTTTTTTGTTGCTAAAAGATAGCCCAAGTCACGACGAGATGCTTTTGCTACACCTTGTGAATTACCGAACATTTCAAGTTCTTCATCTGATAAACCGATTTTGATTTTCCCATCAATTAATGCAATAGTTGCAGGTACTGCACCATTATCACGAATAATTTGTTCTACTTCTCGTGCAGTTTTTACATTTTGTGGATATGGCATTCCGTGAGAAATAATTGTTGATTCTAATGCTACGATTGGTAAACCTTTCGCTTGTCCTGCTTTTACTTCTTCTGATAATACGATGAATTCTTTCATGTTGTTATTCCTCCATTTCACTGTTTAACAAATCCACTGATAGCTCAGGTCTTACGGTATATGGCGATGCAAGTGTATTTTTGGCATTCGTTAAGCCTGCATCAATACATGTTGCAAAGGATTTGCCAGTAAGCCAGCTATGGATTACTGCACTGACAAAGGCATCTCCTGCACCTGTCACATCTTCAATTTTTTCTATAACTTTAGCTGCGAAATGACTTGGCTTCGTTGTAGTGGAAGCTGCATACACACCCTTACTACCAGCTGTAATAATGACATGCTCTGCACCTAATTCAAGAAGTTGCTGTAAAGCCTTTTCGTAGTGTGCAGAGTTTTCGATTTTATGACCTACGATCGTCTCTGCTTCATCTGTGTTACAAATAAACCATGTTACACCTTGCAACGTATCCGGTAATCGATTCATTTTTGGCGAAGATACCGGTACGATGACAAATGGAATATCACGAGCAATCGCAACCTGCTGTATGTAAGCCACTGTTTCCTTTGGACAGTTTAAGTCCATAATAAAGCAACCCGCATTCATTAGCATTGCCTCATGTTTTTTTAGCAAACTTGGCAATAAAAGATCATATACTTCCATGTTTGCTACCGCTAATGCTAGCTCGCCCTGCTCATCCATGACCGCAGTATAGGAACCCGTCGAAGCGTCAGGTAACTGCTCTACATAACGTAAATTCATAAATGGCTCTGACGCTTCATGGATTACTTGCCAATCAGCATCTTTGCCAGCGGTAGTTAGCAATGTTACTTGATGATTTAATCTGCCTAAGTTTTCAGCAATGTTTCGTCCAACACCACCTACACTAAATGAAGAGCTAGCAGGATTGGACGTACCGAATTGGACATTCCCTTTGACATGAAACTTTCGGTCGAGATTGGCTCCACCGATACAAATAACTTCATTTTCCTCAGGCAAAATATATGCACGACCTACAATTTTCCCCTGCTTCGTTAAGCTCGACACTAAATTAGCAAGGACTGGTCGAGATAGTTTCATCTTATCTGCCATCTCTTGCTGAGACATAAACGGATTCTGGCGAATTAAAGCAAGGACCGCCTGTTCCCTTTCATTCATAGCATCACCTTTTATTATATTTGTTTACATTATAAACTTTTGTTTGAACAATGTCAAAAAAAATTTACCATTTTAGATTTAAACAAAAAAGTTGAAGCCGTTATAATATTGGCTTCAACTTCATGTTGTGATAACTAGTACTTAAATGAAATTAAGGTGTCGTATTAATTAAAATATGGCTCATCGGCAAAATGAGAAGTTGATTTCCGTTCCGACTGAGCGCTTTGTTGCTGACGCTTCGCTTTCGCACAGAGCAGAGCTTCCTGGGGGCGTCCGATAAGCCGCTTCGCTGCAGGGTCTCGGGCCAACACGATGTTGGTCATGAAGGCGTTATCACAGAATGTGATGGTTTTAGCCTTCGTTCCTCGATTGCTGATCCCCAAGGAGCCGCTCCGTCTCCACTACAATCACCCATTTCACAAGCATTAATGTTTGTAATACTTACTTTATCAAATAATCTTTTTATAAATGGCTGTTTTCTCAAAGATTGTTGCTTCTGGATTGTCTATCTTATTCAACTAAAGCACCCATTCGTATTATTAGGTCAATCGGAGAAATCTGGTTGACTATTTTACTAAATGCTTAGTTACCTAATGTTTCTTGAGTACAAAAATTTAAGGTCTACAATTCATTTCAAAAAATTATTTCTTTAAAAACGTTTTAACCGCTTCATTGACAATTCCATGCTGTTCGATGGACAAGCCATGTCCCGCATTTGGTATCATTTGAGTCGTTAGATTTGGCATAAGCCTTTTAGCTCTTTCAAGCATTTTGTTTGGGTTATAGATAGTTTTGTGTTCGCCGACTAGTAAGAGTGTCTTGACGGTTAGATTTTGAAGTTCTTCATCTGCAAACACAGAAGGAATAATGCGTATGCATGGTACACAGTTCATACCAGATACGATAAATTGGCGGAACACAGTCTTCGCTCGCTCGTCCGGTTGAAAAACTGGACTTACGAACCATTCTATTTCTTTCATAATACGAGTTTCTGATGGGAACACAACTGCCGGGTAGACTTTAAAGAAAAACTTCGGAGTAATCTTGTGCATTCCAGATGCTGGCGCAAGTAGAATTAATTTTTCAACCTTTTCTGAATTATGAATAGCAAAATTCGTACAAAGCCAGCCTCCCATCGAATGTCCCATAAAAATAGCTTTGCATAGCTTCAGCGCCAACAGGACATCATCTAACCAGTTCACGGCATCCTGACGATTTTTAATGATATCTGTCACATTTCCTTTGCCAACGTCCCCAATGGTATCCAAAGCATAAACACGGTACTTCTCAGCAAGCATTTCGATATTCGGATACCACATGGTTGCACTAAACGTCATTCCATGAATCAAAATAAGAGGCTCTGCATCCGCAGACCCCGCCACCACAATATGCGTCTCTCCAAAACGAGTAGGAATCATTAATTCCTCAAATGGAACTGTCCACAGCTTCAACGCCTCGTCATATGCAGCAATAAAGGCTGCCATATCACCGTTTTTCCTAAAGATTGATATATTTTTAGACATATAATCACCACCTTGAACAATTAGGTTAATTACGGCTGACTTTTCATGTTTACAAATATTTATTCTTTTTTTTGGGAGTTTGTTGTATTTTACTAATTTCACACAATATTTTTCGAATGGGTTGAATTCATTTTTTATCGATAACGAAGAACCTTTACTGCTATCTTTTTATCAATGGACATTTGCTCAGTGGTTAGTGAAAGTTGTTTTGTTAGTTTATTTGATTGGGATGGCTTATAGCGGAATTCTCTTATTCCTCTCTCAGACCAGTCAACATTATTTAGCATCACTAATGAAAATTATTCCAGTTGGCTTTGTTTTTATCGTCATTGCTAATCGAGTGCTTAAAGATGCGTTCTATTTAAAAAATGACTTGTATCAGTGGACAAAAATTCCGATGATTGAATTATATGTGACAATTCTTTTGTTAGTTATTTGTATCAGTTTACCGATCATTTTTTGTATTCGTCAGCAAAATAAAGATTTATTGGATTGATTTACAGTCAAGTCAATTTCTTAAGGACCTGTACTGGGTGCAAATACAATTCTAACAATTAACTACAATTCAAAAAGCTGCCGAAAAGACCAATAAGAATCGGATTTTTCAGTACAGCAATATGGTAATTAATAAATCAGACTAACTCCAACTAAGCGACAGCCTCGCAATGTGTCGAGTGTATATGGCAACACATTGGTGCTGGTGGGTTTAATTATATAGGCTAGAGTCCTATCTAGAGGAATCGAGTCCTTTTTTTCTTATCATTCTTCTACTGTTGCTTTATTAAACTAAAGCGCCCGATTGTTGTATAGCCCCTGTAAATGAAATATAGGAAAGATAAAAAAATGCTTGTATATAGCTTAATAAATTGTCTCTATATACAGGTTTTTATTCAGATAACATACTCTTAAAAATCTCGAAAAGTCCTATCAGCTATGTTTATATAGCTTTGCATAAAAAGCTGTATAAACAATAGTCCTCGTAAAAAGGCACGAACGTTGATTTAACAACATTCGTGCCTTTTTGGTGTGTTTCAAAACTTTCATTTGGGAACGTTTATTGAATTTATAATGTATATAGTATTTATTATTCAAGAATAGACATTACAGTAATACTTCAGACAATTAATACAAATGTACCTGTTTTTTTAAGCACATTTGAAGCCAACAGTTATCCAAAGTGATTATGAAAACACCAAACAACAAGAAACATACTCACTATCCCCCAAGCAGTGGTACTCCATATCCACCAAATTACGGATTTAGCTTTTGATGAATTTTCCACGTCTTCCATATTTGATTTTATAAAAGCGACCTTACTTTCCATATCTTTTTTCATAGAAGTGAGAACAACAAATCCAATTATTATGAAACCAATAGTTATCCAAAGTAATAGGTCCACCTTTACACTCCCTTTATATAATCGAATTACACCGCAATTTATTATAATAATTAGATTCTACAAAGATAACAATAAACCTTGTGTTAATTCAAGTGCGTTTTAGTATATAAAATACCCTGTGAAAACAATAAATAATCCAAAATTTTACATAATCACGTATTAAAATGCTGAAACTCAAAGTCCCCAAAGCGAGATTTGAGGACTTTTTGCTATTAATGTTGAAATGCCGTATGAATCCCAATAAGAAATTATTTTTTATTTTTTAATTCTAAAAGTATAGGTACTATATTTAGTAAGATAGAAACAATTGTCAGAAACCATAACGCCTTTTCCATAGTAGGTACAACATCCAATAAAGCCGCCCAATCTTCAACTTTTACCCAATTAGATACAAGGCTATGTTCTGCACAGAGTGTCAATGCTGTAAATGATAACCCCATTGCCATCGCAAGTTTATAATCTTTACCTGTTGTATACATATAAAGATTTATAAAAGTTGCTACTATAGCAATAAAACCTAATATTAACCACATAATGACACCTCCCTTTTTCAATATAGACATAAATTGTAATTAAATTGTTCCCAAACCTTCGTTGGTAACATTATAAAAGAATGTTATTCAATAAAATTGCCCGATTGTTGAACAACAAGTTAAACAACACTCTTCAACTAAACTGCTCCGTTCGTATATATAACCCATTTTCTTCTATTATCTCCTTGCACTTATCGAAACCTAATGTTGTTTTACAATAAATAGGAAAAGATAAATCCCAATTACCGATTATCACTGTATCAAGAAGAGGAAAGAAAAAATTTGTAAAATACAGCTCATTCGCGGAAAGTTTCGTTAAAAAGATAAGGGCTTCAACATCATCTATTTTGTAAATCCCCTTGTTGTTAGAAAATAACTTTCGAAAAAATTTTGCCTCTTCTCGATTTAAACAACTTAATAAATACTTGAAATCTTCTTTTCTCATCCCTTTATTAATGATTACATACACCTGATTCTCTCGTAGATGAAAAAGATCAGTAAAGGCACTAACAAACTTTGGGCAGTACTTTAAATTATGGCTACTCCCTAATAACTCACTTGCCTCTTCTTCAGTAAGAACACGATTGAATACATCCATAATCCCAATATGACTGTAGAACTTACTTGGCTCTTCAAGATGATGAGTATTAAATTTTTTAAACTTCGAATGTAGCATATTGATCTCTTCATTTGTTGCCAATGTTAACTTCATAATCTTACCTCTTTTTTTCTTCCATTTTATCACCTTATTGCACTAACCTCCCTCTATAAACATTGATGTATCAACTGTTTCCACCACTTCGTGATGAAGAAAAAATATTTTTTTAATTGATTTATAAACATTATTTTTAATTTATAGTTATAATTTACAATCTGAGTGTACGCTTCGCTAAAACTAATGGGAATCATTAGCTTTTTAATCCACTATGTGATGCACAATGGATCTCTGCGATACTTATGACGACGTACCCTCCCATGTCTCTTAGCGTCATTTGCGCTTACATTCCTTCGTTCGGTCTATTCATAAGGCAGAGGCCTGCTATGCTGCCCCAGAGACTCATAGTCTGAGTTTAGTTATTTTGCTGGCTTCTCCGTGTCATCCTTCTTTTTATAGGTCGATGAAGAATTGATTACGCTGCCTCTACGAGACAGTAGAGGTCATTCATCATATGTTGCTCGTTAAAAAAGACTTTCTTTTTGCATATGCCATGTAATACCTTCAGTAATTTACCACAGAGTATCACCATTGATTGCTTCCCCCGTAAGGGATTTTGTTGTCGTGTTGTGTAGTATTCATGAAGCTGTTTAAACGCTTCGTTATGACGAATTAACGGTACTATTACTTTGAATAGGGTGTTTCTGAGCTTCTTTCGTCCTCGTTTAGAGATACGTTTTTGTCCCTTATGTTGACCAGACGAGCTTTCACGTAATGTTAATCCCGCTAGTTTTATAAGTTGGCGTGGATTTTCATAAAGTGAGAAGCTTCCTACTTCTGATAGTAAATCAACGATTGTCGCATCTCCTAAACCAGGAACTGAAGCCAGTATTTCATATTCCATTGTTGTTTGTGCCATTTCTGCTAATTGACTATTAATAGTTTCAATTTCAGTTTCTAATAACCGATACTGACGTAAGAGCGTGGCGATTTCATGTTGGGCCATCTGTGTTCCTTCTGTCAGTCCGATAGAGCTTTTCGCGGCTTCGATAAGAAGCTTGGCTTTCGGTAACTGTGGGGCTCTCATTCCCTTTACCTGTCGGTAAAGAAAGACTAGCTCTTCAGCTGTTTTCTCTTTAATATCTTTTGGTAGTGGCGTCATTTCTAGTGTTGCAAGTGCCATCTTCCCGAAATTAGGAAAGACCTGAGTAAACTCTGGAAAGTAGCGAGCAAGCCAACGGATGATTCGGTTTTGATACTTGCCAAATCCTCCGTCAATTTTGAACGAAGAGTAGAACCTATACGAAGCTCAGCTTCAATGTCTTTCAATATACGTGGATAACTGAAACGTCCATCCTTTAATAAGCGAGCGATGACTAGTGCATCTTTTTTATCGTGCTTTGTCGGTAAGTTATCATCTAGTTCTTTTGAACGTCTTACGTGCATTGGATTCACCATGACAAGTGGGATTCCATATTGATCTAAGAAATAGGCTAAGTTCATCCAGTAGTGACCTGTAGGCTCAATCCCTATTATTACTTCAGTTTTCTTAGCTTCCTTCATCGTTTGAAGAATCTTTTCATACAAGTTTTCGAAGCCTTCTTTCGATTGATGTACCGCAAAGGCTTTTTCTATTACTCGCCCCCGTTCATCGACAAAGCATGCGTAATGAATACGCTTGGCAATATCCATACCCACAACGAGTGTATTTTCAGTAACTTGATTAATTTTATTATTCCATTTAAAATGCATAAAGGAGTCCTCCTTGTTTGATGATGGGTCAATGGTCGTTGACACTCATGCATCATACTAGAGGGCTC
>Ga0209676_1000974_pt1 | contig 34458 bp, 24 predicted proteins | sample AraplaCvi_mLB_r2_FD_184282 | JGI IMG/M metagenome (GOLD analysis project Ga0209676, IMG submission 184282) | Arabidopsis root microbial communities from North Carolina, USA - plate scrape MF_Cvi_mLB_r2 (SPAdes) (version 2) | ecosystem: Host-associated > Plants > Roots > Endosphere | place: USA... | reverse complement strand
TATGGATTAAATAACCCTTGGTATATTCAGTACAAAGATTATTTAATCGATGCGGCCACTTTTAATTTCGGTGAATCTATGAAATATAAAGCGCGTTCTACAAATGATATGATTGCAGAAGGCTTCCCTGTATCGTTAACTTTAGGAATTGAAGCGATGCTGCTAGCAATTGGATTTGGTGTATTAATCGGTGTAATTGCTGCGCTTTATCATAATAGGTGGCCAGATTATTTGGCAACGACCTTTGCGGTGCTCGGCATTTCCGTTCCATCTTTTATATTAGCTGGACTTATGCAGTATTTCCTTGCATACAAGCTCCAATTATTCCCGATAAGTGGATGGAAAGGCTTTGCTTATAGTATATTGCCAGCCTTAGCTATTGCATTATCGCATATGGGCTTTATTGCTAAACTAATACGTTCAAGTATGCTTGAACAAAATAATAGTGATTACGTAAAAATGGCTCGTGCCAAAGGTATAGGCAAATGGAAAATTGTCTACCGCCATACTTTACGTAACGCCCTCTTACCAGTCGTTACTTATTTAGGTCCATTAACAGCTGCTGTTGTTACAGGTAGCTTCATTGTAGAGTCAATTTTTGCGGTTCCTGGATTAGGTAAACACTTTGTGCAAAGTATTACGAACCGTGATTATACAGTTATTATGGGGACAACCGTATTCTACTCAATCATTCTTTTATTTGCGGTCTTCATCGTAGATATTTTATATAGTGTAATCGATCCGCGAATTAGACTGAAAGGAGCGAAAAAGTAATGACACAGCAACAAATCGAAAAAGATAAATTTAAAATTGTTGGCGGTAATCACGAAGCAACTGAAAAATTAGCTGATAAATCTGTCTCCTTTTGGAAGGAAGTATTTATTCGTTTTTCCCAAAATAAAATGGCGATTTTCGGTTTAGTCGCTTTAATAGTTATTGTTTTAATGGCTACCTTTGTGCCGATGTTTTCACAATACCACTATAGTGATCAATTAGGTGCTTTTAATGCTCCACCATCTTCAGAATTTTGGTTTGGTACAGATGATTTAGGTCGAGATATTTTCGTTCGAATATGGGCTGGCGCTCGAATTTCTTTATTCATTGGGTTTGCTGCGGCAATCATAGACCTGATCATTGGCGTATTATGGGGAAGTATTTCTGGTTTAGCAGGCGGTCGTGTTGACAATATTATGATGCGTATTGCCGATGTATTAACAGCTGTTCCTTACCTTTTAGTCGTTATCGTACTTTTAGTAGTATTAGAACAAGGTATTTTACCAATGATTATTGCATTATCCATTACAGGTTGGATCAATATGGCCCGTATTGTACGTGGTGAAGTATTATCTATAAAAAATCAAGAGTATGTTTTAGCGGCTCGTACATTGGGCGCAAGAACAGGACATTTAATTTTCAAACATCTAGTGCCAAATGCACTTGGTGCGATTCTAGTATCCATGACATTAACAGTGCCAACTGCTATTTTTACAGAGTCTTTCCTTAGTTATTTAGGACTCGGAGTTCCTGCTCCACAAGCCTCTTGGGGAACAATGGCTTCTGATGGAAATGGAGCGATTGCCAATGCTCCGTGGCGTTTAATATTCCCTGCATTGTTCATTTCACTAACAATCTTTGCGTTTAACGCAGTTGGTGACGGCTTACGTGATGCATTAGATCCAAAACTACGTAAATAAGGAGGTGGTTGAAAATGAGTAAAACAATTTTAGAAGTAAAAGATTTAAAAATAAACTTTAAAACGTACGCAGGACTTGTTCATGCTGTTCGTGGTGTAAACTTTGACTTAAAAGAAGGTGAAACACTAGCAATCGTTGGTGAATCCGGTTCTGGTAAGAGCGTTACCAGTAACGCATTAATGAAACTAATTCCACAGCCACCTGGTATTTATGAGTCGGGGCAAATTTTATTTAACGGTCGTGATTTAGTTCCTTTAAGTGATAAAGAAATGTCAAAAGTACGTGGAAATGAAATTGCAATGATTTTCCAAGATCCAATGACAAGCTTAAACCCGACGATGAAGGTCGGACGTCAAATAACTGAAGTTATTTTACAACATAAAAAAGTGTCAAAAGATGAGGCTAAAAAACGTGCAATTGAACTTTTAACGCAGGTAGGTATCCCCTTCCCTGAAAAACGTTATAACCAATACCCGCATGAATTTTCAGGCGGTATGCGTCAACGTGTTGTTATTGCCATCGCACTTGCAGCTGATCCAAAGCTTCTAATTGCCGATGAACCAACAACAGCATTAGACGTTACAATTCAAGCGCAAATTTTAGAGCTAATGAAAGAAATCCAAAAAAATTCGAAAACATCTATCATTTTCATTACTCACGATTTAGGCGTCGTTGCAAACATTGCCGACCGAGTTGCAGTTATGTATGCGGGTCAAATCGTCGAATATGGTGCTGTTAATGATATTTTCTATAATCCTAAGCATCCATATACATGGGGTCTGCTTGGTTCAATGCCAGACTTAGATAACGATACTGATGAACTACTACGCACGATTCCTGGTTCACCACCAGATCTTACTAACCCTCCAAAGGGCGATGCGTTTGCCGCTCGTAATGAGTTCGCAATGGCTATTGACTATGAGCAAGAACCACCGATGTTCCAAGTAAGTGAAACACACTTTGCAAAAACTTGGTTGATGCATCCTGACGCACCAAAAATCCCGCTTCCTGATGCGGTTGCTAAACGTATTGAGGGATATTTAGCAAAGGAGGCACAATCAAATGACTAAATCGGGCACAAAAAAAATTCTTGAGATTAAAAATTTAAAGCAGTATTTCGGTTCAGCAGGTAACCCGATTAAAGCTGTCGATGGTATTAGCTTCGATGTATACGAAGGTGAGACACTTGGTCTTGTTGGAGAATCCGGCTGTGGTAAATCGACAACTGGTCGTTCCATTATCCGCCTGTACGACATTACAGATGGTGAAATTATTTTCGATGGTGAGAACATCCAAGGGAAAAAATCTAAAAATGATTTAAAGAAATTTAATCGTGAAATGCAAATGATTTTCCAAGATCCATACGCTTCATTAAATCCGCGTATGACAGCTGGAGAAATTATTAGTGAGGGCTTTACGATTCACGGTCTTTACAAAGATAAAAAAGAGCGTCGTGAAAAAGTTAATCAGCTGTTAGAGGCTGTTGGCTTAAACAAAGAGCACGCAAACCGTTATGCACACGAATTCTCTGGAGGCCAACGTCAACGTATTGGGATTGCTCGTGCGCTAAGCTTAGATCCTAAGTTTATTATCGCCGATGAACCGATATCAGCACTTGACGTATCCATTCAAGCGCAAGTTGTTAACTTATTAAAGCAAATACAAAAAGAACGTGGTCTAACATATCTTTTCATTGCCCATGACTTATCGATGGTTAAGTATATTAGCGACCGTATCGCTGTTATGTACCGTGGTAAAATTATGGAAATCGGTAAAGCAGATGATATTTACAATCACCCTGTTCATCCGTATACAAAATCATTATTATCAGCAATTCCACTTCCTGACCCAATGTCAGAAAAACGCCGTCAACGTATTCAGTACAAGCATACGGAAGTTGACGATAGCGCATCTTACCATGAAGTAGGCGAGCAGCATTACGTTTATGGTACTGCTGATCTTCTGAAAACTTGGGTTGCTGATCGATAATAACCTTAACTCCTATCAACAGTAAGCACACTGTGATGGGAGTTTTTTTATTGCTTCAGTACGCTATTTTTTACTTACAGTGAATATGAAAAATAAGGACACCCTTAAGAGATGTCTCTATTTTTTTATGTTTGATGTTTTATGATTTATTTATCTAAAATCAACATTACCTTCTTGATTTAGGATTTAATACATACTTTAATTTCCGAATGCGTGATTTAACTCTATACGAAAATTCGGGCCTCCTTTTTCATCCTTTTAATGAATAACAATCTTGTATTAATTATTAAAATTAACTTTTCAAAAAAATCCAATCCATCTTTTCCCTTTCATTTAGCAAAATAGCTACTATTACTAAATATACACTTAAAGTTCCGTCTACAATCCCCTCCTTGTATTCAATGTAGTTTTCTTCTAACGAGCGATCCGGAAATGAATTGAAATTATTAAAATCTGAATTGTCATGTAATATAGTTAGTAACTTTATAATGTGTTCAATACATTTGATATTTCCAGATTCTTTATATATCAAGAAGGTTTCATAAATTATCCCTGAAAAACACCGTGGCAAAATACGGTAGAAACCTTTCCTTTCTCTAAATTTAAAGAGTTGAGGAACATGTTGTAATTATTAACATATTTTCCTTCTAGTAATATATCATCTATTGCCTTAGATGCTAAAATCATTGATCTAGTAATCCCCGTTAGTCCGTAACACCAAGAGGAATTAATATATTTTTTATGTCTAGGTGTATTTATAAAAGGTAAGCGTTCAGGGAAAGTAAGTACACCTAAGGTTTTGAATGTATTTTTTTCAAAAAATGCTACTAGATTAACTATAGTTTGATTCAAATTTTCAACTTCAAATTTTTCTAGTTTAACTATTGATAAAATTGATAAGATGCCTGATAAACCATGCGCGGTTCCCAAGTTAACAGAACCATTTTTATTATCACCAGAAAGTCTATCCATTTCATATTCTGCAAATAATATTATCTTACTAACTAGTTCATTTATTAACTGATTCATATTATTATTTTCTTTAAAAAATAGCATATATCTAACTACACCTGTTATTCCAGAAAATACATCATATGTTGAGACGTCATTTTCTGAAGGGAATTCATTTAGTAATTTTCTAATTCGATTTTCTAAAACTTCATTTAATGATTTTAAGTATTGTTCGTATCTACCTTCTTTTGCTAAAGATAAAACCGATGCCCCAATTCCGCTTATTCCATTGTAAAGTGATACATCTATACTATTAAAGTCTATTTTTTTATTTAATATTTCTAAATGCCTATGTGCATAATAGTCCCAATTATTTTTCGGATACAACTTATCTAAACTTGCATAAAAAATACAAAGTCCCGGAATCCCATCACTAAGGGTGTGAATACTTTTATCTTCAAAATTTGTTTTCAAAGTATTGTTAGCAAAGTTTTTCAAATGTTCTTCAAAAAGTATTGAACATTGTTTTTGAAGCTCTAAAGAAGCAGTATGCATTGGTTTTACCCCCAAATAATAAAGATTATGAAAAAATGTATTATGATGTTGGAAGATCACTAAACACTTAAAGGTTTTTTAATTTTTCTCAAGAAATTTTAATAAACTATACATTAGTTGATTTTCTTTTTCTTTATCTACAATCATTAATCTATTTACATTCATATGAATTACCGAAAGGACAACATCATTTATGTTAAATCCATCCAATTGAGCAATTTCTAACTCTTTAGAGAATTGTTTAAGCACACATGCTCTAAATTTCGAAACCTCTTCAGCTTCGAAACTAGAATCATCTATCCTTGAATTTTCTAAAATATTATCTTTGAAATTCAATTTCAATATTTTTTTATTTAACCTATGTAGGTATAAATATCGATTTAGAAGTTTAATTTGCTGATCTTTTTCGAAACCAATATCCTGTAATAAACACTTTACCGAATAAAAAATTATTTTCTCAATAGGTTCCCCAATTTTATTGTTTAGATTTAATAACTCTAAACAATATTGGCTGTCTGCAAAAAACACTTCATGAAATTGTTCTTCCAATCGATGTCCACCATATCTCATATATTCTGGATAATACGTATCAATACTTAAACTATCAATAAAATTCTCTTCAATATATTTTTTTATCCAATCATACATAAATGAAAATACAAAATTAAAATTTGTTGCGTCTACTTTTATTCTCAGCCTAATATGAGGACGAGAATCCATATATCTTACATAGAAATAAGAATATATCTTATTTTCTTTCAATAATTTATTCATAGATGGTAATATAGACTTTATTAATAGCTCACCTTGATAATCTTCTTTAATATAAAGTTTATAATAAATCCAATCATCACCAGGAATGATCTTCCTCTTAATTTCCGGATTATTATGCAGTGTACTAAATTTCTTTTTAATACTCCTTTTATTCAATACAGATACTGTTAATTCTTCTTTAAATTGATTGTCGTTAATAGAGTTAATATCAATTCCATAGTCTACTTCAGTAAAAATAAGCTTATTTAATTTAGAAAATTCTTTTCTTAAAATTTTCAAATGCAATGAATTATCTAAATTAAAATAAATTGTTGAATCTAAATTTTTCATTTCAACTATTCTTGGAACTTTATACGTTTCTCTCCATTTAGAAATTGCATATTCCCAATCCTCATATTTGAACTGCTTCTCTAACTGCAGAATATACATATCTATTCTCCATTGTTTTTTAGACAAAACAATATTTTTATACCTGATTCTAGGTGTAAATACAAATTTATTATAAAAAATCGGAAAGAAAGTTTGAAAAGGAATCTCCCCCTCTTTTCCTACGTCTAATAAAAATTTATATATCTTAGGAAAATAATTTACGCCATTTAACATATTTGTTGTTTTAGGAACGATAAAGTTGTTTGTATCAGAATTTTTCAAATATAATTCTCCATAATCATTAATTCCAGAAAGAATCGAACCAATTTTAATATTATTTTTTAATTTAGAGAAACCTGAAAGAATAGGTAATTCATGATCCCTAGGATTTATAGTTGAACGTATATTAGAAGCTCTTCCGTAAACACTTTGACAACCAACTTCAGCTATCTCATAATTATCTCCATAAATATTCTTTTCAAAATCATTTAATATTTCCATTTCCTTTGTATAATTATCACTTAATAAAGGGAAAAATCTTCCGATTATTTGCCCTGCATTCTCAGAAAAATTATCATTATTAACTGTCAAATAAACATGATTATTATTTTTGACTATTGAGAATAGCATATCAAATGACTCATATACATAGGAGAAGTCTATCTTTTGATACTGTTTAAACTTTATTATTTCGTTATCAGTAATCTCCAATTCTTCAAGTCCCTGAAATAGAGCATTAGTGATTAGGCTTTCCATATAATTATAAATGGTATGATCCTCTACCTCATCTAAAGTTCTCATCGTTATATTCTTTGTCGTATAATCAGTAAATTCAAGAGAATATAGTAATTCAACTAAATTTATTTCTGTATTGTACCCATACTTTTCAATAAATACTTTTTTAAAGGTATCTAAACTTTGATTGTAATTGTGATTTTGATGAATTAAAAAAAGACTTAGTATATCAATTGCTTTTTTTATATCCTCATTAAAGTTTCTTGGAAGCTCATAATCACTTTCAAATTTTAAATCTATATGTAAATAATCTTTACATTTATATAAATCCTCCATTCTCACCTTTATTTCATTCAATAACTCAATGCTTTCAAACTTACCTAATTCCAAATCAGAATATTCCGAAATACATTCTTGTATTTTATAAAGCAATTGAAACATTGGCTGATCTGATAAATTAAATCTTTTAAAAAATAATAATAAATCATCTAGACTATTTGCATTTGTTAAATTTGGACGCAAATTTGTATGTAATATTTCAAGGGATATTAATTGTTTCAAATAGGATTTAATTTCAGTCACATTAATATCCGTATAAATATCTTTTAGCTTATATAACAAAACAGAAAGTGGGATAAAGTCAGTTGCAATTAACCTTATTTTATGAATTAGCTCGTTATTGCGAATAGAAAAACCATTTTTTTCACCCAGCTCCTTATACCTATCAAATTGTCCGTACATCGTTTTGTACGGGAAAAATATCCTATCTCCCTCAATTAAATACATATCCACAAATTTAACATTTATAAAATCCCACAATTGTTCCTGAACTTCTATTTTTTCTATTACACCTAGTAACCACATTGAATCTACTCTTATATATTTATTATTTTTTTTTTCTGTTTGATTATTTAAAGAGGTATATGAAGTATTTTTTTGGGCAACTTCTTGAACTCCTGAAAAAAGTCCAAAAGGAGTTGATTTTGTAGAAATTCTTGCAAGGTATTTATATAAAGAGGTTATAATATTTCTTTTTTTCTTATCACTTTTATTGTTATATTTTTCTATTTCATTTAATAGATTTGGATTAGCAAAATGTATTGCTTCTTTAATAACTTGATTATTCAGAACTAAATGTATAATATTTTCTGGATTTGTTTCTAAAGATAATTTACTCATATAAAATGAAAGTGGGAATAATGGGGTTCTCACAACACTTAAATCTAATATATTCCAGTCTTTTTTCATAATTTAACCTCCCTATTCTATTAAAATTTCAGATTTAGCAAAAATATAAAGCGGCGAAAAGAAAGTACTTTTCACCGCGTTTATAGTTATGGTCTTATCGGACAAGGTGGCTTAAAAGAAAGGTTAGCGTTAGCATCTTTAGAACTTGGTAGTTCTTGTTCTGGATGCGATATCTGTGGGCTTACTTCTGATACTTTTAAATCTAAATCAAAAATTTCTCTTTCCATTTACCAATTCACCTCCTTCAAAACTATAATATTACAAAACTATAACTTAATTGTAATAAAAAGGAAGTTAATTTTCAAGTTATTTCTTTTAGAATATACAGAAAATTTATTCCTGTGAAAAATATCTTTAATTAATACTCAACTCTCGCATCCTGATATGGCCAGACATTTGTTTATTTGGCTGTCAGGAATCGATGTCTCTTATGCATTTATAAAACAGATTACCAAATGTTTTGGGATCCTCTTTTTTCACATTTAACATGCAATGAAGAATATAGCGCATAAAATATTGGTGTGCTATTTTCTTGCGCTAAGTGGCCCAATTACCTTCTTGATTTTGGATTTAATGCATCCTTTAATCCTTCTCCAATAAAGTTGATTGACAAAATAACTAATGAAATGGCTGTTGCAGGTGGTACCCACATCCACAGCTTATCCTTCAGTACTTCTGAGTTTCTAGCCTCAAATAACATATTGCCCCAGCTCGGAGTATCAGCTGGTACACCAAATCCTAAAAAGCTTAAACTGGATTCAGCAACTATGGTTACGGCCATTAATAATGTTGCTTGTACAATAATCGTCGAGGCTACGTTTGGCAATAAGTGCTTAATGATTATTTTTGAAGGTTTACAACCAATTGATTGCGCTGCTAATATATATTCATTTTCCTTTTCAGCTAGCACCCTACTACGCACTATCCTTGCAACACCTCCCCAGCTTAAAATCGAAATGACAATTATTAATGTCCATAGACCAGATACTTTTCCTGAAAGGATTGTATTTATAACAATAACGAATACTAAAAATGGAAACATTAATACGAAATCAGTAAATCGCATTAACATTTGATCTATTTTCCCCCCAAAATACCCTGAAATTGAGCCAACAATAGTTCCAATTACTACAATAAAAATCATACAGCCTAATCCAACTGTTAAAGATGATCTTCCAGCGTAGAGCATTCTAGTAAAAACATCACGTCCGTTGGTATCCGTTCCTAACCAATGCTCACTTGATGGAGGTAGACTAATTTTCATAAAGTCGACACGTACAATATCTTTTGTTGTAATGTATGGAGCTAAAAACGATAGAATGATAACTATTAGTAAAAAGATAAGACTAATCATCGCTAATTTATTTTTAAAGAACTTCCGTCTCGCGATCACCCATGGCGAGGGGCTTTTTTTCGGTGTTTTTGGAGTTATAACTTCTTGATCAGTTACCAATGTCATAATACCCCCTCCTTAATCTAGTCTAATACGCGGATCTACCACACCATATAATATATCCGCTACCAAATTTCCAAAAAGTGTTAAAAACGAAAGTAACATAGTTATCGACATCATCACTGCGTAATCTCTTCTTCCAACTGATTCTAAGAAGAGTGCACCTATCCCCGGATAAGTAAAGATTGTTTCTGTTATTACCGCACCACTGATCAATGTTGCGATATCAAAACCAAGAAACGTAATAATTGGAATGATCGAATTGCGTAAAATATGTTTTTTATAAATTTTTGATTCCTTAGTTCCTTTTGCTCTTGCAGTTCTAACAAAATCTTTTCTACTATTTTCAATAATGTCATTTCGTAAAAATTGTGTATAGGACGCTGTTCCCATTAATCCTAATATAAGTGCTGGTAATAATACATGATGGAGCCTACTCAGGTAATATTCCAAATTTCCTGCTTGCATGCCTACACCTACAGATCCATTGAAAGGGAACCATCCTAGTTTAAAGGAGAAAAAGTATATAGCAACAATTCCTGCTACAAATGATGGAATTGCTAGAGCTAAATAATTATAAGTCGCAATTAAATTATCCCCAAGTGTATAGGGTTTTCTTCCCGCATACATTCCCATAAGAAACGCAAAAATGTACGTGAAAATTAATGATGTTAATGCTAAAAATATTGTATTAGGTATTCGCTGAGCAATAATCTCTGATGCTGGTTTTTTATAAACAGTAGATTTTCCGAAATCCCCTTGTGCAAAATTAGCAATCCATCTACCATATTGCATGATAATCGGATCATTATAGCCTAATTTTTCTCTCATTTCTTCGATGTATTGTGGATTCGTATTAGACGGATCAATTTCACCAGCAAACGGATCTCCTGGCATCATTTTTGCTAAAAAGAACACCACCAACGAAATAAGGAGTAGCAATGGGATCATGCCAAGTAATCTTCTAAGTGTGTATTGAAGCATATGACGTCTCCTTATCTAGAAATTTACTAACTAGGCCCAATACATGAAGTGGACCTAGTTAGTAGGTTTAGTTAGTTTACAATTTATTCCTTAATGTGCCATTTGTAAACATCTGTTTGGAAACTAACAGCGTTGACATGAACACCTTGTAGTCGATTATTTATGGCATATAAATCTCTGTTTTCCCATAATGGAAGGGCTGGTAATTCTTCATTAAAGTATTTTTGCCATTCCACATAAATTGCTTTACGTTTTTCTTTATCAAATGCTTCTTTACCTAAGGCTTGTTTTATCAATTTTTGGTTCTTAGCATCGATGTAGCGACCATAGTTCCATTCAGCATCATTCCCCCATAAACCAGATGGATCAGGGTCAGCGCCAGTACTCCAAGAGCCGAAGAATGCTTCTAATGCATCATCATCATTATCTTTCATATCATTATATAAGTTAAACTCAATTAAAGTACCAGTTGCTTGTTCTGTTTTCACTCCGACATCATTCCAAGCTTGAATAATTGCTTGAGAGCGTCCCTCAAATGCAGCAGGACCTGCATAGTGGCCAAATGAAATTTTAAATGGCTTACCACTCGGATCTTCTACAAAACCATCGCCATCTTTATCTACATAGCCTGCAGCCTTAAGAAGCTCTTTAGCCTTTTCTGGATTGTATTCATATTGATTTAATTCTGACTCCTCAGCAGCAGTCCAAAAAGTACGAGGAATCACAGTATTTGCAACTTCAGCTTTTCCTTCTAAGAAAGCATCGATCATTGCTGGACGGTTAATTGCGTATAATAGTGCTTGACGCAATTCTTTTGATTTAAACTTATCAAAATCAGCTACATTTGTAAGAGTAGCTTTATCACGATGACCAAAACGAAGACCAATATATGAATAACTTACACCATTCGTTTCTTCAATACGCACATTATCTAATGCTGACAATTCTTTTACTGCTTGTGGTTTAATATCCATGATGTCAATTTCTCCGTTTTGGAACGCACCAGCTGTTAATGATGGGTCAATTGTTTTTACAATTATACCGTCAAGCTGCGGTTTGCCCTTCCAGTAATCATCAAAACGCTCTAATTCAGAATACTCGCCTGCTACAACCTTTTTCACTTTAAATGCTCCTAAACCAACAGGAGTTTCACGAACCTGTTTAGATTCAGCTAAGTCTTTAATCGCGATACCTTCATAATGTTTCTTTGGCATTGGATTAGACCAAAGCTTTTCTAGGTTATTAACTTCTACTTCCTCAAAAGTAATTTTCACTGTATATGGATCAACAACCTTAATACCTTCGATTGTTTCAGCTTTCCCCAGTTTTTTTGCTTTTGCTCCTTTAATACCTTCAACATAATTGAAACGAGGGCCATCGTAATCTGGATGTGCTATTGTTTCTAATGCAAATACCCAGTCATCAACTGTTAACTCTTCACCATTATGCCATTTTACACCCTTCTCAAATGTAAACGTATAAGTTAATTTGTCCTCACTAATTTCCCACTTTGCTAAATTAGGAACATATTCCAATTCATCATTTACAGTATAGATACCTTCCATTGTAAAATCTTGAATATAACTATCTACAATACTACCTGAATAGGCTGGATCATAAACACCCTCAGGCGCTTGGTCAGTACCGAAAGTTACAACTCCACTTTTCGCTGTTTCACTAGTCTTTGTGGAATCATCCTTGCCTTTTTCCTTTTCTTTGTCAGTTGTCGAGTTGTCGTTATTACATGCTGTTAAAAACAAAGCCATAACTAGCATTAGCATGAAAGCCAATAATACTGATTTTTTCATTCTTTGTCCCCCCGTGAATTTTATTTTGAAGATAATTATTACACTATTCTCTTGTTATTTTTTAATATAAATGGCACGCAACTCTATGCCCCTGCTTCACCTCCTTTAAAGTTGGTTTTGATAATGAACACTCTGTCATTGCCTTCGGACACCGTGGATGGAAAGGACACCCCTTTGGAGGATTAGCCGGACTAGGGATATCCCCTTCTAATACTATACGACTACTCTTTTTCCTTGGATCAGGTACCGGTATTGCGGAGATTAATGCCTGTGTATAAGGGTGCAGTGGTTCCTCGTAAATATGTTCCTTATCTGCAATCTCCACAATATTCCCTAAATACATAACACCGATTCGATCACTCATATGTTTTACAACACTTAAATCATGAGCAATAAATAAAAATGTTAAGTCAAACTCATCTTGTAACTCTTTTAGCAGATTCAGAACCTGCGATTGTACAGATACGTCTAAGGCTGAAACTGGTTCATCTGCTATAATTAGTTTCGGCCTAAGCGCAAGTGCTCTCGCAATACCAATCCGTTGACGCTGACCACCTGAAAATTCATGTGCATACTTATAATAAGCATCTTCTGGTAAACCTACTTTTTGTAAGAGCTCCATTACTTCATTTTTTAAAGATTTCAGTGATTTTTTATGGAAATTCATGATCGGTTCAGCTATGATACTACCTACCATTTGCATCGGGTTTAACGATGCATAGGGATCTTGAAATACCATTTGGATATCTTTCCTTATTTCCCTTAATGATTTCCCATGTAATTTTGTAATATCCTGGCCATTAAAAATGATTTTTCCATCCGTTGAATCTAACAATCTTAAAATAGTGCGACCTGTAGTAGATTTTCCACAACCCGATTCGCCAACTAATCCTAATGTTTCACCGCTTTTTATGGAAAAAGAAATATTATCAACAGCTTTAACATAGCCAACCGTATGTTTGAAAAATCCACCTTTAATAGGGTAATAAGTTTTTAAATCAATTAACTCCAATAAATTTTCGTTATTTTGTTTTATTGTTGTTTGCTCCATGTTGTCAGCTCACACCCTTTCTAGAATTACAGCCTTCAAAAAGTAAACAAGAAACTTCATGATTGTCACCTACGAAGGCAAGTTGCGGCGTAACCTTGCTACATTCAGGCATAGCCGACGGGCATCTATCAACAAAACGGCAGCCTAATTGAGGCATATTTTTTAAAGAAGGTACTATACCTTTAATAGTAGTTAACTCATTCACTTCTATATCTATCCTCGGAATCGACGCCATCAAGAGTTTTGTATATGGGTGTTTGGGATTGTGAAACAAATTATCAACATTTGTCCGTTCTACAATCTTCCCTGCATACATAATAATTACTTCATCACACATTTCCGCAACTACACCTAAATCGTGAGTTATTAATACTATAGACATGTTATTTTTCTCTTGAATATTTTTCAATAAATCTAGTATTTGAGCCTGCACAGTTACATCAAGTGCAGTAGTTGGTTCATCTGCTATTAACAGTCTAGGATGACAAGCGATGGCGATAGCAATCATTACTCTTTGTCTCATACCGCCTGACAATTGATGAGGGTATTCATCTATAATTTTTTCAGCTCTTGGAATACCAACCTGTTTTAATAATCCAATCGCCTTATCTTTAGCCTCAGCCTTAGAAATTTTACTATGATTAAGCATTATTTCTTCAATTTGTGAGCCTATAGTAAAAACTGGGTTTAGGGATGTCATAGGTTCTTGGAAAATCATGCTTATATCTTTTCCCCTAATTTTATTCATCTCGTCGATTGAATGGCTTTCTATGTTTTTCCCATGGAATTTTATTTCTCCGCCTGTGATTTTACCAATTCCTTTGGGAAGAAGTTGCATAATAGAAAGAGACATTACACTTTTCCCACAGCCAGATTCACCAACTACCCCAACGATCTGACCTGATTTAACTGAAAATGAAACATCATCTACTGCATGATATATTTCTCCATCTATATCAAAGCCAGTTTTAAGGTTTTTCACTTCTAACATTAAGCTCATTGTATATCACACCTTTTAAGAGTTTTTACTTAATTACTGTTGCAATGTAGTAAGTTAGATGCCGCGTGTTAAGCAATATCTTTTTTACATAAAAATTACTTTTAAAAATCCTATTAAATCAATTATGCCTCTACATAGCTACGTCCAGAATTGACTTTGTGCTTAGACCTATATAAGTGCAAACACGATGGCGGTCATTTCGGTAATACCACAGCGACGTCTGTAGCTAACGTTTTGCTTTCGATACCAAAACATTTGCCACGAGGAGTTAATTTAATATTCGGAAAAAATCAGATAAACTTATTTCAAAATCATTTCAATATAAAAATCATCAAAATAAAAGAATATCAATCTCTCCTTCATAAAGAAATTTTAGATAAGTTCCAAATAAAATAATATTCTGATAATTAAGCGTAATATCATTTTAGCTACAAATACCATATTTAATCAAGTGAATTTTTACATTTCTTATATTCTTATATACAAATTAATCCATACAACTATTCCAATTTCACTCAATAAATTTGCATTTTTCTTCAATGAGTATTTTGTTGACTTCCCACTTTATTGGTTTAAAGCACTACTTTTTTATTATCACAATATACCAAATAATCATTTATTCCTTTTACTTTTCCTCATGAAATCTACATTTATTCGGATTAGGTTTTTAAATGAATTTTAACTGAATACCATAAAGTATGGTTGATTTCCATTCCAATCAAGCGCTTTCCTGAGGATGTCCGATTGCGCTACAGGGTCTCAACTATGACGTTGAACTTTTTCATATTTTACCATTTTTACATCTTTCCCCTAATAACTATTAATAAATAATTTTTTCTATTAACACTTCAACGCCTTAAAGCTAGAATTATTACGGAAGACAAATAATTTAATTCAACTATTTGTTACGGACATCTACTTATTTTTTTGTAAAAAATAAATTAATTTCTCGACATAAAATAGCTAATAATTCTGGATTCTGTTTTAATTTGATGAATGAAAAGGACTTTGATTTGACTATATAGCTCTTTATTGTCGCATTATGTAATTAACCAAAGCAATAATGTGATATCGCAACGTATGCTTTTTCTTGCCCATTTTAGTTAATGTACGGTCCTACACTTTAAAACAGACCTACATACAATATTTAGGTTTCCTTTGATCGTGCGGACACACGTTGAAAAGTAACTTAAATACGCATTCATTGCACTGCCTATAGAGGTGGGAGACTTCTGTAACTGACACTGCGCTTTCTGTACAGAAAACATTTGCTGAAAGAAGTTAAAACAAACGTAAAAAAACTGTAGGAAATTCTTGTTAAAGAATTTTCCTACAGTTTTACACTCTCACACTTATGTGCTATTTAGTTTTTTAATGGAGCATCTGCAGTTAACTCGATTTCATGGTATTGCGTTTCATTTGCATAGTCAACATTATAGTTTTTTACACGTTTATTAACTGGAACGATTTCAGTAATTGCTACAGTTGGAATTGTTGTAGCTTGTTCAAACATATACTCTTCAAACTTTCGGAATGCTTCTTTTCGATGATTTATATCTAAAGATTCTTTAGAATCAATATCATCTAAAATTGCAGTTAATTCAGGTGATACAAAACGTGAGTAGTTGAATAATGCACCCTCACCATATAATCCTTTTGGAGATGGATTTGTTCCTGTACCCCAAGCACCAAAGAACATTTCAATCTCTGGATCATCTTTTTTAAGTTTATCACTAAATGAGTTAAATTCCATTAGACGTCCAGTGGCCAATTCAACATTGATTCCTACCTCTTTCCAGTTTTGACGGTAGTATTCAATTGTAGATTCTAGAACATCCGTACCACCTTGTGCCCCTAATTTGATTGTAAATGGTTTACCATCTTTATCTTCACGAATACCATCACCATCAACATCTTTATAGCCTGCTTCATCTAATAATTCTTTCGCCTTTTTAGCATCATACGTGAAGCCTGGCATTTCTTTTGTATGGAATGAAGCGAATGCCGGAGGAATTAACGTTGTCGCACGTGTATTAATACCATTGCCTAATTTTTCGTTTACCCCTTCTACATCGATTGCATAAGCTAATGCTTGACGTAATTTTGGATCGCTTAATTTTGCATTTTGATCTGTTATATTAATTCCTTTTGCTTTATCAAATTTACCTAGCTTAAAGCTCAAATAGTTATAACCTAATCGAGGACGCGATAGAATTGATAAGTTCTTAGAATTTTCAATTTGTGTAATCTTTGAACCTGGGAAACCATCAACTGCTATGTCATAAGTTCCTGAATTTAATGCTTTTGGTAATGTTTCAGGTGAAACTACTTTTACTACTACACCGTCGAGTTTAGGTTCACCCTTCCAGTAATTTTCATTTTTAACGAATTTCACAGACTCACCATTAACAATTTTATCGAACTTGAAAGCCCCTAAAGTTACTGGATTTACACGCACCGCATCAGAGCTTATCATTTCTTTCACTGGAATATCTTTTAATTGATGTTTTGGTGCAGCATATCCCCATAATCCATCACCACTGCTGTAAATTGCTGGTGAAATTGATTTAAATGAAATTTCTAATGTATAATCATCTACTCGTTTTAAACCTGAAATTGTATCTGCTTTCTTATCATGGTACTCTTCAGCACCAATAATATTTTGGAAATCATCGTCATAACGAACGCCTTCATAATCAGGGTGACCGATAATTTCATAAGGGAAAATAACATCGTCGATTGTAAAAGGCTCTTCATCTGACCATTTTACATTTTCACGTATTTTTACAGTTGCTTTTTTTGCATCTGCGTCGACCTTCAGAGTTGCAAGTCCTGTATCTGTTACTTGGAAGTCACCGTCAAAGTCAAAAAGTGTATTACTAGCAAACTTCAAAATTGCTGAGTCATTGCTATCTGTGTAAAGTTCTTGTAAGAAAATACCTTTGAACGGTGATGTACTTGGTAAAGCTACTTGTAAAACGCCACCTTTAATTGGTTCTCCTTCATTCTCTACTTCCATTGGGAAACTACGAGTTTTCTTATCAGAATCCTTGTCATCTTTTGACGATTCTTTGCCCCCTCCACTACATGCTGCTAGTGCTAAAACTAGTGTCAATAGTAAAGTGAGCAGAAAATAACTTTTTTTCTTCATTTACCTTTCCTCCTTAACCTAATCGTTGTCTTGAGTCAGCCGCACGTCGTAACGCTTGACCAACATAATTTATACCAAGCATCATTAATAAAATAAATAATGCTGCGGGTAACCAAATCCACCATTTATCCACTAAAATCTCAGGATCTCTTGCATAGCTTACTAGAGTACCTAAACTCGGTGTTGAAGGTGGTAAGCCATACCCTAAAAATGAAAGCCCTGTTTCAGCACCCATATTACCCGCTAGACTTAATGTTAAGTTAACAATAATAATGGAGCTTAAGTTTGGTAGAACTTCTCTAAACATAATTTTGAAGTCACTTGTGCCCATCGTTTTTGAAGCACTTACATAATCTCGACGAGCCTCAGTTAATGTTTTACTACGTATTAACCTTGCCTTCCCAATCCAAGCAAACATACTTAATAATATGACGATGTGGATCGGTGAATATTTCTCTAGTGTTGAAACAATGGCAATCGTAATCATAAAACTAGGTAAAATCATAATGAAATCCATAATTCGCATAATAGCAAGGTCAACTTTACCTGCGTAATAGCCAGTGATTAAACCGATAACAATACCGATAACCGCTGCAATAATCGTAATACATATAGCAATAATTAAAGAGTTTTTCGCTCCGATAATTAATTGTCCAAAAATATCGCGACCTGCGTCATCTGCACCTAAAATATATCCATCAACACCCGGCTCCGCAAAGCGCCCTAGTAATTTAACTTTCATTATTTCGTCTACATCAATAATAAAACTAGCAATAAATACCGCTACTATTAATAATGTTATAAATATTAATGAAAACATCGCTAATTTATCTTTTTTAAACTCGCGCCAAACAACTTGGAAACCTACAGCTGGGCGATGTTGTTCTTCTAATTTTTTCTCTTCTGTTTTATCCATGTAAAGTCACCTCTATTCTTTGCAAGTTAGTCGATACGAATTCGTGGGTCTACAATGCTTAAAATAATGTCTGATAACATACTTCCAAGTAACCCCAAGAAACCATACAACACAATAAGTGCTGTAATTACACTATAGTCACGACTCGCAATTGAAGACATGAATAGTTCTCCCATACCTGGATAACTAAAGATTGTTTCAATAAAGATTGTTCCGCCTAATAAGCCTGTAATAGTGAACCCAAGCCCCGCCGCAATCGGAATTAATGAATTACGGAAAATGTGACGTGTATATACTTTATTCATTGGTAAACCTTTACTACGTGCTGTTTTAACATAGTCTTGATTTTTAGAATCAATAATCTCTGAACGTAAATATTGAATAATTGTATACGTCCCCAAAACCGCCATCGTAATAGCAGGTGTAATAATATGATACAATTTATCCCAGTAGTAAGAAAAAGTACCTTTTTCTATTAATACATCTACTGAACCCGATGTTGGAACCCAGCCTAATTTATAGCCGAATACATAAATTAAAATTAAACCAAATACGAACGAAGGTATTGCCATACTTAAAAAGTTATAAAACACGATTCCACGGTCTAATCGAGAATCTTGATAACGACCTGCTAGAAGCCCTAATGGAATAGCAATTAAATAAGTTAGGACCATTGCAACTAATGATAAGTAGAAAGTATTGAGTGCTCGTTCACCAATAAGTGATGTTACACTGCGCTGATATGTGTAGCTTTTACCTAAGTCGCCATGTACTGCATTTGACACCCATCTGGCATATTGTTGATACCATGGGTCGTTTAAGCCCGCTGCTTCGCGTAACTCTTCAATACGGTTAGGATCTGTCTCTGGTCCCATTAAACCTGTAAAAGGGTCGCCTGGCATTAGCTTAGCAATAATAAACACTAACATACTTAAAATAATAATTTGTGGAACCATGATGATGACTCTTCGAAGAACCGTTTTCCACATAATCACATTCCTCCTTCAATCGACGCCAATGCAACAGCATGTGTATCTGAAATTGATTGTAAAGGATAAACTTTTCCGTCTTTATCAAAAAATTTATGCTGATTATCTTTATAATACTGACTTACTTTTAAACGCTCTTGCTTACGTTCTACACGTGTTTCAGGCTCAATATCTGGAATTGCAGATAATAAACGGTGTGTATAAATATGACGTGGATCATTATATATATCTTCTCTTTGTCCTTTTTCTACGAAGCGTCCTCGGTACATAATATTGATTTCATCACACATATGCTTAACAACGCCTAAGTCATGTGAAATGAATAAGTACGTTACGCCAAATTCTTCTTGTATATCTTGCATAAAATTTAAAACTTGTGCTTGTACAGATAAATCGAGAGCTGAAACAGGTTCATCTGCAATAATTAATTTGGGGCGACATGCCATAGCACGTGCAATACCCAATCGTTGCTTTTGACCACCAGAAAACTCATGTGGATATTTATATTGGGCATCCTCATGCATACCAACAATCGCCAAAAGCTCGTTTACTCGTTTTCGTTCTTCCTCTTCACTTAAACGTAGGAAATTTCGAATAGGCTCTGCAATAACATCACGTATACGTTTTCTTGGATTCATACTTGAATGAGAATCTTGAAAAATCATTTGTACGTCACGATTAAATCCTGATTTACCACTACGACGCATTTTCGTTACATCTTGGCCTTCATAGATTATTTGACCCGATGTTACTTTCTCTAAACCAATAATCGCCTTACCTGTTGTCGATTTACCACATCCTGATTCTCCAACAAGACCATAAGTTTTTCCTCTTTCAAACTCCATACTAATGCCATCTACCGCATAAACATGATCTACAATGGTATTGAAGAAACCACCACGGATAGGATAATGCACGCATAAATCTTTAATTTGCACAAAGCTCATATTATTTTCCCCCATCCTTCTTAAAGTGAAAGTCTTTCCAACACGTGCAACGAACAAAATGTTCTGGTCCAACCTCATGTAATATTGGATTTTCCTCATGGGCGCTTTCATCTATCCATGGAATACGTGGTGCAAATCGACAACCTCCACGTGGCAAATTAAATAATGAAGGAACCATACCATGAATAACCTCTAACTTTTCATTTACCTTATGGGATTGAGGAATAGAGTTCAGTAACGAACGTGTATATGGATGTTTAGGATTTCTAAATAATTCAATAACAGATGCTTCTTCGACAATTTGTCCAGCATACATTACTGCCACACGATCTGCTACTTCAGCTACTACACCTAAGTCATGGGTAATTAACAAAATGCCTGACTCAGTTTCTATTTGTAATTCTTTTAATAAATCTAGTATTTGCGCTTGAATCGTTACATCTAATGCCGTTGTTGGTTCATCTGCAATAATAAGAGGTGGCTTACATGCAATCGCTGTCGCTATCATTACGCGTTGTCGCATACCACCTGATAATTCATGCGGATATTGCTTATAAATACGTTCCGGGTTATGTATACCTACTTGCTGTAATAACTCCATTGCACGCTCACGGCGTTGTGCTTCATTTAAATCCGTATGGTATATAAGCGGTTCTTCAATTTGGAAACCGATTCGCTTTAACGGATTCAGTGCTGCCAGTGGATCTTGGAAAATAAAACCGAAATCACTTCCGCGTAACTGGGTATATTGCTGCTCCGTTATATCTACCAAATTTTTACCTTTATATAATATTTCACCTTCAATTTTTGTGTTGATAGGATTATGTAACCCAACAATCGATGTAGCTAAAGTACTTTTACCACAACCTGACTCACCTACAATTGCAAGCACCTCATTTTTTCGAATGCGCAAATCAACACCATCTACTGCAGCGAAATATTCATCTGCTCGCCGAAAGCTTGTACGTAAATTATTAATCTCAATAATCATTTCATGATTATTTGTCACATGATTACCTCCCTATCAAATCAAAAAAAAACAACTTATTAAGAGCCACATTCAATTTAAATGAATTTGCTTTTGTTTACTTAATGTTTTCATCACCGCGGATTTCAATTTTCAGAAAAATCAAAACGGTTTTATCCTTGAATATAATTAGCATCTTAATTCATATAAATTTTTGTCATTAATAATCACTCTCATTTCCAAACTATTATTCCAACAAAAGAATTATCTGACAATTTTTCATATCATTATTTTATCTAGAAATAATATATTAAATCAAGTGAATTTTAAAATTATTGTAAAAATAAATACATTTTCGACTTTACATCATCATCAAAATCATTAGAAATCGAGTTCATTTTTTTATATTATTTATTATTTCATTTCTCAACATTTAATTACAATTAATGCAAAATAATAGTTAATTATTTATAAAAATCTATTTTTATTCCCTAAAAACAACATAATTACATTGATAATAAATATTTATTACTTAATTAAAAATAATTAATATTATAAAATACACACATTTCATTATATTAGAATAATATTAAACCTCTATTTTTTTTCAATAAAAAAATACATACCTCTTACAATTCAATTATAAATTTTTTAATATTAGTTTCTCGATAAAATTATTTCAATGTTACAAACATTCTAAATATTCTTTACATCAAAAATGGCTAATATAACGCTTAATGAATTGTTAATTATTATTTTCCGTTAAGTTGATTTATCATTTAGGAGAATTACTATTGGGAAAATTCAACTTCTTTCAGCAACTATTTTTTGTAACATAAGTGAAACAGCAGTTACAAATGTTTTCTGTAGCGAAGCAAAGCGTCAGCTACAAATGTTTTCTGTGCGAGTGCGTAGCGGTAGCAACAAATATGCCGAGTTATATTTGCACTAAAGGGTTCAGAATGATCAATATTAATGATTTTAGATTCATAGTAGAGGAACAATTGCTATTAGCTTATAGATTTGCTCATTACTTACAATATCCGTTAACGTGGAAGTGTCTATATTGTAAATAAAAAGAAAACATTCTATGATACAACTATTAAAGTACATCTTCTAAAAATTAAAAAGAATAGGTGAAAATGTATACATATGAAAAATCGCGTTGTCCAATTGCTATTTGTATTTACAATAGCAGCAATTATGCTCATATTTTTAAATAAGTCCATTATTCCCTTATCTTCCTTAATCGGCTTACTATGGCCTATCACACTTATTGGGATTGCCTTCATTATTTTTATTGAAAATCGTTCCCCGCAAAGTACATTGGCTTGGTTTTTAGTATTAACCATTCTCCCTGTTATCGGTTTACTTTTGTACTTACTATTCGGAAGAAGTCGCTGGAGAAGAAAGAAACATTTATCTCGTTCAGAAGAAAAAAGAAAGGTATTTCGTGAACTTTTAGCAGGAAGAAGTTTTAATTTAGAACCCTCTTGCCCTTTAAATGAACGATCCACCTATTTAGCACGAGTTATCCAAAAATTTGGCGGCGGTCCTCTTGCTAATGATACAGTAACAAAACTCTTAACAAACGGAGATGAAACATTTACTGAAATCCTACAAGCGATTGAAAATGCTACACATCATATTCATATTCAATACTATATTTATCGTTCCGATGAAATCGGCACTTCAATTCGAGATGCCTTAATAAGAAAAGCAAAATCTGGTGTGATCGTACGCTTTCTTTACGATGGACTTGGAAGTAGTAAATTACGTAGGAGTTTCTTACAACCAATGAAAGACGCTGGAATTGAAGTAGTCGAGTTTGATTCTATTCTTTCACCTTGGCTATTAGAAACCGTCAATTATCGTAACCACCGAAAAATTGTTATTGTAGATGGGGCAATTGGGTTTACAGGCGGACTCAATGTCGGGGATGAATATCTTGGTCGTTCGAAGAAGTTTCCTATTTGGCGTGATAGCCATTTAAAAATAGAAGGAAAAGCATTATATAAACTACAGGCCATTTTCCTAGAAGATTTTCTCTATGCCACTAGTAATTTAAATACTGAGTCTTGGAATCAATTTATGGATAACTCATACTTTCCAAGTCAAGGAACTCATCAGGCAGAAGGTGCTGTACAAATCGTTGCAAGTGGACCTAGCTCAGAAGATACAAGTATTCGGAATGCTTTATTGAAAATTATGAGCTCTGCAAAAAAGTCCATTTGGATTGCTACTCCATACTTCATTCCTGATCAGGAAACATTAACATTATTACGTTTGAGTGCTCTTTCCGGTGTAGATGTCCGTATTTTATATCCTGGGAAAGGCGATAGCATCATTAGCGATCAAGCATCCCAATCATACTTTACACCACTTTTAAAAGCAGGTGTTTCCATTTACCGTGTAAAAGACGCTTTTATGCATGCTAAAATTGTACTTGTTGATGATGAAGTTGCAACAATTGGTACAGCAAATATGGATATTCGTAGTTTCGAGCTAAATTATGAACTCATTGCAGTCCTATATGAATCTAATACGGTTCTAGATATTAAGAATGATTTTGAACAAGATTTTAAAAACTCCATAGAAACTACATGGGCAACATTTCAAAAGCGAAGTATTCAAAAACGCATGCTTGAATCTCTTATGCGACTCATTTCACCATTACTATAAATTTTAAAGGATTCACACACTGTTTTGTGTATGAATCCTTTTTTGCTTTGGACGGTGGATGTCGATAAAATTGAAAAGTTGGGTAATAAAACTTGAAAGTTGGTCGATAATTCCTGAAAGTGTTTCGATAAAACTAAAAAGTTTGAATGTCATCTTTTTGATTGGAGTGGAGGCTGGGCGACTCCTTGGGGATTAGCGATATAGAGGAACGAAGGCTAAAAGCATCACGTCCTATGATAACGCCTTCGTGACCAACATCATGTTGGCCCTAGACCCTGGAGCGAGCAAGTAGGGGAACGAAGGCTAAGAGCATCACGTCCTGTGATAACGCCTTCGTGACCAACATCCTGTTGCCCCAAGCGGCTCATCGGACGCCCCCAGGAAGCTCTGCTCTGTGCGAAAGCGGAGCGACAGCAACAACAAATGTTTTAACTGTGCGAAAGCGAAGCGACAGCAACAACAAATGTTTTAACTGTGCGAAAGCGAAGCGACAGCAACAAAGCGCCCAGCCGGAACGGAAATCAACCCCTCGTTTTGACTAAGAACTACACTTTGTTTAATAGGAGACTTTAATTTCTTTGACGCAATAGTTTTTCAACAAACAATTGAAAAGGTGGTATGAAAAAATTCATACCACCTCTTTTAATTAAAGCTCGCCTGCTTTTAACTTTCCGTGCCAGTTTTTTAAGAATGGAATGTCTCCTTCTTGAATAGCGCCTGATTCATTCGCTGCTTCAATTAAATAATCGAAATTTGTTAGCGATACATATTGAATGCCTGCCTCTTCAAATGCTTGTTCAGCACGTGGAAGATTGTATGTGTAGACACATACAACGCCCAGTACTTCACAGCCTGCTGCGCGTAAGGCTTCTACAGCTGTAATTGATGAGCCTCCTGTAGAAACGATATCTTCTACTACAACTACTTTTTGTCCTGCTGCGTATTTTCCTTCGATTTGGTTACCACGGCCATGCTCTTTAGCTTTAGAGCGTACATAAACCATCGGTAAATCTAAAATATCACTTACCCAAGCAGCATGAGGTATGCCTGCTGTTGCTGTACCTGCTACGATTTCTGTTGGTCCAAAGTTTTCTTTAATAAGAGATGCTAGACCGTTTGCTAATTGCTTACGAATTACTGGGTCAGAAATTGTTAGGCGTGTGTCACAGTAGATTGGGGATTTGATGCCTGATGCCCATGTGAATAGTTCTGTTGGATTTAATTCGACTGCGCCTACTTTTAACATAGCGTGTGCGATTTCATTTTGTAATGTCATATTTATGCCTCCCATAATTCACTTACGATTTTATATGCTGCTACTGGATCTTGTGCACCTGTTACGGCACGTCCAACGACGATTAACGAAGAACCGTCACGTTTTGCGCCGTCTGGTGTTGCGATGCGCTTTTGATCGTGTGCGTCGCCACCCGCTAATCGAATACCAGGTGTCACACGTAAGAAATCTTCACCGCACACTTCAGCAATCGCTTTTGCTTCATGTACGGAGCAGACAACACCATTTAAACCAGCTTGTTTTGTTAAGCTTGCGTAATGTAATACCGATTCCTGTAGAGATAAAGCAATTTTTTGCTCTCCTTGCATTTGCTCTTCTGTTGTAGAAGTAAGCTGTGTTACGGCAATTAACGCCGCACGTTCACGTCCTGCAGGAGTACCCGCTTCTAGCCCCTCAAGTGCTGCCTCCATCATCGGACGTCCGCCTGCCGCATGAACGTTGACTAAATCTACACCTAATTTTGCTAGACCTTTCATAGCAGAGCCAACTGTATTAGGAATATCGTGTAGCTTTAAATCAAGGAAAATATCATGACCTAGATCTTTTACTTTTCGGACAATATCTGGACCTTCCTGCATATATAATTCCATACCAATTTTCACGAAAAGAGGCTCATTAAAATGCTTTAGAAAGTTGACTACTTCTGTTTCTCCAGGGAAATCTAGTGCAAGTATTGGTTTTGTATTCATGAACGGTGGCTCCTTCCGATAATTTCTGAAATATGCTCTACTCCTAACTGATCGAGCTTTGCTGGTAGATCATCAATTATAGTTGGACAAACGAAGTGATCCACAAAGTTTGCTGTTCCTACAGCAACTGCAGATGCGCCGGCCGACATAAAGTCTATAACATCCTGTGCTTCTGACACGCCACCCATCCCAATTATCGGAATATTGACAGCCTTATACACTTCATAGACCATACGAATCGCCACTGGCTTTACGGCAGGACCTGATAAGCCGCCTGTACCATTGGCAATCACTGGCTTACCTGTACGCTCGTCTAAACGCATACCAATTAGTGTATTTATCATTGTAATGCCATCTGCACCACCCGCTTCAACAGCTTGAGCAATTTCTACGATATTCGTTACGTTAGGAGACAATTTCACGTAAACAGGTACTTCAGAAACAGCTTTGACAGCTTTCACTAGCTCACGTGCAGTTGCAGGGTCTGTACCAAATTGAATACCACCGCATTTAACGTTTGGACAAGAAATGTTAAGCTCTAATGCTTTTACATTTGGTGCAGTAGAAATGCGTTGTGCTACTTCTACGTAATCCGCTGTCTCTGTACCTGCAACATTTGCAATGATTGGCACATCATACGCTTCTAAAAACTTTAATTCTTCATTCATTACTTTTTCGATTCCGGGATTTTGTAAACCAATTGCATTCAACATCCCTGCCGCTGTTTCTGCGACACGTGGAGTTGGATTGCCAGGACGTGTTTCCACAGTCGTAGCTTTAATCATAATAGCGCCAAGCTTTGATAAATCATAAAGCTGTGCATATTCTCGTCCAAAGCCAAAGCAGCCGGAAGCTGGCATTATTGGATTTTTTAAATCTAAACCTGGTAATAGAATGTTTAAACGACTCATAATGCCACCGTACCTTTCGGGAAAACTGGACCATCAGAGCATACTTTGACATAGTCTTTTGCTACCTGATCTGTTGTTTTACATACACATGCAAAACAAGCACCGATACCGCAGCCCATACGCTCTTCAAATGATAAATAACCTTCTTTTTCTGGATAGAAGCCTTCAAGTGCTTTTAACATCGGTAGAGGACCGCAAGAATAAAAGACATCGAACTCCGGTGCTCGAGACTCTAAAACATTTGTCACAAAGCCTTTAGTTCCTTTAGAGCCGTCAACTGTTACATAATGTGTTTCTCCAAGGACATTGAATTCTTCCTCGTAGAAGCATACATCTTCCGTTTGAAAGCCAAGGACATGAATTGTTTTTACACCACGCGCGTTCAATTGCTTGGAAAGCTCGTGTAATGGAGGTACTCCAATTCCTCCACCAACTAGTAGGGCTGTGCCTCCCTCTTTTACTGCGTCTACCGGGAACCCATTACCGATCGGACCAAGGACATTGACAAGCTGCCCTTCACGATTTGTCGCTAACACTTTGGTTCCGCGACCTTCCGCGCGATAAATCATTGTAAATTCGTTGTTGTCTTTATCTATATTTGCAATACTAATTGGTCGACGTAAAAGCGGCTCCATTGAATCTGACACCTTTACATGGACAAACTGGCCAGGTGTCATATCCTGAACCAGTTCTCCACGAAGTGTCAATTCGAAAATGTTTGTCGCAATTTGCTTTTGAGAGACGACCGTCATTTTCTCTTGACGAATCATATTAATGTACTACCTCCGCTTTTGGCATTTGTTCTGCTGTGAATGTCATTGATTCAATAACACGGACCATCGCTTCTGCTGTGTCTAATGAAGTTAAGCAAGGTACGCCGTTTTCTACAGACTCACGGCGAATTCGGAAGCCATCACGTGCCGGTTGTTTCCCTTTTGTTAATGTGTTGACAACAAGCTGTGCCTCACCGTTTTGAATTAAATCGATTAATGTTTCACCTTTTGCACCGATTTTGCCAACTACATCTGTACGTACACCAGCCGCTTCGAACGCTTGAGCTGTACCTTCAGTAGCGACAATTCGGTAGCCTACTGTTGAGAAGCGTTTCGCAAGTGCAATTGCTTCCTCTTTATCTTTATCGGACACTGTGAACAATACTGTGCCTTCTGTGCGAATTTCCATACCTGCTGCAACTAAGCCTTTGTATAGTGCTTTTTCTAATGTTGCATCTTTACCCATTACTTCACCTGTTGATTTCATTTCAGGTCCTAGTGTAATGTCAACACGACGTAATTTAGCGAATGAGAATACTGGTACTTTTACGAAGACACCATTTTGCTCTGGTGCTAAGCCTGTTGGATAGCCTTGCTCTACAATTGATTTCCCAAGAATCGCTTTCGTTGCAATATTCGCCATCGGAATGTTAGTAATTTTACTTAAGAACGGTACAGTACGAGATGAACGAGGGTTTACCTCGATGACAAATACTTCGCCTTTAGAAATAACATATTGAATGTTCATTAAGCCTATGATGCCAAGACCTTTTGCAAGGCGAGTTGTATAATCCACTAGCGTATCTTTTTGCGCTTGTGTTAATTTTTGTGGAGGGTATACAGAGATAGAGTCACCAGAGTGAACCCCTGCACGCTCGATATGCTCCATAATACCTGGGATTAATACATTTTCACCGTCACAAATGGCATCTACTTCGATTTCTTGACCAGTTAAGTAACGGTCTACTAATACTGGATGATCTGGAGATGCTTCTACAGCGTTCTCCATATAGTGTTTTAATTCCTCTTGATTGTAGACAATTTCCATCGCACGACCACCTAGCACGTATGAAGGACGAACTAGTACTGGGAAGCCTAGACGTTCACTAATCGCAAGAGCTTCCTCCGTAGATACAGCTGTTTCACCTTGTGGTTGTGGAATGTCCAAGTCACGTAATGCTTGCTCGAATTTGTCTCGGTTTTCTGCACGGTCGATATCTTCAAGTGTTGTACCTAGGATTTTCACACCATTGGCAGCTAATTTATCCGCTAGATTAATAGCTGTTTGACCACCGAATTGTACAACTACACCAATTGGTTGCTCGAGGTCGATAATATGCATTACATCTTCGATTGTTAATGGCTCGAAGTATAATTTATCTGAAATCGAGAAGTCAGTTGATACTGTTTCTGGATTCGAGTTAATAATAATTGCTTCGTAGCCTGCTTCTTGAATTGCCCATACTGAGTGTACCGTTGCGTAGTCGAACTCTACCCCTTGACCAATGCGGATTGGACCAGAGCCAAGTACCACAACTGATGGCTTATCGGATTTAATCGATTCATTTTCATCTTCATAAGTGCCATAGAAGTATGGTGTTTCAGATTCAAACTCAGCTGCACAAGTATCAACCATTTTATATACAGGGATAATGCCATTTTCTTTACGATATGCATAAATTTCTTCTGGTGTTGTTCCCCAAAGCTCGGCAATTTTCTTATCTGCAAAGCCTAGACGTTTTGCTGTACGCATCACTTCTTTATCGTTTTTATTGTCAGCAAGTGTTTGCTCCATATCTACGATGTTTTTGAATTTATTTAAGAAGAACAAGTCAATGGCAGACCATTCATGGATTTGCTCAATTGTTACACCGCGACGAAGTGCTTCACCGATGAAGAATAGACGCTCGTCACCTGCTTTGCGGATACGTTTTTCAATCCAAGAATCCGTATTTTCTTCTGCATGTTTCAGCTCTAAGTGAACTTGACCTGTTTCAAGAGAGCGCACTGCTTTTAGCATAGCTTCTTCAAATGTACGACCAAGTGCCATTACTTCACCAGTTGCTTTCATTTGTGTACCAAGATTACGCTTTGCTGATTCGAATTTATCGAATGGCCAGCGTGGAATTTTCGCCACGATGTAGTCTAGAGCTGGCTCGAAGCAAGCATACGTAGAACCTGTTACAGGGTTTTTGATTTCATCTAATGTTAAACCAACGGCGATTTTTGCTGCTAGCTTTGCAATTGGGTAACCTGTTGCTTTTGACGCTAATGCTGATGAACGCGATACACGAGGGTTTACTTCTATCACATAGTAATTGAAGCTATATGGATCAAGAGCTAACTGTACGTTACAGCCACCTTCGATTTTCAGTGCACGGATAATATCTAAAGAGATATTACGTAGCATTTGGTTTTCACGATCTGAAAGTGTTTGTGTAGGTGCTACTACAATTGAGTCTCCTGTATGAATCCCAACTGGGTCGACGTTTTCCATGTTACATACAACGATGGCGTTGTCAGCAGCATCACGCATTACTTCATATTCGATTTCTTTATAACCAGCAATCGATTTTTCTAGCAAACATTGTGTTACTGGAGAATATTTCAGACCAGATGTAACGATTTCCTCTAAATCTTGATCGTTGTAGCAAATACCGCCGCCTGTACCGCCAAGTGTGAAGGCCGGACGAACAATTACTGGGTAACCAATTTTCGCTACAAAGTTTTTCGCTTCGTCTAAGTTATGGATAATATCTGATTCAGGTACTGGAGCACCTAGCTCATACATTAAATTACGGAAAAGATCGCGGTCTTCCGCTTTATGGATAGCTTCTAATTTTGTACCAAGAATTTCAATATTAAGCTCATCTAAAATTCCTGATTTATCTAATTCAATGGCCATATTTAAACCAGTTTGACCACCAAGTGTTGGTAGGATAGCATCTGGACGCTCTTTACGTAAAATTCGTGATACAAACTCCAGTGTAATTGGCTCAATATATACTTTGTCGGCAATTTCTGTATCTGTCATAATTGTCGCAGGGTTTGAGTTTATTAAAATAACGCGGTAGCCTTCTTCTTTTAATGAAAGACAAGCTTGTGTTCCTGCGTAGTCAAATTCTGCGGCTTGTCCGATCACGATTGGACCTGATCCGATTACTAAAATAGTTTCAATATCTGTACGTTTAGGCATGTTGTTTCCCCTTCCCTGCTTCTACTTCCATCATTTCGATAAATTCATCAAATAAGTGATTTGAATCCTCTGGACCTGGTGATGCTTCTGGATGATATTGCACTGTGAAAACTGGATATTTCTTGTGACGTACACCTTCACAAGTACCATCATTTAATGCGATATGTGTTAATTCTAAATCTGTATCTTTTAATGAATCGATGTCGATTGCATAGCCATGATTTTGAGATGTTAAATCTGTACGGCCCGTACGTAAATCTTTTACTGGGTGGTTACCACCACGGTGACCGAATGGTAATTTAAAGCTTCGTGCACCACATGCTAGCGAGAAAATTTGGTGGCCTAAGCAAATACCGAACATTGGCACTTTTCCAATTAAATTGCGTACTGTCTCAATACCCTCTTGCACATCTTCAGGGTTACCTGGACCATTCGAAAGCATGATACCATCTGGATGCCACGCTAAAATTTCTGCTGCTGAAGTATTGTAAGGTACAACTAACACATCACAATCACGTTTATTTAACTCACGAAGAATACCATGTTTCATACCAAAGTCTATTAATACTACGCGTTTGCCACGACCTGGTGATGGGTATGCTGCTTTCGGCGATACTTCATGTACATGGTTTGTAATCGCTGGTGTTGCCTGTAATTTTGCCACGACTTCATCCATATTCACTTCTTCATCAGCCGCTGTTAAAATAGCTTTAACTGAACCTTTACTGCGAATAATGCGTGTTAATTTTCGTGTATCGATTCCTTCAATCCCTGGGATATCTTTGGATGTTAAGTACTCATCTACCGTTAAGTCACAGCGGAAGTTTGAAGGTGTTTTTGCTAATTCACGGACTACGAATCCACGAATAGCTGGTGAGATTGATTCAAAATCATCACGGTTAATACCGTAATTACCGATTAAAGGGTAAGTTAACGTTACAATTTGTCCGTAGAATGAAGGATCTGAAATTGTTTCCTGATAACCTGTCATCCCTGTTGTGAATACAACCTCACCTTGTGAAGCGCGCTCACTTCCGAACGCTGTACCTGTAAATACTGTGCCATCTTCTAAAATAAGTAAACGTTTTTTCATTACTCTGCCTCCTGGTATACGATATTGCCTTCAAAAATTGTAAGGACCGGCCATCCTTTTGCAGTCCAACCATTGAATGGTGTATTGCGCCCTTTTGATACAAAGCCTTCTGCATCAATTGTTTGCTCTTTATTTAAATCTATTAAAATCATATCTGCAGAAGCTCCAACTTCTAATGTGCCATATGGTAGATCAAAAATTTGAGCTGCCTTTACAGACATCCAGTCAATCAACTGTTTTAAAGTCCATTTCCCTGTTTCTACAAACTGTGTGTAAAGCAGTGGGAATGCTGTTTCGAAGCCTACAATGCCAAATGGTGCACCAACCATACCACAGCATTTTTCTTCTACTGTATGTGGAGCATGGTCTGTAGCGATACAATCAATCGTTCCGTCTAGCAGCGCTGCGTGAAGTGAGTCTTTATCATCTATTCCACGTAACGGAGGATTCATTTTCCAGTTTGCATCATCTGATGGAATATCCATTTCTTCAAGTAATAAATGGTGAGGGCAAACTTCTGCCGTGACACGAATTCCTGCTGCTTTCGCATCACGTACCGCACGTACAGATTCCTTCGTTGATACGTGACATACGTGGTAGCGTGCTCCAGCTGCTTCTGCCAGCAGAACATCTCGTGCAATTTGAACGGATTCACAAATCGATGGAATTCCTGGTAAACCAAGCTCTTTATTACGTTTCCCTTCATGCATCACGCCGTCGTAAATTAATGAGTTATCTTCACAGTGTGCGACAACAACTACATCGTGCTGTGCTGCATCCTTCATTTGCTCATACATTGTTGATGCAAGCTGGATCCCAACACCATCATCTGAAAATGCGACAGCCCCATGTGCTTTTAATTCTTCAATATTTGTACGAACCTCACCTGAGATGTCCCTTGTTAATGAGCCGTATGGAAGTACTCGAATAGCTGCACTTTCTTTAATAAGACCGTTAATCAGCTGCATATTTTCTACTGAATCTGGCACTGGCTTTGTATTTGGCATCGCGCAAATTGTTGTGAAGCCGCCTTTCGCTGCTGATGCTGAACCTGTAGCAATTGTTTCTTTATGTTCAAAGCCCGGCTCACGTAAATGTGTATGAACATCGACAAAGCCTGGTGCAACAACTAAACCATTTCCTTCGATTACTTCTGCGCCTGCTACAGTTACATGTTGACCTATTTCAGTAATTTTGCCGTCTGCCATAGCGATATTTACTGTTTGTAGCTCGCCTTGTTCATTTACCATTTGTACATTTTGAAGAATTTTTGTCATGTTACTCTCTCCCCTTTAAAATTGTTTCTACAATAGCCATTCTTATATAAACACCATTTCGAACTTGCTCGAAAATTCTAGAACGCTCGCATTCTACTAGCTCTGAAGCAATTTCTACATCACGATTGACTGGTGCTGGATGCATGATAATTGCCTTTTCTTTCATTTGTTTCTCACGTTCAACTGTTAAACCGTACTCTTCATGATAGCCCTCTTTTGAGAAGCTTTTATTTACTTTATGACGTTCATGCTGCACACGAAGTAACATAATCACATCGCTTATTTCGATTAAATCATCCCAAGAATGATGCGCTTTGAAACTGCCTTGCCACTCTTCTGGACAAAGGAAATGAACATTTGCCCCTAGTCTTTGTAACGCTAACGCGTTCGATTTTGCTACACGGCTATGGCATATATCTCCAGCGATCGTCACATTTAACCCTTCAAAAGAACCAAACTCTTTTTTGATTGTATAAAGATCTAATAGTGATTGAGACGGATGCTGACCAGTGCCGTCACCTCCGTTAATAATTGACACATCGATGCCTTCAAGTAGTTCATTGTAATACGCATCTTCCTTTGCGCGAATGACTACTACATCTATACCAATCATTTCTAACGTCTTTACCGTATCGTACAATGTCTCTCCTTTAGAGACGCTCGAAAAGCTACCGTCAAAAGGGATAACAGTACATCCAACTTTGCTCTCTGCCATTTCAAAGCTTGTTTTCGTGCGCGTACTTGGTTCGAAAAATAAATTTGCGACGTTGTATGGGCGAGATAACGATGATGCCTCACCATTCTCAAAAGCTTGCGCACGATCTAGAATGTGGTTAATTTCTTCAATTGTTAAATGTTCCATCGATAATAAGTTCTTCATTGTAACCTCCATAGGGTATGTTTCATGAACGTTTTGTAAAATAAAAGCCTCGTTGATGTCATCAACGAGGCATAAGGAGGCG